>Ga0307516_10004642_pt1 | contig 16850 bp, 20 predicted proteins | sample 19_EM_MG_FD_203310 | JGI IMG/M metagenome (GOLD analysis project Ga0307516, IMG submission 203310) | Populus trichocarpa ectomycorrhiza microbial communities from riparian zone in the Pacific Northwest, United States - 19_EM | ecosystem: Host-associated > Plants > Roots > Unclassified | place...
ACTGTATTTCAGGTGACCGCCGAGGTCCGCCCTGACACTGGGGAAGTTTGTTGGGTATGAGTTCTCCTCACAAGCTGCCACAACTTCATGGATGCAATGGAATACAAAATAAGTAGTCTCAGTATGTAACCCTAGTAAATGACAATTCTGTGCCCATAGATTTCTGTTAATGTATCCCTTACATCCAAAAATCTATAATGGCAGTAGACCTGGCAATTACCAATGACAGGAGCTTATGGTAATGGCAAACCCATTGATGACTGATGACATGAGTCTATGGTGGTGGCAAACTCAGTGATGACTGATCACATGAGTCTATGGTGGTGGCAAACTCAGTGATGACAGGTGGGCTGGATTTTATGGTGGTGGCAGACCTGATGATGACAGGCATTGTGATCAAGGGGCAGGCTCAATGATGACTGCTGATGCTCTTTTGGTCATGTGAGTACAGTAGTGTGGTTGGCATATGGTGCGTGTCACTTAGTCACCACAAGTTTGTGACAACCGATCCTCAGTGAAAATCCAACCCTGCACAATCCACTCCTAAACGATCAACCTTGATAGATCATCTCCTTTTCATCTGTAGAAGAGATCTGTCAGACAGAATCTCCTGAAAATGTTTCCTCGCCAGTCCGTGGATTTTGCCACTTCCCATAAAAGGCAATAGTTCGCACAGCAAGCGCCCGGGTTTAGAGCGAAGCGCCCATGCTGGCCGCCCTCTGGACCATCCTACAACACGCAAAAAGTATAGAATACTGACATTCTGACCTGGGTGGAGGTGTTACCCCTTCAGAAGCGGCGCCGCTGACGCAGCGGCAGGTGTATTTTAGCGCCCCTCTCACCCCCCGGCCCAATTTTGCCACTGTCAAAAAGTTGTGGTGACTGAGTGACGCGCACCATAGTCGGCTGGTGGCGTGCGGGCCAAATTCCTGGGAGCTTTCCCCCGATCATGGTGGTCGCTTGGCAACACAAATACGCTTCAAGCGGGCCAATGCAGGCAGATTGGACATTATATTCAACTCATACATCGTGAGTTCGCGACAGGGTATTGTGAAGGTCACCCGATACGGCCGACAATCCAAAGAATCAGTGCTGATATCCAATGATCCACCAAGTCGATGCAAAAAGCCCGTCGTTGTGCGGCGGTCACACATCATGGCTTGGTAGAAGAGTCGAGGATCCCCATCTCCTTCCAACGCTCCCACAACGCGCCAATCCCGACCGCAGCGCCTGACTGTCCCTTGATATCCTTGATATCTAACAACTCGTACTCCTTGCCGAAGGCCAGGAAATGGGCGAAGAGCGAGTTGAAGTGAGGCTCCGAGCGAAGGTGGAGAATTTGGGTATAGTGTGCGTGATATATATGAGCGAAGACACGTAACAGCTGGCGGTACACGTGTTTCGCGGTGGATGGGAACGTCGGCGGGAAATCACGGCCTGCCTCAGGGGCAGCAATGAATGACCTTGGAGATGGAGGAAGGCACTGTGCACGTACCTGACTTGGTAGGGAACGTGTTTTCGTCATTCAACAGGTTTTGTACCCAGGTCATCACATAGTCGATGTATGTTGGTGCTGGGAGTTGGACATGCTTGCGATCTGTGTTGATCCAGGTATAATTGAGCCTGCAAGGTGTCAGGATATCTCGTCAGTGTCCCCGATGCGGGACCAATAGAGGAGTACTGACGATGGCCCTGCGGACATCGCCGGACACGATTGTTGCGTGCAACATTCAGATATCACTCCGTAGAACAAGTTGAGGTTCTGGTAAAAGTCGAAAACTGGTCGGCTCTTGAGAACAGGAGGCGTTGTTATGGCGGAGAAGCAAAAACAGACCGTTACAAGCGACCCATTCCATAACGTCGACGTACTTGGGCAACATGACAATCGTCTTGAAATTTCCCGTCACCAGGGCTGCGTCGACGAAAGGGCTGCACAGATAGAGTGGCTTAGCTCCACCAGACCCTCCGTTCGCCTGTGGTTGGGGAGAGGGAGGGAGTTGGTCCGACGCAGATGGAAACGTTGCGGATGTTGGCGTGGTTGAGCGCTTTGGTCGAGCTGGAGCACGGTTCATTCTTCTAAGTCGTTAGTGGACCGGTTGTTTAGTCTGGTTGTAAGAGGCGTGTATCGGACAACGCACCCTAGAGAGTTGAAGAAGGACATTTTCGTTGGTGGAGGCGTTGTCTGAGTGGCGGTGATCGTAGTCTCCTCAATCAGACCACGTATACCTCTGACGATCACCTGCCATCGTCGTTGTCAGTGATGGCCCGTTTCGTTCCTGACCAGAACCGAGCAGAAGGATCGGTTCACGTTCTCCTCATCACGACTGGCTCTGTCGCTTCCGTTAAGGCTCCATTCATCGTCCAGGAGCTCCTGTCGGTAAAGTTCCTGCGCGCGTAGCGAGGGTCGTCTCTAACGCTCCGTTGTTACAGTATGATCATGTCAAGATACAAGTCGTCGCCACAAAGCCCTCGTTGATATTCTTTAACGCCGAAAGGATGAAGGAGGTAGGCACGAACGTTTGGGTAGATGGAGATGAGTGGGATGTACGCAATCTCCAGTCTTGGTTGGTCCCAGATGTCATGACCGTCCCCCCTACAGCCGAACTATAAGATTGGCGATCCAATCCTGCACATCGAACTTCGCAGATGGGCAGACATCGTCCTCGTCGCCCCGTGCTCTGCCAATACGCTCTCTAAGGTTGCGCACGGTGCCTGCGATAACCTTGCGGTACGACCTTTCGCTGTTGCCCCGAACGCCCTAGGCTCAAGTAGATGAACGTTTAGACATCGCTGCTACGCGCTCTTGCACCTACGACGCCAACATACATATTCCCTGCGATGAATACGTTGATGTATGAACACCCCCTCACCAACGAGCACCTACGCGTTGTGAAGGAGGTTATTGGGTATCATGTTGTTGGGCCCATAGGCAAAGCCTTAGCTTGTGGGGATGTTGGTGAGGAGAATTTCCAAGGTCACCGAAGCACTACTGAACCCGCTCGAAGGACTCGGCGCGATGACGGAGTGGAGAGATATTGTACAGATCGTCGTAGACGGCTTCGGCCTACGAAAACCTGTGGTTGACGATGAGTGTTCATAATCGTTTGTCCGGTGTTCCCTCATAAGGCGGACAATGCCAATGCGCCTGTTTGTGATGGGACTACCGTTGCTTTTGAAGTGGTATTACGTTTCAAACTTGTAATCCAACAGCACGTGCTTGTTGTCCGATCAGCCAACGCCGCATCGTGTCAGAAACCCACGTCCTCTCTCCCCACACCATTCCCTGGAGGGGTTTTTGTCGTTTGGGAATCCTTTCCGAATGACCCTAACGCGTAGAAAAAGCAAGGCCGCTGCCGCTGCAGCGGCTGCTCAACAAGAAACTGCTCCCTCTCAGGACACACCTTCCCCTTCCACCTTGACTGCATTTACGATTTCCCTCCCTTCTGACATCGACCTCGACGCGCTCAGCGGACTCATTCCCGGAGAGCCATTAGAAGCTCCTACCGAAGACACGATCCTACATCTATACAGAACGTTATTGGCTCATGTGACACAGCTGGACGCCACAACCAACGAGGTGGAAGAACTCCGCGCTGAAGCCGAGAAGAAAGAGGTCGAACTAGACCAGGGATATCAGGACCGGGAGAATGACAAGAAGGAGATGGAGAATTTCGCAGATAATCTGCAGAAACAGCTAAGGGCCGTCAAGTCTGAACGAGATGAGTTCGGTATGTACCCCGGTGGCCTGCATGTTTATCCCTTCTCCGTTAACGCCGTACGGTTAGCGGCCGCGAAAATTGCTCTTCAAACCCAACTCTCATCTGCTTCAAGTTCCCACAACGCGTCAACGGTCGAATTGGACAACCTCAAGACCCGCATCGAGGATGTCGAGAGGGAGAAGCGTGACCTCGTTAGCATCGTCAGTAGGCTAAAGGAAGACTGCGCGCAGCGGGATGGTACGAAAATATGTTCCTCGATAGTTGTTTCGCGTGCTGATATTCCGTGGTAGAGGAGATTTCTACCCTTCGTACTAACCTCAAACAGTCAAGACACGAATATCAGGAGCTGGAGGGCCAGGTTCGGGAATTGCGTTCAACAGAGAACTCGTCCAAGGTATTCCAGCTGGGCCCCATGTTTGCTTTCGTGCTAAATATTCTCCGTCCTCCAGTACAAGCTTGACTCCCTTTCTCAACAACTTGCGTTGGCCAAGGAAGAGTCTGAACGGGCTATTAACGAACTCAACCAGAAATCCGATGAGTTCTCCAAATACAGGAGGGCTAAACATGCAGAACTTTTGGAGGTTCAAGCGGAACGCGACTCCCTGGCTCAATCTTCCTCAGCCTCGGAAAGCAGCACCAAGGCACTCCAGGCTGCTAACAAATCTCTCTCTCAGCAACTCACTCAGGCTCTTACCCGCGTTCAAGAGCTAACCGGGCAACTCGCTGAGCAGGAGGCCACCTATTCTAGCGAGGCTGCAGGTTTACGCCGTCTTGTCGTCATGATGGAGGAGAGGGAACAACACGCAAAGGAAATTGTTGACGGCCTTGAACGAGACTGGGCGACTATCGGGGAGAAGGCTGAGAGGAGGGAGATGAAGCTGAAGGACGAGATTGACCGTGAGGCGAAGAGGGCCGATGATGCCGAGAAACGGGTTCAGGAGTTGGAAAGGCTTCTTCGTGGACTGGATACCGGCGATTTCCCCACCGCACCTTCGATATCTACTGTTGGCGGCATCCCTCGAAACTCTGGAAGCGTCCCCTCCACCCCTGCTCGCGGCAGTGTCTATGCTTCTCCGGGAGACCTTGGCATGATGGGCCTTAGCCCCACAGTCGCGATGGCCAGTCGAGCCCAGCGAAGCGGAAAGACCTTTACTGAGGTGTATGCCGAACACGTCAAGCTTCAGGAGGAATACGCTCGTAAATCAGCCGAATACGACCATATGGACAGGACCCTTCAAGCTGTGCTCACTCAGATCGAAGAACGCGCTCCGATACTTACGCAACAGCGTCTCGAGTACGAACGCCTACAGGTTGAAGCAGGACAGCTGGCTTCACAGTTGGCCTCTGCTCTTACAGACAGGGATGCTAACGCCACACTTGCCCAAGACTCGTCTCAGAAGTTGAAGAAAACCATCCGGGAGAACGAGTTACTCGAATCTCAGCTGAATGACCTCGGTCTTCAGGTCCAGACATTGACGAAGGAATTAGCGAGGATCCAGGATCCATCCATTCCTTCAGATGAGGAACTCGAGGCTGATCCTTCAACGACTCCTGCTACGAACATGGAAGAGGTCATCACCAACAACTTGGTCCGGTTCAGGTCGATACAGGGTCTCCAGGAGCAGAACCAGAGGCTGTTGAAGATTGTCCGGGACCTGGGCGCGAAGATGGAGGCTGAGGAGAAGGAGTACCGTGAAAGCCTCCAGCAGGAGCAGGCCGAAGCCGTTCTGGAGGCTCATCAAGCGCTCCAGAAGATGCAGGAGGGTTTGGAGAATCAGAAGAAGAGCCATGAGGTAACCCTTCAGGCTTACCAGAAGGAAAGGGACGCATTGAAAGCTATGCTCGCACGCACTGAGGCCCGCGCTCCTGGGTCCACCACTTACTTCAATGGCGACTCCAGTGTTAATGACGTTTCTGACTCGGAGCTCGTCAAGGAGTTGGCCGAGGTCCAGAGCCAATTCGAAACGTACAAGAGCGAGATGGGTACCGACACCATCAAACTCCGAGAGGACGTTATGTTGGCTCAGAAGGATGCTGCCCAGCTCGGGGCTGCTCTCGCCAAGGCCAACGCCAGGATTGAGTATCTCACGGGTAAGGAAATCCAGGCCGTAAACGAGCCGTTGCTCACCTCGGGGTTTAGACCGTCAGCGAATGGCTCAGGAGCAAGTCGCCATCTCTACTCGCGAAATCGAGGGCTTGGCCAAGCGCAATCAGCAAATTCATGAGAAATTCGCTCGCGCCGACATCGAGTGTCACAGATTCACTGAGGATCTGCTTACTACGAACGCGAGGCTCGATCAGTTACGCAATGAATCCGCCAACCTCCGTGCCGAGAAGAAGATCTGGGAGGTAAGTTGACCCCCAAATTGCATTCCCCGCTGTATGTTGAGAATGTTCCAGGGTGTACAAAGCCGTCTGGTGGAGGAGAACAGAACGTTAGCAGTGGAAAGGTCTCACCTTTCCGATCTTATGGCCAACGTCCAGAGGATGCACAACGACCTCGAACGTTCGGGAGAGAATGACCGTAGACGACTGGAGAGCCAAATTCAGATGCTTGAAGGACAGACGTGAGTGACATTTCTCTCGGGCCCAAGTAACATCCCAACCACTGGTTGTCACAGTCGGGACCTCAGAAACCAACTGGGCCAGGAGAGGGACTCCGTCCGCCATATCTCGCTTCAGAAGGAAATTGAGGTCAAGGATCTGCACACTCGCCTCGAAAAATCAGTGCGTGTGGGGCCTACCACCCGTCCGCGCGTAACTAACCGTTATTAGATCGAGGAGTTGGGCAAGACACGCGAGGCGCTCGTCGGTGCTGAAACCAGCAGGAAACACCTTGACGAACGAGTCCAGGAGCTCACTCGACAACTCCAAGGCAATGAAGAGAGGTTGGCTGTCTACGAGAGAAGGTCTACCACTGGACCGCGTTCGACGGATGAGTCCTTAACTCGGGATCAGCAACTCGAAGCTGAGGTCGCCGAATTGAGGTAATTTAGAGCTCCGATTATCCTATTGCTGGCTCTGAACCCCAGACAGAGCGGCTCTGAAGGTCGCCGAGGTTGACCTTGCTAACGCTCGAAGCCATGTCCATCAATTCCAGGAAATCAGTAACTCCAACGAAGATGCCTTGATCTCCCTCAATACCACCTACGACGAGTTCAAGGCGTCCACTGAATCGCAGATTGCAACCTACGAGGTGAGAGGTCAACCTACTAGCAACGAGCATAGCACCTTACCTCCGTTTCCAGTCAGATCAGGCTTCCTTGCGCGAGAAACTTGAAACAGTACAGAGCGGACTGCGGGAGAGCGGCGAGGCGCTTGCCACCGTTCAACAGAACCTGGAGAACGAGCGTAAAGCCTGGACCGAAGACAAGAAACTCTTGGAGGATACCATCGCCGACATGAGTTCTGCCGAAAGGAGTATCGAGAATGCTCAAGCCTCACGACAAGAGGAATTCCAACAGTTGGAGGAGAGAGTTAAGTCCGCAGAAGGGAGGTATGGTCGTGAAGTTGTCACGCATGCCGAGTCGATCAAGGTTGTGGAGGAATTGAGGCAACAACTTGCCCACACAAAGCTCACCGCCCGCGATGCAACAACTGCGGCGGAGACTGCTCAGGCAAAACTTTCTACTTCTGAAATCAGCTGGAGTCAGCAGAAGAAGGCCCTTGAGAGGGAAGTGTCCGAACTCAACGTTCGGTAAGTCAATCCGATTCCCTGTCTCAGCAGATCTGCTACTGATCGACCATTAGTTGCAAGGACCTCGTCGCTCAGAATACCCTTCTTCACAACCACCTTGAGTCGGTCAGCTCCCAAGCTGCCAAAATCCGTGACGCTGCGAACTCTTCTTCTCCGACCCCAGGAGAAGGAGACTCCTCGGACAACAAGCTTTCAGAACTCCGGTCGGTCGTAGGGTGGCTACGGAAGGAGAAGGAGATCGCGGAGCTGCAGCTGGAACTTGGCAAACAAGAGACCACCCGCCTCAAGACACAGGTTGATCATCTATCTCAGAGCTTGGATCAGGCCCGGGCATCACTTTCAGAGGTACTACATTTTAGCCTGCCGAACTCACCCGGGCTCACATGACACACAGGAGCGGGAGCGTGCCTCCGAAGCGGTCGCTACCCAAGCCGATCATGACATGCTGATGAACAAGATCAATGAACTTACCGTCTACCGAGAGAGCAATGCTACGCTCCGCGCTGAAACTGAAGCCAAGGGCAAACGTGTTACCGAACTCGACACGAGGTTGAGACAAGTAACCGATGAATTGGCCCCAGCCAAACAGGAGTTGCTTGTCCTCCGGGCCGAACTGGATGCTCGCAACTCGCATATTACCCGACTCACCCAGGATAGTCGCAAATGGCAAGAGAGGAACCAACAACTCCTCACGAAGGTACCCTAACCATCGCCATCCACTCACGCCCAGAAACTGACGAGATGGCAGTACGAACGTATCGACCCTGATGAACTCCAAGCACTAAAGAACGAGAACGAGCGACTGAAAGCCGCGGAAACGGCGTTAAAGGAGAGACCCCCAGTGACGGACAACGCGGAGGTGGTCAATCAACTGAAAAAACAGGTTTGTCCCACTACTCCCGATCAGGCTCGATACTGACCAAAGTTCAGGTCGAGAGCTCGGAGGGCCGAAACAAGGAGTTGACTCAACGTGTCCGACAACAAGTTACGGGACTGAACAAGTCGATTATGGAACTCAAGAACCAAGTCTCAACGCTCACCTCCGAACGCGATGTGCTCAAAGCGCAGGCACCTTCCACTGCCACCCAGGATTCTCCGGACTTGAAGGCTCTCCATGATCGGATCGCGGGGCTTCAACAGGAGAAATCGTCACTGGAGGCTTCTCTCAATGAAGTCAGGGCAAAGGCCACGGAACTGTCAAATCAAACTGCCACTCTGGTGAGTGAACGGCGTTCCGGCTTGACGTCATGCCTAACCGGTTTCCAGGCCTCGGTACAGAAAGAGAGAGATTCCCTCCTCGCGGAGAAAGAGACGTGGTCCAAATCTGCTGCCCCAACCACCACAGAAGGGACCCCCAGTGCTCAGGCGCTCAGAGAGAGGGATGAGGCACTTGCCAACTGCAAGGTTTGTCGTCTGTGATTCACCCGTATCCGACTCTCAATTTGCCGCACAGAAAGCACAAGAGCAGGAGAATCAGCTAAGGAACCAACTGAAGCAAAACTACATGCAGATCGTGAGCAGTGGCTACATTGCCATCCCGTTCCTGCCCCTAAAACTTCTGTTTTAGTCTGGTTATCGGAAGCAGTTACAGGAACTGGAAGCGGAGAAGAAGAACCTTTCCACCAAACAGCAGGCCGCCATTGACACTGCAGTCGCAGCCGCGAAAATCGAGAACCCACCCTCGACGGTCTCCACGAATGAGGAAATCGAGAAGAAGCACGCCGAGGAGCTCAAAACCTTGGAAGAGCGTCTTCGTACCGAACACAAGAAGGAACTCGAGGCCGCCACCGCGAACGCCGTTCCAGGAAACACCGCGGAAAAGAATGCAGTAACGGATATTGAGGTCACCATCGCTACCGCAAGGACCGAATGGGAAAAAGCGCACGAAGAGGAGATCGAGAAGGCAATCGAGAGGGGCAGGGTGGAACAACAAACCAAAGGGAGGTTGAAGGACGCTCAACTCATGAGAACCCAGGCAAAAGTCAAGGAGTTGGAGGCCAAAGTGCTAGAGCTGCAGGGTTCTGGCGTCGCATCAACTTCGAACACCGCCTCTCCCGCACAGAAGCTTGCCCCGACTCAAGCTCCCGCACAGAAACCCGCCCCGACCCAAACTCCCATACAGAAACCTACTCCGGCGCAAAACCCCGGTCAGAAACCCACTACCGCTATCAAACCCCAGCAAACGGCGGCACAGAATAGGCTTCCGAACCGACCAATTCTGACACGAGGTGGCGGACCGGTACGCGCCTTGGGTGGAAGGGGTGGGGCGCCTACCACGGCAACACAGACTCCCCAGAGCACCGGTGGTGGTGTGTCCATCATGGGTGCCGCTAAGCGACCAAGGGAGGACGTTGAGGGTGAGACACCGGCCGCGGACAACTCTCTCGTAAAACGGCTGAAGCCCGCCGAGAACAAACCCGCCCCTCCGATCAAACGACCTCCCCCTAAGCAATGATTGTTTCCAGGCCCTTCGCAGTGATACCGTGTACTTGTACCTACAGCATGTCTCCTGTATATATAATGTCTACCGTCGTATAATCTAGTACAGAACTCTTGCCTACGCTTCGAGTAAATGGATCCCCCTGCCGTCGGACCCGAAATTCAAGTTGTTTGCGGCAACGCCCGGCCATTGTACATCGTGCTGAGAGTTGGGCAGTGTGCGACGTTTTGGTTGGCAAGCGCGACGCGAGTAAAAAGAGGTTTAGGAGTTTCGATACGGTATAGCGCGACTCCATCGGATTCCGGGGTGTCGAAAAGGGGGAGGAAAGTCAGAGACACTCGGAATGGGCATGAAAGAAGCTGTTCTCTAACCCTCTGACTTGGACCAGTCGTTCAGCCAGTCAAGGATACCTTGGTTGGAGGTTGGCGGTTTGAGGGGTGGGGACTAGTAATAGACGGAACTTGAGACAAAGACCAAACGAGGAGTAGCACCCTTGGATGCGGCTCGAAGGAATAATGAAAGGGGAAGGATCGAAAGTTGCGCCGTTGCAAGGTGGTTCACCTGTAACCTGGACGCGGGGATGAGCCAATGACCACGATTGTAGCCCCTCCCAACCATCAGGGGTTGGGATAAACTCGGCATAGGCGACGGCTGCATTTTCTACCAAGATCCGAGATATCGAAACGTGGGACGCCAGGTCAACGAGGAAGTGTTCAACTTTGTCAGAGTTCGTCGCTTCCTTGATTTCTGTGTTAAAAGTCAACTCCTGTTTCCATGACAGGGGGCAAGTGAAGGAACCACGTTCGGCGGCCTGCTTGCCCTTAGTCTCGTTCCCGCAGGCGATTATCAGTCTATCGGGTCTCATGGAAGCGAAGTGTTTCGCGGCTTCGAAACCCAGTCCGGCGTTCGTCCCAGTGACCAACACAACCTTGCCGGTGCGGTCTCCCCTCACGAGTAGCATAGGACGTCCACACTGTTCTCGTAGGAATTAGATGTGTGCGTTGGAGGGAGAATGACAGCTTTGGGGTCCTTCGCTTCATCATACTCACCCCGCAACGGATGGGCTAGTTCGGGACAGGTGCGACTATGACACGTTGGGACACGTTCAACAACTGCAGAGGCTCCACCAAGTTCCCGTCTCACGGTCCCACTTTACCCCGAGCCAGTTCCGCTTGAGTGGTGTAGGAAGTAAACGGGATGTGGGGCTCACGCGAGAGGGTCGGACGGGGGGAGATGAAATTGTGGGGGTCATTCCCCCAGGTTTCCCAGTCTGTGACTTGGAAAGGACTAGAGACTTGGAGCGAAAGAGTAGCACGAGGTCTCGTCCGGGGATGGGGACGATGGGTTGAGCGCGAGATAGCCTCCTGCCCACCACGGCCACGTATATCCCGAACCGCGATGCTCGGATGAGACGAATTTCTCTTCGAAGCCTCCAGGGACGGTTTCCCAGTTACGAACGTTGCGAGATTTCGAATCGTCGCCACCGTGGCGGAGGGGGGGTTCAGTCCCCCCAAAGCACGCGAATGTCGATCTTCTCGAAATCTCGATCCGGTCTGCATGATCCTCTTCCTCGAATCAAGGACACCCTGGCAGACCTCAACAGACCCACCCCTCGCGTTCACCTTCCCTTGACAACCGTATCCGCACAGACAGAGTTTGAGCGTGTCGTCTCTCGGATGCTCAACGCCGCCATGGCCACGGAACCAACAGGACCAACCACACGGTCGTACCTGACCCCGACTGGGCTGAGGAAGGTCGAGCCATACTGGTACCCTTATACCACCATGGCCAAAGGACGATGGTTAGGTCGAGAGATGCTGGAGGTCGTGTCCACAGAATTCCGGGACCGATCGATAGACTACTATGTAAGTCCCTCAAATTTTTGTCCAAAGCACCGGGACAAACAACACCTGCGTTCCCGTCCAGAGATATGCCCTAGAGTCCGGAGTGACCACCATCAACGGGGAGATCGCCAAACCCGATACCATAATCCAGAACGGTGACCGCATAGAGTTCGCTGTTTTCACTTAAAACATTTCATGAGTTTGAACCTCTGGCCTAGGAATATCGTGCACAGACACGAGCCCCCCGTCACCGCTAAACCGGTGAAAATTATCCATCACGATGCTGAAAGGGAATTCATCGTCATTGACAAGCCTGGGAGCATTGTGGGTCGTTCCTTGAAGGTCCAACCCGTGCTGAACGTACCCTCGCAGCCGGTCCACGCAGCGGGGAGATATTTCCGGCACACGCTCGTGGAGATTCTCAAGAGCGAGTTTGGGTACCAAAAGATATACAGTGGGTTCACACGTCTTGTCGCACCGTTTATACTGAACGCTGAGTCTATTGTTCCTGCTAGCTGTGAATCGCTTGGATAGGCTGACTTCGGGTTTAATGGTCCTCGGGTTATCAAATAAGACTGCGAGTGCGCTGTCAGCGGAGTTCAGAGAAGGGAATATCAAGAAGGAGTACATCGCCCGCTGTAAGGGCGAATTCCCGGCGTGTGTTTTCTCTGTACTTCCTGACATTCCCGCTTCGTCGCTGACGATGCCGGTCACTGTGGAACAGCGAAGAGATCACTTGCGACCAGCCGCTTCTGACCGTAGATCGACAAATGGGTCTGAACATTGTTCACCCGGACGGCAAGGTGAAAGGGTTCTAGAACCAACCCACGCCAGTCCATAACACTGACCCCCTCTAGCCTGCTACGACCGTCTTCGAACGAATCAGATATGACCTAAACACCGACTCAAGCGTATTGCATTGTAAGCCGGGGGTGGTGTGATATCGCTTCCAGAAAAAGACCAATTGACGAACCTCCACCGCCGCACAGGTCGACCGCTAACCGGGAGGTGTGAGTGGTGGAGCTTTTCCCCGCGCATCGGAAGGCTAATCGTCCCTGTAGCACACCAAATTCGAGTACATCTCCAATACCTGGGGCATCCAATCGCCAATGATCAAGTGTATTCGGAGGCACGTATTTGGGTATGTTCCAACTCGCGCCTACTTCGTATCGCCAAAACCCACCTCATCGAATATGGATAGGGAGAGAATTTAGGCAAGGGGGGTGTGGACGTGACCCCAAGCGATGAGCGATCCGCCCCTCTGCCACCCTCAGAGTTACCGGCGAGCTCGGACAGACTGACCAGATCAGAGGCGGTATCCCAGGTAAACGGTGGGAAGCTCTTGCCCCGGGAGACAGGTCATGACATCGGCATGGGTTCACCGGTTCCATTGTCAACGGAGACAGTCGAGGTCATTACCAGACTGCGAAATCTCAAGGTCTGGGGTATTCGGCGCCGCATCTTTCTTACACGAAAGCGCTCACAACCATTTTTCAGGACGAAGGCGAAGACTGGAGCCGTTGGAGGGATGTCATCTTCAAGGCCAAAGGTGTACTGGCGCCGAGGGACATCAAGATTGAAACCGCCCCTCCACAGAATCGACGGAAACGAGGTGGTCCCGCGGTGATAGAGGAGTCAGAAACATCCTCAATTACGACAACGACACAGGCGGAACTACAGTTGGTAAACGAGGTTGTTGTTGCGAGGATGAACGACTCTGAGGTCGCCGAAGAAACAGACGAGCCCTTACCCCCCTTGGACGAAAATGGATACCAGTATTGTCCAGAATGCTACCTCCCGCTTCATCCAGACCCCAAACCGGAGAAGCTGTATATCTTTTTACATGCTTTGAGGTATACCACGAGTCTCGGATCCTTCGAAACGGAGATGCCAGATTGGGCTGGGGAGGGGTGGCGGTGGGAGGACTGATGTCATAGATAGCGGAGTGCGACGAATGAAAGCAGATACACATGACATGGATGGGAATGTACAATATCACGGTTACTGAGGTAATACGGTGAGAATAGACAGGGCGAAGACCGGGGTGATAACGCATACCTTGATGAACTTGGTCATAAATTTCCTGTAACGTTCGGTAAGTTCTACGCTGAGAGAGTGTTTTGAATATGGACGTACTTGTGGAATTCCGTGCGCAACAGATCGTTTACGAACTGGCCACCCTCGTTCCTGCGGGAGCTCATTGCCTGGTTCTTGAATACCAAGTCTTGGCATACGTGAGTTCGCACCTCGTTGTGGATGAAGAACGGGGTGTAACTGACCATCATCCCACCTGCGCTTCACGGAGAAAGTTCCTGGGGCAGTGGTGTTTATGCCGGTGGGGTTCTGCCCGAGCGCAGCAGCGAGATTCAGCAAGGGGTTTGCGGTCGCAATTTGCGCCTCCCTATCCGCCGACTGTTGAGCGTTTTGCTCTGCTTCCTGCCTCGCCTTTTCCTCGCTCCTTTCCCGTTTGATCTTCTCGAGCTCACGGAGGAGCTCTGCGGTATCATCCTCCTCTTCGGAATCCTCGTCGCTACAGATTCGCGGGTTCAGCAATCGGAACCCAACGAGCGGCTCCGGGAGCATACCTTTCGTCCCCATGGTCACCATTTTTCTCACCGTCCTCATCCTCGTCGTCGTCCTTGTCCATCTCCAGAGCCTCTTGCAGGAGCTTCCGTCGCTTGTTAACCTCATCTTCCTCGGCCACTGGGGTCCCGTCCTTCGGAACTTCAAGCGCGGCTGCCCTCCGTATATCCTCTTCTAAAGGAGGTTTGCCCTCCGCCTTCCTCTTCTTATTCCTGGCTTCAGCTTCCGCGGCCAAAAGTTCGGTTCGAAGGTCGCGTTTCTTGACTTCATCAGTCGACGTTTGCCCAGGTTGCCTGTGAATACACAGACACGGTCACTTCCAATCGCTTTCTGGGAATAACAGCGGAAACACGGACCGGAACTTCAGTTTCGTGTGTGCGGCCATGTCTCGGACCGAAAACTGACGCGAGCCAGCCTTCGTATCCTTGGCCTGCGCGGGATCCCATGTTGGTCTATGGGCTGTAGACATTGGGAGAGTTGAGAAGTAGAATTTCGACTTTGGAGGAGTGGGTGGCGAACACAACCACGAGAGATCGTGCGTGGCGTCGGGTAGCAATTTTCCCACGTCTGCTACTCCTCCTGTATTGAGTATAGTAGCTCTACGGACGCGGAGCCGGCAGCCACTACATAAAATGCCCTTATGTAGGTGTGGGTTTTGGCGACACCACCCTCTAATCGAGTCCTAAATACCAGCAGTTGAAACGCTGTGCGACCGGTCGGGTACGTTCGTCCGGAGTTAACAACGCGTTCACTGAAGTAACGCTCGAGAGGTTTGGTCCTGCCTGAATGGGGTACTAGGCCGCACTCTGCAAACCAGCCCGGGGTCATGACGAAATGATCGAGGCAACCACCCACTTGACCTTGCATCGAACGGTGACCTTCACCTCCACCATCGTTCGTTAATCATTGATTTCCCAACCAAGCACGCTCGATGATGGCCAGTTCGTACTCAAGTCTGTCCAGGCGGGCATGGATTACAGCGGCCCAGCAATGTTACCCGCAGAACCTCCCACACGGACACTTGCTGAGACTAATCACCCTTTCCTTGATCAGAGCCACCGAATCTACACTGTGAGATTTAGCGGAGATCAAAGAATCACCCCGGTGTTCTATGCAAACGGCGGTAATTCTTCGGCCTATTCTTCTTGTCCTCTCGCACCACGTTCCGGTCATGCAGGACGGCGACGAAGGCCCCAGGAAATCCCCAGGCAACGAGGAGCCCTCGCAACCCTCAAGCTCATACGTGTACCCTGTCAAATCTCTCCTCACCGGCATCCGACCAAGACCTCCCCTCCCGTCCATTCCTCTTCAAACCCCGAGCGAAGCAGGTGACATTGTCGCCATACAAGATCTCCTTGTCCACCAACTCGCTGGTACACCCATGAAATCGACGGCGGGGCTGGAAGGGGTCTCGCCGCATTTCATGCCCCCGCGGTCCCATTCCATGTTATATCCCTATCCATCAAGAACGGCCATAGCTGGCCCTTCCGATATGTCCGAAGAGCATATCCGCACGGCCTCTGACCCTTTCTCCCCGATAATCCAACCCATTGATGGTCAACCGTCCCTTCCGATCTCCTTCACGAAGGCTGCTTTGTCTTCTACCACCACCCAAGAATCTATTCCGGGACGCTCTTGGCCACTCATCCCGCCAGAATTGGACCTATCTGCCCCAGGTGATGCACCTTCTGATGCCAGCCCAGCCCCTCCCCATTTCGCACCTCTTACCTTTTTCGAATCCAAACCCCTGCCAGATCTCACGACCGAGCATCTCGTGAATGAGGAAAGTTGTCCTCCGTCGGCCTGCTCCGTTTACTCCCGTGTATCAAAGCCGGGAATTCCCCACCTCCTTCGATTGCCCTCGGTCTCCGGTTCTTCTCGTGTAGGTTCGTGCGGATCGGGCGATCACACCCACAGCATGAGTAGAAAGCCCTTCCCTTCAACTAATGGCAACACTTCCCCCCGGGGGATGCATCAAGTTCCTGGAGCGCAAGACGAGGGTAGGACACGTGACGGTTCAAATAGCCCGAGCTTAGGCTCGAAATTTGTCGAGTTTAACGCGGAAGGTGACTTCTTCACAACAAGGTACTGTCATGGAACTGACGAGAGCGGCTGTCGTGTAGTGATCGACCCAGAGGGCCACATCCACGAACGTGAGGACGAGGTGCGCAGTTTGTAATGCATCCCTCACAGCTCTCGCTCAACCCGCATTTTTAGGATATCCGGACCCCCGGGGCAATACAAGGTTTTGGTGTAATGGTCGTCGTCGCTGAGGATGCCTATGCTGGAACCCTCGCAGTCCGGCAAGTTTCAGAGGTATCGTCACCACTGGTTCCGGCGTGTTTGCACAAGCTCACCACCACATAGAACTCAACGGGCATCCTAGGACTTAGTCCACGGTACCTTTTTGGTCTCGAGTGCTTTACGGACGTTCTACCCGATTCTCAGGCGGACCTACTATGGGACAGCGTTCAGTTTGTCAACAACAGCTGGACATCGGAGGAGGAAGCGGATTACAGTCCGCACGTGGTCGCAATCACTGGCTGGGGTCAACCTGGCTCTGACGG
>Ga0307516_10004643_pt1 | contig 16850 bp, 15 predicted proteins | sample 19_EM_MG_FD_203310 | JGI IMG/M metagenome (GOLD analysis project Ga0307516, IMG submission 203310) | Populus trichocarpa ectomycorrhiza microbial communities from riparian zone in the Pacific Northwest, United States - 19_EM | ecosystem: Host-associated > Plants > Roots > Unclassified | place...
GTCCGTGGCAACAAATGGCCATAGATGGGCATTTGTGGCTGCAGGTATCAATGGAAGTTTTGCCATAGGTAGCCATTTTTGCATGGCACCTGGTTGGTGCGTGAACGAGTCTTGAATTCAGAGCTCGACAAGTCGCCGCCCTAAAGGCCTAACGTTTGACATGAGGGGTGCCCGAAAGGCGCAGCCTTTTGGGCATCCCCTCGATGGAAGGGTTAGGCGTCTGGTGGGCGCGATGCACATTCTTTCGCACGTGGACCAATTTACTGTGCTCCAAACTCGGAAGATACGGCGCCCGGGATGAATTCATGAACTGACGAACCCCCTTCCTCGGGGACAAGCAGGCGAGTTCTCATTCTGCCAATGGCGAAACCAAGAATTGGCACAAGGTAGTCATTCTTGGCTTGTACGTGTGCTGAGCCGTCATAGATATCTGCAACTGAAGACGCTATGGATGCAACCGTGGTTTGAAGTTTGCTACCTCTCAGGCCTGCAGCTTCAAGGATGCCTCTGATCTCGCTCACCAATCCGGATGCAAGAGCGGCTTGAAGCTCCTCATAGGCCGCGAGGTCATGATGTTGCCGCATTGAGAAGAGCCTCCGTGTGAGGTGCCTGATGGCTGGATTTCAGACGCCTAACGTTTGACTTAAGCGGCTGGCCGTAGGCCAGTCCGCTTGAAGGAAGGGTTAGGCGTCTGACGCACGTGGCTACTGGCGTTTGAACTCGAAGTCGCACTTGCGCTTGCCGATGCGACGCCCGCTACCCGTTGATGCTTCGAACTTGGCTCGAACGCGATAGGAGTATGGCTTGCCACGAAAGGCGTGATTCACCGCGTAGTTCGAATTGTTGACGATACCCTCAAGCGTGAGATTCGCGCTGCCGTCTTGCGCTATGGTCCCCGCGAGGAGATGCCAGCCAGGCTGCCCTTCGGTTGCATGCGTTCCCCGGAGCTCACTGGCTTTGATCTCTGCCGGGAAGCGATGCACATAGCCTTTCGCGTCTTCATCATCGTTATGGGGTGGGCACGTAAGCGTGACATTCCACAGCCCATCGAATGGCGCTGGATTCTCCCCGGCGGCCAACGTGGCGGGGCCGGCACCGAGGAGCGCTGCAGCTATGAGACACGCGACAGGAGAAGAATGCATCGGTGAACCTCTTTGAGACGCCTAACGTTTGACATGAGGGGGCCGAAAAAGGCGTAGCCTTTTGTGGGTCCCCTCGATGGAAGGGTTAGGCCGCATTCGTGGTTGAGAGCAGAGTATGAGTAGATGAAAGTTGATGCTTGAAGGGACCGGTGACTCCCAATGGGCACAGAGCTACCTCGCTTCGACCTTTGAACAACCCTCGGTGGTTACGAACACCAAAGACAGTTCTCTCTCTGGTACGAGCACTTCTACAGCCGAACCTGCTTGAACCGGTAATGCTTTGGAGGTGACCTTCAGGCCTTTGGCGAGGGCGAACTTGATGAAGGCCTCCGGATCAGCAATGGCGCCAATATCTGGGAACTTGCGCTCCAAGCTGCGCACGGAGTAGCACTCACCGTGCCTCGCTAGAAGGAACCACTTCTCCGCAGCAAATGCGCCGCTTGGTACGAGTTGAACGATGGCTGGGACGAGAGCAAGGAAGGCTTGGACTGTGCGCATGGCGTGTTCTATGCGGCCTAACGTTTGACATGAGGGGTGACTGAAAGGCGTAGCCTTTTAGGCATCCCCTCGATGGAAGGGTTAGGCCGCATTTTGCGAGATGCTGCCTTTACCAGGGCTGCGCCGCCGGCGTGCCTTGGTGATAGATGAGCTGCCACTGTGCACCCACTTGTACCCAAACCGAAGAACGGAGCGTGTGATTTTCAAGCGTGCTTCCCGACTGTAGGTGAGCCGAGCGGTAAGTGAGGAGCGAGATTCCGGGCCCCAGATTCCTTAGAGCGAAGTTTTCTGAGATGACCTGAGGCGGGGCTTTCTGCTCACTCAAGAAACGAACAACTGTCTCTCGGTCGTATTCGCGACCGGAACGACCAACTTCATGGAAGTCTTTGTGGAGCACTTGTTCCAGTCGCTGGACATCGCAACGAACGCCAGGGTGGTGAAGCTCTACCTCAAGCGCTTGAATGGTGGCAAGAAGAGAGTTCATCTGTGCGAAGAGGCCTCATGCGGCCTAACGTTTGACATGAGGGGTGACTAAAAGGCGCAGCCTTTTAGGCATCCCCTCGATGGAAGGGTTAGGCGTCGCACTCGTAGTGCTGCTCATGGTGCCTTAGCCAAGGGAAGCAAAGCCCGGATTGAATGCAACCTCCCACAAGTGACCATCCGGATCTTGGAAGTATCCAGCGTAGCCACCGTAGAGCGTCGCCTGTGCGGACTTGACGATCTTGGCCCCAGCTCGCTCGGCCTGCTGCATGACAGTGTCGACTTCTTGTTGCGAGGGGACGTTGTGCGCGAGGGAAAACTCCGTACTACTGGGCGCCTGCAATGGTAGGCCACTGTCGCGGGCCAGACTCATGCGCGGCCACAAGGCCAGCTTCAAGCCCGACTCCAGGTTGAAGATTGCGACGGCTCCGTTCTCGATCTCTGCTCCGACGATTCCCTTCGTTACGAAGCCGAGACCATCTCGGTAGAAAGCTACTGCGCGTTCGAGGTCGTCGACTCCGAGGGTAATGAGCGTGATGTGAGGCTTCATGATGGGAGCGTGATGTTCTTGCGACGCCTAACGTTTGACATGAGGGGTGACTAAAAGGCGCAGACTTTTAGGCATCCCCTCGATGGAAGGGTTAGGCGGCACCTTACGGCGCCTCAAACAGCTGGAGCCCAACGATTCCGGCGACGATGAGTACCATGCACAGCAAACGTGACGGCGTGGCTGATTCACCCAAAAAGAGAAGCCCCATCGCGGCCGTGCCGACCGCGCCGACACCTCCCCAAACGGCATATGCGGTTCCGATCGGAATGACGGTGAGCGTGAGGCTCATGAGATACACACTCAGCCCTCCTGAGGCAATTGCCAATGCGGCGGGTACGGATCTAGTGAACCCGCTGGACGCGTGGATAGCTGCGGCGAATGCAATCTCAAGAAGGCCCGATACGAGGATGAGGGCCCACGCGGTTTTTGCACTTGAGACTTCCAGCATTGGATTCGGCTCGCCGTGAAGAAGAGCTGCAGTCTGCCAGAAACGAACGCAACGGATATTTGCGGTGTGTCCAACTGATGTCACGAGCCGCATTGGTTGTCTTGTGATGCCTAACGTGTTTTCGACATCAAAAAGGCCTTGCCACCCAAACCCACAAATTTCCTTAGGTGGCAGTTTGTAGTTGCATGTGGCAATGTTGATTTGGCCATACATCGCCATCCTTGCACGGCGCACTGTTCAGTGCGTGAGGGCCGCGAAGCAAGCGATTTGACTCGCGAAGTCATTGAGTCGCCGCCCTGAAGCCCGACGTTTGATGAGGGCTGTGGTAGCAGCCGCACCTGCCTGTGGTCATGGTTTCACGATTCGGGCGACCAGTCTCAGCTTCTTGGCCGTTCGTCTGGGCATGGACCACAGGCATCGCCGGGCATCCCATCGGGCGCCATGCGCCAGGGCTTGTTGCCGATACGCGGTCTCGTTGTACCCGAGCTGAACGAACACGATTTTGTCGAGGTCGGCGCGTTTCGCCACAGGCGCTTCATCGACGACGAGTTCAACCGTGGTGTAGCGATGCAGACTCATCGGGTCGTGTCGATAGCGCACGCACACCAGCGCGTCGCCGAAGCGGCGGGCCAGTTTCAATGCGCCGGGCTGCGTGGCCGACATGCGTTTGACGACACGGGTGGCGGCATACACGCTTGGCATGTCGCGCAGCGCTGTCGTCGTCGCAGAGGGCGCAGGGATCAGGCGTTGCCGCCGCACAGGTCGGGTGTTGTTGTTGGAAGCCATGGCGCCTGGTGTTGTTCTTCCTCGACGCGCGACGAAGACGATTCTTCCTTGCCTGGAATGCCGACATGCCGGACGCCGCCCCATCGCACAGGGCCCCCGCAGACAGAGTGGTTCTGTGACAGCTTTGCAGGTCAGTTTACTGTATAAAAGAACAGTACTCAACTGAACTGGAAGCTTGCCGTGAAAACCAGTGCCCCACCGATCGACCTTCCACCCTTGCATTCCACGCGCCTGCTCGATCAGGTGCGCGAGCGCATCCGCTACATGCACTACAGCATCCGCACCGAGCATGCCTACGTGCACTGGATCAAGGCGTTCGTGAAGTTCCACGGCTTGCGCCATCCGGTCGACATGGGCGCGCCCGAAGTCGAGGCCTATCTGTCGTGGCTGGCGGGTGAGCGCAAGGTGGCGGTGGCCACGCACAAGCAGGCGCTGTCGGCCTTGGTGTTTCTCTACCAGCGGGTGCTCGGGCTCGACCTGCCGTGGCTGGCCGAGATCGGGCGGCCGAAGAGCCGCATTCGTTTGCCGGTGGTGCTCACACACGACGAAGTGGGCCAGGTGCTGATGGCGCTCGAAAGCCCGCACCGCCTGCTGGCGCAGCTGCTCTACGGCACCGGCATGCGCATCATGGAAGGTGTGCGCCTGCGTGTGAAGGATGTCGATTTCGAACACCAGGCGTTAATCGTGCGCGAAGGCAAGGGCTTCAAGGACCGGGTGGTGATGCTGCCGGCTTCGCTCGCGCCAGCCTTGCGCGACCAAGTCGCGCGCGCACGCCTGGTGTGGGCGGGCGACCGCGCATTGGGCCACGCCGGCGTTCACATGCCCGACGCGCTGGCGCGCAAATACCCACGGGCCGGGGCGTCGTGGAACTGGTTCTGGGTGTTCCCACACCTGGCCACCGGCATCGATCCGCGCACCGACGTGCTGCGCCGTCACCATGTGCCAGAGCAGGCCTTCCAGCGCCACTTCAAGCGCGCGATCGAACGCACTTGCATCGCCAAGGCGGCCACCCCGCACACGCTGCGCCACTCGTTCGCCACCCACCTGCTGCAAAGCGGCTACGACATCCGCACCGTGCAGGAACTGCTCGGCCATGCCGACGTCAGCACCACCATGATCTACACCCACGTGCTCAAGCTCGGTGGTGGCGCCGTGCGCAGCCCTCTCGATGCGTTGCGCGCTGGCCTGCCGGACGAACAGCGCTGGCAGCTCGACGACGGCGGTGTGCGCAATCTGCCACCGCCGCTTCTTCCGCCCCATGCCGTGCGCATGCCCACAACGCCGTACGTCGCGAACCTGGGCGGGTGAGGGTGGAAGGCGAAGAGGAAGAGGAAGAACCACCGCCGTGGCCACCACCTTGCCGGGTTACGCCGAGCTCCACTGCCGCAGCAACTTCAGTTTCCTGACCGGCGCGTCGCACCCGGCCGAGCTGGTCGAGCGCGCACAGGCTCTGCGTTATGCAGCCCTCGCCATCACCGACGAGTGTTCTCTGGCGGGGGTGGTGCGTGCGCATGTCGAAGCACAGGAGCGCCAACTGCACCTGATCATCGGCAGCGAGATGCGGCTCACGCTGCCGGGCCGAAACGCCAACGAAGGGAAAGGCAAAGATCTGCCGGGGCCACCGCACGCCCGCCTCGTGCTGCTGGCGCAAACGCGCCGTGGCTACGGCAACCTGTCGCACTGGATCACGGTGGCGCGGCGTCGGGCGCCCAAGGGCAGCTACGTCGCGCACCCGGGGGATGTGGAAGGCCAGGTGCCGAACGCGCCCACGCTGGCCGGCCTGCCCGAGTGCCTGGCCCTGCTGGTGCCTGATGCCTCGCAGCCGGTCGACGTGGTGCTGGCTCACGCGCAGTGGCTCAAGACCTGGTTTCAGGATCGGGCCGGCATCGCGCTGTCGTTGTTGCGGCGGCCGGGCGACGAGACCCTGCTGAGCATCGTCGAGCAGGTGGCGCAGCGCAGCGGCCTGCCCATCGTGGCCACCGGCGACGTGCTGATGCACGTGCGTTCGCGCAAACCGCTGCAAGACGTGCTCAGCGCCACGCGCCTGAAGCTTCCGGTCGCGCAGTGCGGTGTGCAGCTCGAATCGAACGCCGAACAACACCTGCGCTCGCGTCTGCGGCTGGCGGCGCTCTACAAGCAAGAGTGGCTGCAGAACACGCTGTTGTGGGCCAGCCGCTGCAGCTTTTCGTTGACCGAGTTGAGCTACGAATACCCGCAAGAGATCGTGCCCTTCGGCGAGACCCCAAGCAGCTACTTGCGTCGGCTCACCGAAGAAGGCGTGCCGCGGCGTTTCCCGCTCGGCTTGCCGCCCAAGTTCCGCCAAAAGCTCGAAGACGAACTCGTGCTGATCCGGCAGCTCGACTACGAGCGCTTTTTCCTGACCGTGGCCGACATCGTTTCCTGGGCGCGCGCGCAGGGCATCCTGTGCCAGGGGCGCGGCAGCGCCGCCAACTCGCTGGTCTGTTACTGCCTGGGCATCACCGAAGTCGACCCGCGGCGCGCCAGCCTGCTGTTCGGGCGCTTCCTCAGCATCGAGCGTGGCGAGCCGCCCGACATCGATGTCGACTTCGAACACGAGCGCCGTGAAGAAGTCATCCAGTACATCTACGGCAAGTACGGCCGGCACCGGGCGGCGCTGACCGCGGTGGTGATCCGCTACCGCGCGCGTTCGGCGCTGCGCGACGTCGGCCGCGCGCTCGGCATGGACCCGCAACGCACCGAGCTGTTGTCGAAGAGCATGCACTGGTTCGATGGCCGCCAGGTCGACACCGAGCGTGTGCAAGAGGCCGGCCTCGACCCGCAAGCGCCGCTCACCCAACTGTGGATCGAACTCACCCGGCAGCTGATCGACTTCCCGCGCCACCTGAGCCAGCACCCCGGTGGCTTCGTCATCGCGGGCGGGCAGATCGAACAGCTGGTGCCCGTCGAAACCGCCGCGATGGAAAACCGCAGCGTGATCCAGTGGGAAAAAGACGACCTCGACGAATTGCGCTTGCTCAAGGTCGACATCCTCGCGCTCGGCATGTTGACGGCGCTGCGGCGCGCACTCGTGTTCGTCGGCCACAAGCTCGGGCGCGCGCTCACGATGCAAGACGTGCCCGACGACGACGTGCCCACCTACGACATGATCTGCCGTGCCGACACCGTGGGCACCTTCCAGATCGAAAGCCGGGCGCAGATGAGCATGCTGCCGCGCCTGCAGCCGCGTTGTTACTACGACCTTGTGGTCGAGGTGGCGATCGTGCGGCCCGGGCCGATCCAGGGTGGCATGGTGCACCCCTACCTGCTGAACCGGGCCTTGCCGAAGGATCAGATCCCCTACCCCAGCGAAGAGATCAAGGCGGCTCTCGAGCGCACGCTCGGCGTGCCGATCTTCCAGGAGCAAGTGATGCAGATCGCGATCCTGGCCGCCGACTTCACCCCCGGTGAAGCTGACCAGTTGCGCCGCTCGATGGCGGCGTGGAAACGCAAGGGCGGGCTCGGGCATTACTACGATCGGCTGGTCGGTCGCATGGTCGAGAAGGGTTACGACCGTGACTTCGCCGAGCGCATCTTCAAGCAGATCCAGGGCTTCGGCGAATACGGTTTCCCCGAGAGCCACGCCGCGGGTTTTGCCCTGTTGGCCTACGTGAGCTGCTGGCTCAAGCAGCACCACCCCGACGCCTTTCTCGCCGCGCTGCTCAACAGCCAGCCGATGGGTTTCTACCAACCCGCGCAGCTGGTGCGCGACGCCCGCGCCCACGGCGTCGAGGTGCGCCCGGTGGACGTGTGCGTGAGCGCCTGCGAGAGCACGCTCGAAGAAGCGCCGGCAACAGGTGGCGGTGCGCTGCGAGCCGTGCGCCTCGGCCTGGATCGCATCGGTGGTTTGTCGACGGCTGCGGCGCAGCGCATCGTCGCGGCGCGTGCGCAAGGCCCGTTCACCACCCCTGAAGACCTGGCGCGCCGGGCCCTGCTCGACGCACGCGATCTGCAGGCGCTGGCCCAGGCCGATGCGCTGAAGGGCCTGGCCGGGCACCGCTTCGAAGCGGCATGGGCGGTGGCCGGCATCGACACGCGCCCGACGCCGATGCTGCGCGAGGCCCGCTTCAACGAAACCGCGATCGAGCTGCCGGCGCCCGCCGAAGCCGAAAGCCTGCTCGCCGACTACCGCGCGCTCGGCCTCACGCTGCAGCGCCACCCGCTCGCCTTGCTGCGCGAAGAGCTGGCGCGCTTCAAGGTGCAGCCGGCCAGCGTGCTGCGCACCTACCCGAACGGGCGGCTGGCGCGCGCCAGCGGCCTCGTCACGCACCGGCAGCGGCCGCAGACGGCCAAGGGCACGATGTTCGTCACGCTCGAAGACGACACCGGCGTCGTCAACGCGATCGTCTGGCCTTCGGTGGTCGAGTCGCAGCGCAAGCCGCTGCTCGCGGCGCGGCTGCTGACGCTGTTCGGTCGTTGGCAAAGCCAGGGGGAGGGCGACAACATGGTGATGCACCTGGTGGTGATGAAGGCGCTCGACCACACCGAGCTGTTGGGCGGGCTGGTGAGCCGCAGCCGTGACTTCCGCTGAACGCCTGTAGGAAGGGGCCCACAGCGCGTCGCGTGCGCGTCCGAATGACGCAATGCGGGCGCGTCCCTAGAGTTCGCTGCAGTGCCGCCGCCTGAATCATGAGCTGCACCCGAAACGACAAGCCGCCCGCCTTCAGGAGAACACCATGCTCAAGCCCAGCAATGCCATCTTCGTCTTCGTTGCCGCGTGTTCGCTCGCCGTGGCCGCATGCCAGCCCGCCGAAGGCCCGGCCGAACGTGCCGGCAAGAACATCGACAAGACCGCGAAGAAGGTCGGTGACCAGGTGGACAAGGCGGCCGACAAGGTCAAAGAGGCCACCGACGACGTGAAGAAATAAGCCGGCCGAAACGGCGGGCGGGCCGGGCTCGCGATAATCGCGGCCATGCTGTATGTGCTCTCGCCCGCCAAGTCGCTCGACTACCAGACCCCCACCCCCGAGCACGCGCTCGCCGCCGCCACCACGCCGCAGTTCATGCCGCGCTCGGCCGAACTGATCGGCGTGTTGCGCGGCCACACGCCGGCGCAGATCGCCGAGCTGATGAGCCTGTCGGCGCCGCTGGCCGAATTGAACGTGGCCCGCTACAAGGCGTGGTCGAGCCGGGCCACGCTGCGCAACAGCAAACCCGCCGTGCTGGCCTTCGACGGTGACGTCTACGGCGGCCTGCAAGCCCCCTCGCTGAGCCCCGCGGACCTGCGCTGGGCCCAGGCACATGTGGCGATCCTGAGCGGCCTCTACGGCGTGCTGCGGCCGCTCGACCGCCTGCAGCCCTACCGGCTGGAGATGGGCACGCGCTTGCCGAACCCCCAGGGCAAGGACCTCTACGCCTACTGGGGCGACACGCTCGCCGAACACCTCAACGCCTGCGCCGAGGCCGATGCTTCGCCGGTCATCGTGAACCTGGCGTCACAGGAATACTTTCGCGCTGCCGACCGCAAGGTCTTGCGGCCGCGGGTGGTCGAGTGTGTGTTCGAAGACTGGAAGAACGGCCGTTACAAGGTCATCAGTTTCTTCGCCAAACGCGCGCGCGGCCTGATGGCACGCTTCGCGATCAAGAAGCGCATCGCCACGCCGGCCGGCCTGAAGCGTTTCGACGCGGAAGGCTACGCCTTCGACGCCTCTGTGTCAGATGCCAACCGTTTCGTCTTTCGGCGTCGCCTGGTCGATTGAGTTTGGCAAAATGCGCCTTATGAGTGTGCAGCCCGTCACCCCCGAACTGCGCCAGTGGATCATCGAGCAGGCCACCGCCGGCCAGCCGCCCGAGACAGTGTTGCAGTCGATGCTGAGCAGCGGCTGGAACGAAGACGTGGCGATCCAGGCGCTCGAAGACACCTTGCGCGATCACCTCGCCGAGCGCGCGCGGGCTGCTGCGTTGCCTGCGCCCGTGCCGGTGCCCGAACCGCTGCCCGAAGGCGCGCGCACGCGGCTGTGGGCTGGCGACCGCGAGGTCACGGTCGTCACCAGCCTGAGCAACCCGCGGGTCGTGGTGTTCGCCAACCTGCTGTCGGACGAAGAGTGCGACGAGATCATCGCGCTCGCCCGCACCCGCCTGGCGCGATCGGAAACGGTGCAGACCGACACCGGCTCCAGCGAAGTGAACGAAGCCCGCACCAGCCAGGGCATGTTCTTCAACCGCGGCGAACACCCCGTGTGCGCCCGGATCGAAGCCCGCATGGCTGCGCTGATGAACTGGCCGCTCGAAAACGGCGAAGGGCTGCAGGTGCTGCGTTACGGCCCAGGCGCGGAATACAAGCCGCACTACGACTACTTCGACCCCACCCAGCCCGGCACGCCCAGCATCCTCAAGCGTGGCGGGCAACGGGTGGCCTCGCTCGTGTGTTACCTCAACACACCGGAGCGCGGCGGCGCCACCGTGTTTCCCGATGTGCAGCTCGAAGTCGCGCCGGTCAAGGGTAACGCGGTGTTCTTCAGCTACGACCGCGCCCACGCCAGCACCCGTTCGCTGCACGGCGGCGCACCGGTGGTCGAGGGCGAAAAGTGGGTCGCGACCAAGTGGGTTCGCGAGGGCCGCTTCGTTTGAAAAATTGGGGTTGATGCAGGGAACTTTTTGAAAAGTGCTGTCAACCGGGGTCGGCGCGGGCACGTTGTCACCCCCGAGCATGTGCTCTTTATCCAATTTCCCTGCAGGAATACACCATGAACAAAATCGTTGCCGCCCTGATCGCTTCCCTGTTCGCCGCTGGCGCGTTCGCTCAAGCCAGCGCTCCGGCTGCTGCTGCCCCGGCTGCCAAGGCTGCCCCGGCCGCCGCTGCTGCGCCGATGGCCAAGGAAGCTGCTCCGGCTGCCAAGGCCAAGAAGGCCAAGGCTGTCAAGAAGACCAAGAAGGTTGCCGACAAGCCGGCTGCCTGAGCCCACTGGGGTGCACCAGGGCAACCTGGTGCTCACCGCGAAAAACCCGGCCTCGGCCGGGTTTTTTTGTGTCCGCCCCGGCCTCGGCCGGGCTTTTTGTGCCTATGAGACCCGGGGGTCAGGCCCGCAACTTGGATTCGTCGTCGGGTGCGAACGGCCGGTTGCGCTCGATGCGCCGCCACTTGCGCTGCTCCCAGGTCTGCGGCCCCTGCACCGGCCAGCGTTCGACCAGCGCCGCGAGTTCGGCCCGTGGCAGGCGCAGATACGACGGGCCGGCAAAGCCCATGAACCAGCGGCCGCGCCGCAAGCGCAGCGGCAATGCGGCTTGCGCCTCCTTGACCCAGTAGACGCAGGCACGCTCAGTCCAGTACTCCTGGCGCTCGAAGTTCACGCGCCCGGCAAAGCCGGTGTCGGCCGGCAGCAGCAGGTAGTCGTCGGCCAGCTCGACCACGGCCAGCACCAGGTCGCCCGGTGAATCGCCGCTGTCGCGGTGCAGGAACATCACGCGCTGGATCTGCGCTGCGTCGAAACGGTCGACTTCTTCGTCTTCGCGGTAAACGACGATCTCTTGCCCTTGCCACGCGGTGCGCCACTGGTACTTCATCGGTCGTCCTTTGTCAGGCATTAACCGTAGTCGATGAAACGCGTTGTGGTGCGGGCAGAGTGCATCAAGTTGCAAGCAGGCGTTGTGGCATTCGCTTCGGCGAGCGGCTCAGAGGTTGTGAATCTCCAGCGGGAGCGGTGGCCCGGCCGGCGTGAAACCGAAGACGCGGCCGTAAAACGCGAGCTCGGCTTCGAGCACACGGCGGATCGTTTCGGCACGCCGAAACCCGTGTTGTTCGCCTTCGAACATCAGCAGCGCCACCGGCAGGCCCTTGGCGCGCACCGCATCGAACATGGCCTGCGCCTGGGCGGGTGGCACGGCCTTGTCTTCGAGCCCCTGGAACAGGATCATCGGGCTGTTCAGGCGATCGGTGTGGTGCACCGGCGAGCGTTCGAGGTAGAGCGCGCGCTCGGCCGGGTAGGGGCCGATCAGTTTGTCGAGGTAGCGTGATTCGAACTTGTGCGTGTCCTGCGCCAGGGCTTCGAGATCGCCGATGCCGTAGTGGCTGGCACCGGCCTTGAAGAAGCTGCGGAAGGTCAGCGCACACAGCGTGGTGTAGCCGCCCGCGCTGCCACCGCGGATCACGACCCGATCGGCGTCGACATCGCCGCGTGCGATCAGAAAGCGCGCCGCGTTGACCGAATCGTCCACGTCGACCACGCCCCATTGGCCGTTCAGCCGCTCGCGGTAGGCGCGGCCGTAGCCGCTGCTGCCGCCGTAGTTCACGTCGACGATGGCGAAGCCCCGGCTGGTCCAGTACTGCAGCGACCACTTGAACTCGGCGCTGGTGGCGCCGGTGGGCCCGCCGTGGTCGATCACGATCAGCGGCGGGCGTTCGCCCTCGGTGCCGCGCTGGCTGGCGTTCGCAGGCGGGTAAAAGAACGCGTGCGCCGTCAGGCCGCCTTCGGTCGGGAAGCTGATGGCCTGCGCGACCGAAACGTGCTCAGCGGCCAGCGTCGCGCGGCTCGATCGGCGCAAGACACGCTGCGCAGCGCTGTCCAGGTCGAGACGCACCACCTCTTCGGGCGTGGTTTCCCTGGCGCCGATGAAGACCACGAAGTCGGCCCCGACCTGCAGATCGCGGATCGAACAGTAGCTTGTGGCGATCGGCTCGAAGCGGCCGGCATCGGTGTCGATCAGCGCGAGCTGCGAACGGCCGGCCTCGACGTAGGTGCAGACGATGCGCCCGCGCGCGTCGAAACCGTAGGTGCTCATGCCAAACGCCCACTGCGGCACGCCGAACTCGGCCGCCATCGGGTGCAGCGGCTGCACCTGCCCGCCGCGCAGGCGGTACAGATTCCACCAGCCACTGCGGTCGGATACGAAGTGCAGTTCGCCCTGCGGCGACCAGCTCGGCTGGAAGATCGACTCCGTGCCGCTGCCCGCGACGCAGAGTGGCGCGCCCAGCGAGCCGTCTGGAAACACGCTGGCCAACCACAGCTCGGTACCGTCCCAGGGCATGTTCGGGTGGTCCCAGCTCAGCCACGCGAGCTGCTGGCCGTCGGGGCTGAGGCGTGGGGTCGAATAGAAGTCGTGGCCGCTGGCGAGCACGCTGGCGGCGCCGTTCGAGAGCTTGACGCCGACCAAGGTGGTCACCGCCTCGCCGCCCACGCTGTGGTCTTCTCGAACGCAGACCAGCCGCTTGTGCTGGGCGTCGATCACCGCGTCGGCGTGGCGCTGGCCGGGCGCGTCGGTGAGCGCCTGCGGCGCTTCGCCGGCGCGGATGCGCCAAAGCTGCTGGTCGGCGTCGTTCGTGAAGAAGCCAGCGCGCCGGCCGACGGTGAAGGCCCCGCCGCCGTATTCGTGCACGCGGCTGCGCACGTTCAGCGGTGCCGGTGTGAGGTCTTGGGTGCGGCCGTCGGCGCTGCACCAGACCAGCACGTTGCGGCCTTGTTCCTGCGGCCGGCCTTCGGTCCAGAAGATGTCGGCGTCGAGTACCGCGAGCTGGCCGAGGCGGATGGTCTCGCCGACGATCAGATCGGTGGTGACGGGCGAGGCCCAGCTGCCGAACGGTGCGACCACGCGTTCAGCCGCGGGGGTTGTTTCTGCTCTGGTCGCACGCGCCTGTTCGCGCCGCATGAACAGAAACAGGCTCTCGACCTTCTCACGCGCCCACGGCGTCTTGCGCAGGAACTTCAGGCTCGACGCGATGCTCGGGTCGGCGTTGAAACTCTTGATCTGGATGCGTTGCCCGAGGTCGGCCCAGCCGAAGTGCGCGACCAGTTCGGCGAGGATCGCCTCCAGCGTGAGGCCGTGCAGCGGGTTGCGCTGTTGCGCTTCGGGGGCTTCGTCGGTCATGCCTTGTGCAGATGCTGCGCGTGGTGCGCGATGTGGTCGGCCATGAAGGTCGAGATGAAAAAGTAGCCGTGGTCGTAGCCTTCGTGGCGGCGCAGCGTGAGCGGCTGGCCGGCTTCGACGCAGGCGGCTTCGAACAAGTGTGGATGCAGTTGTTCGGCCAGAAACTTGTCGGCCAGGCCCTGGTCGATCAGCAGCGGCGGAACACGCGCGCCGCCTTTCACGAGCTCGGTCGCATCGTGGCGCGCCCACGCGGCTGGGTCGTCCCCAAGGTAGCCGCTGAACGCTTTCACACCCCACGGGCATTGCATGGGCGCGAAGATCGGGGCGAAGGCCGAGACGCTCTGGTACAGGCCGGGGTTCTTCAAGGCCAGCGTCAGCGCGCCGTGCCCGCCCATTGAGTGGCCGAACAGCCCGACGCGATCAGCGCTGGCGCCGAAGTGCTGCAACACCAGCGCACGCAGCTCGCGCGTGACGTAACTGCCCATGCGCCAGTTCGTGTTCCATGGCGCAGCGGTTGCGTCGAGGTAGAAGCCGGCGGCGGTGCCGAAGTCCCACGACGCGTCGGCCTCTTCGATACCGGTGTGGCGCGGGCTGGTGTCGGGCGTGACGAGCATCAGGCCGTGCCGCGCCGCGTGCTGCTGCGCGCCGGCCTTGATCGCGAAGGTCTCTTCGCTGCAGGTGAGGCCGGCGAGGAAAAACAACACCGGCACCGGGCTGTGTTTCGCCTGCGGTGGCACGTACACGCCGAACTTCATCGGTGTGCCGGTCTCTTGCGAGTCGTGCTGGTAGTAGCCTTGCACGCCGCCGAAGCAGGCGTGTTCACTGAGCGTTTGCACCGCCATCAGTACATCACCACCGAGCGGATCGACTCGCCACTTTTCATCAAGTCGAAGCCCTGGTTGATGTCTTCGAGCTTGAGCTTGTGCGTGATCAGGTCGTCGATGTTGATCTTGCCGTCCATGTACCAGTCGACAATCTTCGGCACGTCGGTGCGGCCACGCGCGCCGCCGAAGGCCGAGCCTTCCCACTTGCGCCCGGTGACGAGCTGGAACGGCCGCGTGCTGATCTCGGCGCCGGCCTCGGCCACGCCGATGATGATGCTGCGGCCCCAGCCCTTGTGCGTGCACTCGAGCGCCTGGCGCATCAGCTTGGTATTGCCCACGCACTCGAAGCTGTAGTCGGCGCCGCCGTCGGTGAGTTGAACGATCGCATCCACCACGTTCTCGGCGCGTTTCTCCAGTTCTTTCGGGTTGATGAAATGCGTCATGCCGAACTTTCGCGCCATCGCTTCGCGCGCGGGGTTCAGGTCGACTCCGATGATCTTGTCGGCGCCGACCATCTTCGCGCCCTGGATCACGTTCAGCCCGATGCCGCCGAGGCCGAACACGACCACGTTCGCACCGGCTTCGACCTTGGCCGTGAACAGCACCGCGCCCACGCCGGTGGTGACGCCGCAGCCGATGTAGCAGACCTTGTCGAAAGGCGCGTCGCTGCGCACCTTGGCCACGGCGATCTCGGGCACGACGATGTAGTTGCTGAAGGTCGACGTGCCCATGTAGTGCAGGATCGGCTTGCCGTCGAGCGAGAAGCGCGACGTGGCGTCGGGCATCAGGCCCTTGCCCTGGGTGCCGCGGATCAGCTGGCACAGGTTGGTCTTGCGCGACAGGCAGAACTTGCACTGGCGGCATTCCGGCGTGTAGAGCGGGATGACGTGGTCGTCTTTGCGCAGCGTCGTCACGCCGGGGCCGACGTCGACGACGATGCCGGCGCCTTCATGGCCGAGGATCGCGGGGAACAGGCCCTCGGGGTCGGCGCCCGAGAGCGTGTAGTAGTCGGTGTGGCAGATGCCGGTGGCCTTGACTTCGATCAGCACCTCGCCGGCGCGCGGGCCGGCCAGGTCGACGGTTTCGATGCTCAGCGGCTGGCCGGCTTTCCAGGCGACGGCGGCTTTGGTTTTCATGGCGGGGTTCTCACTGCGGCTTGGGACGCAGTGATTTTGGGGGATGAACGCCTCGCGGGGCGGGCGCCCGTCAGACCGCCGAACAAACCAGGTCCGCTGCTTTCTCGGCAATTGCGATCACCGGCGCATTGGTGTTGCCGCCAACGATGCTGGGCATGATCGACGCATCGACGACGCGCAGCCCCTGCACGCCGTGCACCCGCAGCTGCGCGTCGACCACATCCATCGGCCCCGAGCCCATGCGGCAGGTGCCCACCGGGTGGTAGATCGTGTCGGCGTGGCCGCGGATGAAGGCCTCGATCTGTGCGTCGGTCTGGGCCACCGCAGACGCCGGCAACTCCTGCCCGCGATAGCCCGCCAGCGCAGGCTGCTGCAATACCCCGCGCATCAGCTTGAAGCCGCGCAGCAAGCGGTCCATGTCGTCGCGCTCGCCGAGGAAGTTCGGGTCGATCAGGGGTGCGGCCATCGGGTCGGCGCTCGCCAGTTGCAGGCTGCCCCGGCTCTTCGGCCGCAGCAGGCACACGTGGCACGAATAGCCGTGGCCGAACACGGTCTTGCGGCCGTGGTCGACCAGCTTGCCGATCACGAAGTGCAGCTGCAGGTCGGGCAGAGATTCGTCCGGCGAACTCTTGATGAAGCCGCCCGCTTCGGCAAAGTTGGTCGTCAGCATGCCGCTGCGCGCGCGCCGCCATTCGAAGATGCCCTTGATGGCGTTGACGGCGCCGGTGAGCGACAGGCCGAACAGGTCCTTGACCTGCGGCGTGTCGACCACCTGAACCACGTCGACGTGGTCGTGCAGGTTCGCGCCGACGCCCGGCAGGTCGCGTAAGGTTTGGATGCCGTGCTGTTGCAACTGCGCGCCCCGGCCGATGCCCGACAGCATCAACAGCTGCGGCGACTGCAAGGCGCCGGCACACAGCAGAACCTCGCGCCGCACCTGGATCTGCCTGAGCTCACCGCCGACCCGCACTTCGACGCCCGCTGCGCGTTGGCCATCGAGGACGATGCGTGTCGTGTGCGCGCCCGTCATCACCGTGAGGTTCTTGCGGCCGAGGTTCGGTGTGAGGTAGGCCTTGGCGGCACTGAAGCGCTCACCGTTCTTGTGCGTGACCTGGTACATGCCCACGCCTTCCGGGCTGGCCCCGTTGAAGTCGGGGTTGAGCGGGT
>Ga0307516_10004644_pt1 | contig 16847 bp, 7 predicted proteins | sample 19_EM_MG_FD_203310 | JGI IMG/M metagenome (GOLD analysis project Ga0307516, IMG submission 203310) | Populus trichocarpa ectomycorrhiza microbial communities from riparian zone in the Pacific Northwest, United States - 19_EM | ecosystem: Host-associated > Plants > Roots > Unclassified | place...
TCTGTAATCCCCAATATCAATCTTGTCTTGGACTTCTTCGCATTCTTATGAGAAACATTAACAAAGCTCCCAGCAAACTCTGTATTTTCTGGTTTAGAAGGTATCTCAAGGTCATCATTTATGAACACGTCAAACCTCACGAATTTGCCATTGTCGTATTCTATCCCTTCTATCACTAAAACTTCATCTTCCTCTTCTTTCTCTTTCCTGCTTCTTGATTTCTTTGGTCTTGAAACTACAGTAACTATGGTTTTGTCTAAGACTAAAGGGAATGCAGTGATCGGTGTTAATGCAGTTTTTGTTTCAGCTGCTTTCTTTCCCAACCTTCTTGGAATTGGTTTTGATTTTAGCCAAGGAATTTCAACATTTTGATAAGTATACCTTAGCCTTCTATTGTCAAGACAATCTCTAACCTTACAACGAACAAGCTCTGCATTCTCATTATAGAAAAGAAACTCTGAATTAAGCCAATCAAGATCACTGATATCCCTCCTAATTCCTCCAGGTATAGTCTTCCATATCGTCCACATTCGGTCAACATTTGAGTGATGACAAAAAAATATTGGATCTCTCGCAGCTGAGTAAAAATTGCCCATGTCCTCGGTATTTTCTTGAGTTGGATCACCGGTCCATCTGTGAATATTATTGTGAGGGCTGTTCTCAATCGTCCCAGCTCCAGGACGAGAATCGTCACCAGCACGGTATGGTTTTCCAAAGAAGAGTGTTGGTTTTGCTGCACCAGACACCATTTGCTTGTACATTACTCTAAGATTACTAGAGTATAATTTATTTGCGTTTGTGGGGTTGGGGTCTCCCGCTGCATAATCAAGATCTAGCAATACAGGAGGCTGGTGATTCTGGTCGCGGAACTGGTCATAGAGTGGAGATTTAGGGTCGGTAAAGATGTAAGGCATTTGCATACCACTGGGGGAATCCCAGTTCCAGAAAGGCAGAGCAAAAGTTGGGTCATTAATCAGTTTGCCCAAGATTCTTTCATAGAAGTAAAGATAGTATCTGTGCCAAGGAAAGAAGAGCCAACAGAAATGAACATCAAGTTCTAATTTTGGAAACCCCACTTGTTCGTAGGCATCATCGCAATAGGCACAATGTACATTGGCTTGTTGATAGAAGTTACGTGGATCATCTTCGGGGAGACTTTTCATTAAGGAAATGGCTTCAGCATATTTGGCCACGTAGTCTTCGTCAACTAAATGGGCCGCACGTCTAGTGCGTAGCGGGGAGAAAGAAGAAGGGGGTCTGAAGTCTATGATCTTTTTGGGTAATGGAGGGCAACAGTTTGTTGGATTTTCGGGGTTCGGTAAGTCCACCAACTCACAATTGGTCAAGTCTGGAATGGTGATTGGCTTAGCATAGGCAGTTCGGTCAGCAAGATTGGTAGCGCCATAAAGGCCTCCTAGACCAATGAGGACGTCTCTTCTCGTGGCAGGGTTTTGTGTATCATCTGTGGCTTTGCATGAAACTCTAGGGACGCAAGGGTGATTCAGCCTTTTGATTCTGGTAACTTGCTGTGGTTTTGGAAAGAAAGGACTGAAAGATAAGGTGGACATTACGGTGAGGCTGAAAGTAGGAGAGAAATGAGAGGGTGTGGTTCAGATTGGATGTTATATGGCCGATAAGAAATACTTGCTTGTAATATATATAGGCTTAATTTTGGTTAAAGGTACTGAAAAATATCAAATTCATGATATTTTCATAGGTAGTGATTCTTTGACAAAACAATATTAACTGTAGTTGTCGTGGCATTCTAAGAGGCTATTTGATACTGTAGTAACAATTATTTTTTAAAATATGTTTTTATTTGAAAATATATTGAAATAATATTTTTATAGTTTTTAAAATTTATTTTTAATATCAACATAACAAAACGATCTAAAAACATAAAAAAAAATTTAAAACAAGAAAAAAAAATTAATTTTTTTCAAAAACAAATATGGTATATATCTAAATGAGCAGTATTTGGAGTATTTTAGATTCTTATGATTATGAGACCTAGAAGTTTGTTTTTTTACTCGGACCAAATGAATTGAAAAACAATACAACTACATATTAGTCTCCTAACATATATTTATTAGCATATCAGCCTCTCACGTTCAAAATCTTACTTATTTTTTCCCTAACTTTTTCTTTGATTTAACAAATTCATCTTTTGTAATTTTATTTACTATGAAATTAAATAAATAAAAGTATATGAGATGAGGATAGATGAGAATGTCAACGGTTATTGAGTGACAATCAAGTCTTTTTCAAAACAATATAGCAATTAACGATGATGAATGTTGTGCTATAATTATGTTGTGCTATAATTACAAATCTAAAACATATAACTACCGGGAGAAACTATGTGAATAAGCAATACAAATTATACTATGAACTAGATGCCATGCGCGCGTTGTTGTAGGCTTGTGGTATGTCTGTGTGTGTTGTGGACTTATAAAAAAACATAAAAAAAATTATATGGAAAAAGACTGTTGCAAATAATGTTTTAAAAAAAAAACTACAAAAATAATTTTAGAGAAAAAACAAAAAAAATAAAAGGAAAAAAAACCATGTAGGGAAACACTGTAGCAATCTATAGTGTTTTGTGAGGAAATATACAGTTGTAATTCTCAACCAGCTCAATATTAAAAAAATAAAATTAACAAAGACAATTTTGAAAAAATTTATAACAAAAAAAATATGTGGGGGAATGACTGTAGCAATCCACAGTGTTTTAAAGAAAAAAAAGTACAAAGCTAAATTCTCAACCAGCTTAATATTAAAAAAATAGAAGCAACAAAGGCAATTTAAAAAAAAATCATATAAAAAAAAATCATAAAAAAAGAAAAAAGACCTATGTAGAGAAACACTATAGCAATCCACAATGTTTTGTGAGAAAAATTATAGTTGTAATTTTCAACCAACTCAATATTAAAAAAATAAAATCGACAAAGATAATTTTAGAGAAAATCATAAAAAAAAAAACATAAAAACCATGTGGGGAAACACTGTAGTAATTTAAAATGTTTTTTCTTAAAAAAAACTACAAAGCTAAATTCTTAACCATCTCAATATTAAAAAATAAATTCAACAAATATAATTTTAGAAAAAATCATGTGAAAAAACATTGTAACGAAGCAAAAACTATGTGGAGAAACACTGTAGCAATCAACAATGTTTCAAAGAAAAAAACTATAAAGCTAAATTCGCAACCAATTTAATAGTAAAAAAAATAAAATTGACAAAGATAATTTTGAAAAAAAAAAAAAAGAAGATAATTTTGAGAAAAAAAAAATAAAAATCATGTGGGGGAATGGAAAAAAAATAAAAAAATAAGAAAAAACATGCGGGAAATGGAAAGAAAATGCAAAAAAAAAAAACATGTGGGGAAAGCTACAGTACTTTTCCCATATGTTTTAAAGTATTGTTAATATGTATTTATTATAAAAAATTTGTATAGCACTATGATTTGTAGTTAATGTAAAACTCAATTATTGTAACATTATAAATAGATTGTCCAACAAATAGAAAAGACAATCAGCCATATATATATAATTTCTTTACAACATTATGTAATTTAAAGGCTACGCACCTAAGATGGGAAAGGCGACTAACATTACTTACCACAATAATATTGTGGTGGTCAACTAGACCATGTAAGCCATGATTGATTAGCTCAATCAAATCCATAATAAGCTTCAATAGATTCAATCAAGCACTCTGTTTGTCTGGATACCTAGGGTTAGTCTTAGGATATAGTCCAATAACAAGCACTCGAATAAGAATGTTTAGAAGTTTTTAACTTAATCTTGGGTATCACATGACTATATAATAGGAACCATAACAAGTTTATATCAATTGGTGCATGATTGACCATAAGGTACATTTAACATCAACCAATTATATGACCCAACAACCTTATCTACAACTAATTAAACGTATGCTTATGATGTTAAATTTCTCATTTACTATCTTCTAGTAAGGCAATCTCAATCCTCCAATATGTCATGAATCTGTTTTCAACTAGTAAGATGAGGAGAAATCGATAAGGTTGAATTAGCCTAATACTTTAAGGAGATGAGGCTGGATGCTGGAGGAATTTACAAGTCTATATATAATCAACAATATCCTAAATGGATTGACATGCCACATCCAATTCCTAGAGGAATCAAGATTACTAACTTCTAATTGTTTTTTTAGAGAGGACATCTAGTCAATAAAAGATCACATCACCAAGTATACTAATTAGTGCAATGATGGTGGTGTTAATTTATTTGTTAAAATGAGTCTATTTGGTTTGTCTCTTACCAAGATTATCTTTCATTGATTTTTTACATTACCATCTAACTCCATTAATAGCTCGAAAGAAATGAACACTTGTTTTCATAAGCATTTTTATTAGACTGAACTAGAGGTAACACTAGCTGACTTAGTTAGGATAGTTCAAGACCCAAATGAGTATATAGATAATTATTCCTTTTATTTCATGACTTTGAAAATCAAGTGTAGTGTAACTATAATAGGGTATGAGTAAATTAAGTTGATTTTGGAAGGGATGCAGTAGAATATATATATATATATATATATATATATATATATATATAAGGTTTATAATGACCAAGTATTCAAATATCTATAACTTTATAGATAATGTTGTTAGGCAAATAAGCATAAAAGAAGCCATTTAGAGGAACATACTCAGTTGGCTACTTAAACAACATCACAATGACCCTCTAAATGATTGATTTAAACTTTGATAAGGAGTTTAAAGAAGTTTACTAACAATTGATATCAAATATAGAACTTAAAGATAGAAAACCATTTAAGGTTTTTGTATTAAGAAAGCTTAAAAGCTAACAAGCCTATAAGTAAATAAAAAAAAAATCAAAGTGACTAATAAAAATAAATAATTCATATTCAACATTAAGAGAGTTAAACATATATTTTACCAATTGATAAGAGAAGAAAAATCAAAATCCTAGGCAATCACATAATCCTTATTGTTGAACAAATGACGGGGAAGTAATACTAGATGTGTCATGATTGATGGATATATGATACTAATAGTTATATTGTTTTTAGAAACTTAATCCATAAAGCATTGGAAGCTGGTCACATTAACTTCTTGAAAAAAAAGATAAAGGTGGATAAGAACATATTCTTTGAGGTAACAATAACAGTAGCTACCATTAAACTAGAAAGACTCCTTGGTAAAGCAGGAATACAACAAACCAATCCTAATCGACCAAGAGAGAGGTTGGAGTTAGTCACTCATACTATCAAAGAAAAAAGGTATATTGATCATAGTAGTGCCAAATATGTGGCATAAGAAAATCATTAAACACTTTTTAAAAAAATATAATGGTGTTCCACTTATCATATAATTCTACTTAAGGGAGAAGACTTGGATGAAAAAACAGAGTAAATTAGCATGCAATGAAAGATCAAAACTTTTAGGCCTTAAAAGCCTGTTAAGAAAAATTAACATAAATAAAAGTCATCTAAACTTAATCATGTGGATGATGAATTGATAAAAAGGATATTGAAAAACTAATAAGGAAACATACATAATGTGACCAACCATAAGTTAAAAGGAAAAAAGGTAATGGCTAATCATATAAAAAAGCCAAATGTTGAACAAAAAAAAAACATGATAAAGTTTCCCAATACACTAGGTTGTATTTGCTTCAAACATTGAAAGTAAATAACAAAATAATTTTTTTAGAAAACTAGGGTTGAGTTTTTTAAATTTATTAGGTATGTCGCCCGATAGGCTTTTTATTTTTGGTCAATTCTTTTTGTTCAGTTAACATTTTTATTCAGATGCTAACGTAAAATAAAAACATTATTTTTTTGGATTTTATACTAAGACAAGTATTTTTATCGAATGTTAAAATGTGTGTGTATGTGTATTTGACTTTTTCAAGGCAAATGATTTTTTTTAATTGTTTTGTATTTTATACTAAGAAAAATATTTTTATCAAAAACCATAAGTTAAAAGGAAAAAAGGTAATGGCTAATCATATAAAAAAGCCAAATGTTGAACAAAAAAAAAAAACATGATAAAGTTTCCCAGTACACTAGGTTGTATTTGCTTCAAACATTGAAAGTAAATAACGAAATATTTTTTTTAGAAAACTAGGGTTGAGTTTTTTAAATTTATTAGGTATGTCGCCCGATAGGCTTTTTATTTTTGGTCAATTCTTTTTATTCAGTTAACATTTTTATTCAGATGCTAACGTAAAATAAAAACATTATTTTTTTGGATTTTATACTAAGAAAGTATTTTTTATCGAATGTTAAAATGTGTGTGTATGTGTATTTGACTTTTTCAAGACAAATGATTTTGTTTTAATTGTTTTGGATTTTATACTAAGACAAATATTTTTATCAAATGCTAAAATATGTGTGTATATATATTTGACTTTTCTTTTTTTTACATATATAAACAAACTAGAGAGACAAATGATTTTTTTAAGGACTTGACTATAATGCACACAATACACACACACACACTTAAATTTGATGTTATTATTTTTTTTTTATAATTCTTGAACATGCTTAATCCAAATCCATCAAACCTAATGAATATAACCTAAAGAATTTAACCCAGATTAACAAAGTCATAGCCCAAAACCCATTAATTTTTATCAAGGAAAATCTAAGACCAACCCAGAGTATATTAAAGCCTAAAAACACTAACCCCCATGCAAACATAGCCCAACTACCAAGAACACAATCCATATGATAGCAACCCATCATGTACGACCCAAACCAAACAAAACCAATGAAAGCTTAAGTAAGCCCATACATATACAAAACCCAAATCCACCTAATGTTTAATATTTTTGTTTACCCAATCCTATACATACTCGAGTAATAAATAGAGACAAGATGGAAACATTGTCTTTAAAAGACAATCCTACGCTTATGAAGAGATGAAAAAAAAAACTTGTGCTCATGCACTCTCTGGTCCCATGGCTTTAAACACAATGTTCATACTAACGATCTACTCATTTCCTTATGCTAAACAATAAGTGTACCAAATAAAAATAAAATGCGATTATCACTTGGGGGGCTAGAAACCATATCAAATAATGGCACTGTCATACCTAGAGAAACATACCATCGTCAGATGGATCACAAAAATAAAAAGGGAAAAAGAAGAATGAAAAACCAATGAGCTTCATAAATTCCCTTGTAGACAAATTTCAAGAGACCGGGTTAAAAGGTAAGCTATATCATTCTTAAATTCAAAATTAACATTTTAAAGGACTCTTATCATGCTTATGAAAGAAACACAACACTTAGTTTTAAAACAATACTTTCTTTTATGTTAAAGGAAAATAAGACGATTTTCATATTTGAAAAGATAAAGATTATGCTACTTGGCTTCTATAGTATTCACCCTCTCTCTCTCTCTCTCTCTCTCTCTATATATATATATATATATATATATACACACACACACACATTGTCTTTTAATCTCTATCTCTTTTTTTTTTGTCTTCCCCCTCCCCCACCGCTGCCTTTCCTAGTTTGCAGACATCCTTTTATAGGTGAAGTTTCAATTCAAATTCTATTCTATAATGGCTATGCATGATTCAGGCTTTTGAAGATTGGATGAATTTGGACCAAAAATTTGTTAAGTGCTGGTAATTTTCATGTCTTGGAAAATGGATCTGGTTATGATAGATTGTGTAAATGAGGAAACTGAATGACTATTAGGTGTTGGATTCATTAGGCCAACCAAATATACTAAGTCTATCTCTAATGTTGTACTAGTGTTAAAAAATAATGTCAAACTAATAGTTTCTATAAATTTAGAACTTTTAATCTTTCAACTTTAAAAAACTAATATCTAATGCTAATGGCTGATATGTTGATTGATTAAGCATGTGGCAATGAGATCTTTTGATGATATTTTGATTTATAGCAAGAATTTAAAGGAGTATGTTGCACATTTAAGAAATGTATAGGTTGTTTTGCAAAAAAGACTGTTTATATGCTAATATAAAAAAGTGTGATTTTTAAATGGAAAATATTGTATTTCTTGGATGTGTTGTTATTGCAAAGAGTATTAAGAATGATGAGGAAAAAGTTAGAGCTATCCAAGAATGACCTACACCTAAGTCAATCACTAAAATAAGAAGTTTCTATGGTTTGACTAATTCTTATAGGATATTTGTTAAAGATTTTAGTACTCTAGTTGCACCTTAAACTGAGATAGTTCAGTTCCATGGGGTACCTATGAGCATTACATAAACCCCAAGTCTAAAATCGCTAAGTTTGGGTTAAAAGGGGTAATTATTAATTGAAAAATGATAAATTAAAGAGAAAATTTTGTGAATCAGAATGAACATTCCCATGAGATTAATTAAAAATTTAGATAAAATAAAGCAATAAATTGGTACGTGAAATATTAACCAGCGATAAATCATGTAAATTTTCTAATCGGGTAAAATAATGAGTTGAAGGAGGAATTTTTGTAAATATAGGTGATATTATTTATAAAATAGAAGGAATTCTCAAATAAATTAATGCATGACCCTTTGCGCAAGAAATGCTGATTTCCGGTATAAACCCTGCACACAATCGCGTTATTTGGACCGAAAACATTAAAAACTCCGAGGAACATTTTATGATAGTTATGAATGGGAATCACCAATAAATTAGTCTAAGACCTATGATTATTTAATTAAATTATATGGTAAGCGAAATCCAGATTTTTAGCGTGAAATTACTAACTGTCCAATTTTATGATATTATGCACATCTTTCAATCTAACCGTTGGATCAAGCTGAAATGTTACGAGTTTATGATAGTTATGATTGATAATCATAACAATGTCTGTCATTTATATAATTTTGTTGAAAAGCAGTGTCCTGTTTAATGTTGCGCTATGAAAGAGTTTTAAGGTTGTTGTCGGGGGTTATATTGGTAGGGCTCATAGTGAGTGATTCCAAAAACATTTGATGAGCTTTTTCAGCAGTGGCCTTTCTATGTAAATTGTGAAAATGGAATGAGGGCTTTGGTTCTCATTCCTTGATGCGGTGTTTTGTTCGATTTTGTTAGGAAGGATTGATTGGATTTTTAATACCGTAGTTCCTTACTTAGAGAATCTTTTATCTACTGATTTTCAACAAAGTGGCATTGTAGAGTAAAACTATTGATGAGCACTTTATGTGTGTGTGTGTTGGGGGGGGGGGTGGGGGGTGGGGGGGACCTAGAGTTTGAAGGATTTTTAGGTGTGCTCATCATTAGTTTTACTCCACTGCAACCATTCTCCAGTTGGGGGCTTCCATGCCCTATGATAATATTGAGGAGTTCACATGCCTCCCATACTCTAATTTGACAATTCTCTAGTGAAGGGCTCCCAAGCCCCCATGCCATCACTAGGAAGGCTACAAGCCACTCACTCTTTAGTAAGATTTTTCTCTAATAGAGAGTTCAAAAGCTTCACACCATCGATTAGAAAGCCATGAGCCTGTCTCTCTATCTAGTATAGGCTCACCCATATGGTTTTCTTAATGATAACATAGGGTGTCAGAGTCCCCTATCAAAGAAAAGTTGTACCTGAGAGCGGGATATCCAAGATCATCCCTAGAGATAGCTTAAGGCCTAGGAACTCCATTAGTAAATTATGTCAGTCCAAGACTACACTGAAGAGCAGAAGATTCGAGATCATACCTTGAGATAATATAAGGTCCGAGAGCCCCACTAGAAAGTCATGTGAATCTAAGACAACATTATTAGATAGACGAGAGATCTAAGATCAATTCCTGATAAATTGGTGAGAGGCCCTTAAAGATCACATGTAGAATGTGTGAGTCCGAGACTGCACTGGAGAATAGGGGATCCAAGATCAACCCCTATAACATTTCATGTCCATGACAATGTTGGGGAGGTCACATAACTCTCCCAATTAAATTTGACCACTCTCTAGTGGAGGGCTCCTAATCCTTCATGCCATCACTAGTATAGACTCTAATGGAGAGCTTAAAAGCTTTACACCATCGATTAGAAAGCCATAAACATGTCTCTCTCTCTCTCTCTCTCTCTCTCTAGTATAAGCTCACTCCTATAGCTTCCCTAATGATAAAAGAAGGTGTTAGAGTCCCTAAAGATAGCTTGAGGCCCGGGAATCCCATTAGAAAATTGTGCCAGTCCAAGACTATACTATAGAGTAGAAGATTCGAGATCATACCTAGAGATAATATAAGGTCCAAGAGCCCTACTAGAGAATCATGTTAGTCTGAGATAACATTTATTGGAGAGGCTAGAGATTCAAGATCAATTCCTGGAAAATTAGTGAAAGACCCTTAAAGATCACCTATAGAATGTGCCAGTTTGAGACTGCACTGGAGAATAGAAGATCCGAGATCAACCTATATAGACTTTCATACCCGATGACAATGTTAGGGAGGTCACACACCTCTTCCAATCGAACTTCATCACTCTCTAATGGGGGGCTTCCATTCCCTATGATAATGTTAAGGAGTTCACATACCATCCATACTCTAATTTGATCACTCTCTAGTGAGGGGATCCCAAGCCCCCATGACATCATTAGGAAGGCTACATTCATCCTACTTTTCATTAAGATTTGTCTTTAATTGTGAGCTTTTAAGTTCCAAACATTCTATTAGGAAACCATGAGACTTTGTCTCTCTCTCTCTAGTATAGGCTACCCCTATGTCTTCCCTGGTATTAAAATAATGCTTAAAAGCCCCTTACCATAGAAAGGTTGTACTTAAGAATGAGATATCTAAGATCATCCTTAGAGATAGTTTGAGGCCTAGGAACCCCATTGGAAAATCATGCTAGTCTAAAACTACACTGGAGTGCAAAAAATCTAAGATCATAACTGGATATTATAAGGCTTGAGAGCCCCATTAGAGAGTCATGTTAGTCTGAGCTAGATATCTAAGATTAATTCCTTGAAAATTAGTGAAAGGCCCTTTGACATCACCTATAGAATATGTCATTCCGAGACTGCATTAGAGAATAGGGGATTAAAGATCAACACTTATAACCTTTTATGCCCTATGACAATGTTAAGGATGTCACATACCTCCCCTAGTTGAATTTGACCACTCTCTAGTGGGGGGCTTCCATTCCCCATGACAATGGTTGGGGAGTTCACATACCACCCCTACTCTAACTTGACCACTCTTTAGTAGGGAGCTCCAAAGCCCCCATGCCATTACTATGAAGGCTACTAGCCTTCTACTATTCGATAAGATTTTTCTCTAATGGTGAACTCTTAAGCTATACACTATTGATTAGGAAGCCACAAGTCTTTCTCTCTTTTTAGTATAGGATCACCCACATGGATTTCCTAGCGATGAAATAGGGTGTTAGAGCTCCCTGCTGGAGAGAGGTTGTACCTAAGAGTGAGATATCCAAGATCATTCATAGAGATAGCTTGAGGCCCGAAAACCCCATTGGCAAATCATGTCAGTCTAAGAATACATTGGAGAATGGAAGATTTGAGATCACACTTAGATATAATATAAGAGCTGGGAGCCCCAATATAGAGTCATGTTAATCCGAGACTGTATTGGAAAAGTTATTGATCCAAGATCAATTCTTGGTGAATTGGTGAGAGGTTCTTTAATATCACCTAAAGAATGTGTTGTTTGAGACTGCACTGGAGAATAGAGAATCCAAGATCAACCCCTGTAGCCTTTTATATCCCATGACAATGTTAGGAAGGTCACATATCTCCCCACTCTCATATCAAAATTCTTCAATGGGGGTCTCCAAAGCCCTTATGCCATCACTAGAAAAGCTACAAGCCTCCCAATCTTTAGAAAGAATTTTCTCTAATGGTGAGCTCTTAAGCCATGACCTTCTCTTTTTAATATAGGATCACCCACATGGCTTTCTTGGCGATGAAATAGGGCATAAAAGCCCCATATCGAAGATAGGTTGTACATAAGAGTCATATCAGTCTGAGACTGCATTGGGGAGGCTAGAGATCCAAGATCAATTCCTGGTGAATTTGCCCTTTGACACATATGTAGAATGTGTCAATCCGAGACTACACTAGAGAATATGGGATCCGAGATCAACCTTTGTAGCCTTTCATACTCCATGACAATTTTGGGGAGGTCATATACCTCCCTCACTCTAATTTGACCACTCTCTAGTGAGGGGCTTTCATGCCCTATAATAATATTGGGGAGTTCACATACCTACCCTACTCTAATTTGACCACTCTCTAGTGGGGGGCTCCCAAACCCCCATGCCATCACCAGGAAGGCTATAGGCCTCTAACTCTTTGGTAAGATTTTTCTCCAATGGTGAGCTCTTAGGCTCTACACCATCGATTAGAAAGCCACGAGCCTCTCTCTCTCTCTCTCTCTCTCTCTCTCTAATATAGGCTCACCCTCATATCATTCTTAGCGATGAAATAGGGCATGAGATCCCTTTATTAGAGAGAGGTTTTACCTGAGAATGGGATACCCAAAATCATCCCTAAAGATAGCTTGAGGTCCAAGAACTCCATTGGCAAATCATGTCAGTCCAAGATTACGCTGAAGAGGAGAGAATTCGAGATCATACATGGAGATAATATAAGGCTCAAGAGCCCTATTTAAGAGTCATGTCAGATTAAGACTATATTGGAGAGGCTAGAGATCCAAGATCAATTCTTGATGAATTGGTCAAAAGCCCCTTAATATCACTTAGAGAATGTGTCAGTCCAAGACTACACTAGAGAATATAAGATCTGAAATCAATCCCTGTAACCTTTCATGCCTCTTGATAATGTTGGGGAGGTCATATACCTCCCCATTCTAATTTGACCACTCTCTACTGATAGGTCCCAAGTCTTTATACCATCACTAGGAACTCTTCGATAACATTTTTTTTTTCTATTGGTGAGCTCTTAAACTCCACATCATCGATTAGGAAGCCATGAGCCTATCTTTCTCTAGTATAAGCTCACCCTTCATGGCTTTCCTGACTATGAAATAGGGTGTGAGAGCCTCTTACTAGAGAGAGGTTGTACTTGAGAATGGGATATCTAATTTAATCCCTAGAGATAGCTTGAGGCTTGGGAACCTCATTGGCAAATCATGTCTGTCCAAGACTACATTGGAGAGCAGAACATCCGAGATCATACCTAGAGATAATATAAGGCCCAAGAGCCACACTAGAGAGTCATGTTAGTCTGAGACTGCATTGGAGAGGTTAAAGATTTAAGATCAATTCATGGAGAATTGGTGAGAGGTCTTTTAACATCACCTGTAAAATATGACAGTCTCCACTGGAGAATAAGGGATCCGAGATCAACCCCTGTAGCCTTTCATGCCTCATGATAATATTGAAGAGGTCACATACCTCCCCACTCTAATTTGACCACTCTCTAGTTGGGGGCTTCCAAGCCCTCATGCCATTATTAGAAAGGCTACAGGTTTCTTACTCTTCAATAAGATTTTTCTCTAATGGTGAGCTCTTAATCTCTACATCATTAATTAGAAAGCCGTGAGCCTTTATATATATATATATATATATATCTGTGTGTGTTTCTCCAATATATGCTCACCCCTTATGGTTTATTAGGTGATGAAATAAGGAGTAAGGGCCCCCTACTGGAGAAAGGTTGTACTTGAGAGTGAGATATCCAAGATCATCCTTAGAGATAGATTGAGGCTCGGTAACCCCATTGGCAAATCATGCCAATCCAAGACTACACTTGAGAGCGAAAGATCTAAGATCATACCTAGAGATAATATAAGGCTCGGGAGCCTCATAAGAGAGTCATGCCAATCTGAGACTGCATTAGAGAGGCTAGAGATCCAAGATCAATTCATGGTGAATTGGTGAGAGGCCCTTTAACATCACCTATAGAATATGCTAGTCTGAGACTGTACTGGAGAATAGAGGTTCCGAGACCAAACCCTGAAAAATTGGTGAGAAACTTTTAGGTATTAAATGAAGAATGTGCTCGTCTAAGATTACATTATGGAATAAAGGATTCAAGTTCAACCCCTAGAAAATTTGTAAAAGGCTTTTAGGCATCACCTAAAGAATATAGTCCAAGACTACACTAGAAAATGGGGTATCCGAGATCAACCCCTGGAGAATTGGTGAGTAGCCCTTAGACATCGCCTGGATATCTGTAGGTAGGAAATGTATGTTAGAGATACATTATTTTTATTTCAAAAAAAAACTTACATTCCCATTAAGGATTGTGCATCATGAGGTGATCTGAGTGATAGGTATATGAGAGGTTCTTAGGAGAAACATGTCTTCAAGGTGGTAGGTGTTTTCCTTTACTACCTTCATAAGTTTAAATGGGTGATCCCATTTTGATTTAAGGGAGTAGTAAATCATTAGGATACACAAGCACCCATGGGTTGGTCCTTCATGGTTATTCCTCGAGATTTCATTTCTACTAGGAGAATGATTTCGCGTGGAAGATCCTTCATGTTGGTTGTCATTATAAAAACTAGCCTCTTCCACCTACATGTCATAACACACTAGCCTCTTCCACCTACATGTGATTTTCCATAACTTTTTCACCTTGAACAAACGTCTGTCTGGTAAAGCATAAAGTTTTCTCAATAGTGTATGTTACCTTACCCCTCATATCAAGGCCTCTAAAGCTACTGACTTAAACAACTCTTCCACCTTGAGCATCTTTGACCCTTTTAAATATGCCCATATAGACTCTTTCTCGCTTGTTGTGCATATCATCTCTTAGTCCTTTGTTTGTAGGGATCTTGGGAGCCCGAAGAGTGTGGCATGGAACAACGACTACGATAACTAGTGTCTATCCCACGGTAGCTAAGGGGTTACATTTGAAGTACCGGTTTTATGCATGGGTTTTGCAATGGCACGAACTACCTCTTGAGAGACTCTTATGAATGTCAATCTTCCTAGTCTTCTATAGGTAGTGTAATTCTCTACGGGTGTCTGGTGCGATCGATGGCCGTGATATTTGGGCATTGTGTGTTGCTGAGAGTGTCAAGACTTATTAGGGTGACAAAGTCTAAATTTTCCCTTGGGTTTCCAACACAGCCAGAGCAAGGACTTGCATTTGACTAGTAAGTTGTTGAAGGTTCAGTTAGGCAAAAGTGCCCTTGATAATGAGTAGATTCATTATGCGTCCTAGCTCATGTATGTCTTTGTTGGTGCTATGAAATGGCTTGGAATCAAAAACAAGTTTTAGAAATAAACTAATGGTTTTTTTATCAGATTCTCACAAACAGCGTCAATGATGAGGTCCTAAAATATCCAAGTAGCTTAGGAACAAGGTTTACGTGTTGGATAATCAATTATTCTTTTAATTCTAGCAATCCGATTCATTCTCCCTAACCAAAAAGACAAGTATCAATTACCAACCACCTTAACTTATTAAGCACCAAACACCAACTACTATATAACCAATTATAAACATTTTTGTTCGTTTGAACTCTGCAAAATGTTATTTAAATTAAATATAATTATAGAAATTTCAAAATAAATTATTAATATATATTTGATAACTCGAATAAATTCAAACAATAAGTTACCACATTAATAGTAACAAGATGAAAAGCATAGCACGACCAAAAAAATAAAATAGAAAACTACATGAAGGATAAAAATAAAAGAAAAAAAAGTCTGAAAATAATTAAAAAAAACCCGAATCACGTGATTTATAAATATTAATTTTTATTTTTGAGAATAGATACAATAAATTTATAAAAAACTTCTATTTATCATAACTATATTCTTAGAGCTAAGAATATTCACAAAGTATATATATATATATATATATATATATATATATATATATATATATATATAAGAGATCTTTCCTACAACCATATGTTAATTACATTCATGTGTATATAGTATTTTTAATCTGTAAACGAAGGTCCCCTGCGCAAGTGAATTAAGAACCTTTTATCTAAACTGCTTTTTTCTCTGAAGCATATTTTAATTTTTGCTGACTCTATTTTTCTATCTAATTCTCTTTTGTCCACTTTCTAATGTCGCGTCTAAGATTCTAAGCTAATCCCATGATAATATGAACAATCTCTTTAGATAAACCCGATCGTTCGTGTTTTCTAGTTCAAAAGGAATTCGATTGACCGGATGCACTTCATTCCAAAAGGATAGTTGGAATCTTTTAGATTGAGATTATTATATTTCATATGTAGTAAGTGACATCAAAGAACTTCTAGAGACATTATTTTTTTATTTCATTATCTCCCATTTTTATTAGACAATATAATTTCGTCGATCCCATAAATTTAATTGGATGATGGGGTCTTTGCAGCTGTTTTTCCGTAGTCGACAAGCTCTTTTTTATAAATAGAGTTGAATAAATGAATGTACTATATATATATATATTCAGTTGTTTGAGGTGTACGAAATACTTCTAGTTATTCTTTTAATTTCAATTTAATTTTAATGTTTTTCCTCCAATCTACGAAAACTACAGTGCATTGTGATTCCAGTAGAAGATAGTATTTTTCTTTAAAAAGTGTAAAAACTTATTGTTTAGATAATAACAATCTTAAGATAATTCAGTCTCATAATGAATATAAAAAAATTCTTAAAAACTCACTTAACAATTTAAAAACTTTCTAAGTTGAGATTCTTTAAAAGTCAATCAAAATAAATTAATCAAGTTAGAAATTATGATCTATCTACGTGATTTGGTCACAAGGATTAAATTAATGTGTAGAATGGAGAAATAATCTTAAGATAGTACAGGAGTACTGGCAGGAAGAACAAATTACCAAGAAATCATGAAAGGCCGGCAACTTTCTTCAAATGTTCCAAATCAACTCAATTCCACGAGGCACTTCTTAGACAGGCCTGCAAATTTCGTGTAGCGAAATCAA
>Ga0307516_10004646_pt1 | contig 16838 bp, 25 predicted proteins | sample 19_EM_MG_FD_203310 | JGI IMG/M metagenome (GOLD analysis project Ga0307516, IMG submission 203310) | Populus trichocarpa ectomycorrhiza microbial communities from riparian zone in the Pacific Northwest, United States - 19_EM | ecosystem: Host-associated > Plants > Roots > Unclassified | place...
TCTACTGATAACTGATTAACGATTGTTGAGGGTAGTCAATTCCTAGTCATTTCGTAAATAACCACTGAATCGAGAATTGCGACATCACACTATTTTTCCAATTAACCACACGACAACGTTGTACACTGACTTTTAGATACAGGACAGGATGCACCATCACAGTGTCACGACCACGTGACACCCCGTGACTCTGCAAGGCCTCTAGACTGTTGTAGACCCAAGTCCGATCACAATCGGACACCTCTGACGCTACGTATCCGTCTCTGCTCCGACAATTGACACTCCGTCTCCTTTTAGTAAATAGTTCCGCGCTTATGCCTCCGGTTATTGTATGCTTCCATTCCGCTTCCATTCCTGTTTCCCTTGTTCCCATTTTAGATTAGATCTGATTACTCATAGCTGTGTCCTGTTAACCTTTTGATCCGTTACACTTATCACTGATCTCCATTCCGTGTATGTTACTCATCTGTTTGTCATCCGCAGACTCTTGGCTACTTCTCCACTGTGTCTCTCCTCCGCTTCTCGGTTACTATACCTATCCGATGTAAAGTATAAGTACTCTGCACGCTGAGGGGATTGTCCCTCAGTTCGAATATCATCTTGAATACTTCCTGCGAACTCCCCTCTGTCTCCTCTGCCTTCTGGCACCATAGCTCCAGATCCGCTGATCGAGGGCCGTAGAGAATTGAGCAGGAAAAGAAGCGTCTTTTCTGGCTCACAAGTCTCTGGGCCATTAAAACGGGCCAAGTTAGGTAAGTTTCGAGTGTCTATCTAACTGATATTCCCATCTAGACTATGTTTCCCTTGGAAAGTGTTCGTTTTACTGTATCTTGGTTACTGTTCTCTGGAAGAAAGTTTTTGAGGCTTTGTACGTCAAGACATTTAATCCTAACTGACGTACCGAACCAAAAACCATCAGCTTGTGTCTGCACGGGAAGACAAGCGAGAGACAATCTCAACATCCGGCCACACCGTCAAGTTGGATGATGGAGCTGACATATTGCATTTGAGATCACTGAGTTGAAGTGACAAAGAAGGTTTGCACCTGCAACCCATCAGTAAATCACATTGAAAACTCGTTCCACAGGGTCAATCTCGGGATTTGAATGACGCACACCAAACACTAATGGTTTGTGTGGTGTATTTAGATTCGCAGCGAAAGACAAATCGGGAAATTCAAGAAGGACAAAGGAGCGTTGTCATACTTAAGAATTCTAGCTATGTCCATGTGCATCCTACTTTCAATCCATCAGTCTACTTTCTAATGCAAGTTGAGCCAAGCGTTGCTTGTATTACTCGTGTATCAGTATGTGACAATGATTGGTGGCGCCTTCATCCTCACCCAAGAACCACATCTAGAACGGTTCTGGAATTGATCTTCTTGAATGGATTAGACTGATCAGGCATGTCCATGAAATAGTAAGTCAATAAGGTTAATTCCAGTGATGTATAGAACACATTCTGTGGCCCTTATCACGTGCAATTGACCACAAACAAGTCACTCCACAAGTCACTCAAGTTCATGTTCCGCACAAAAGCTGCTACCTCCATCATTCTTGTCGCTTCGATATGGATGATCATCCAAACTGTTCAGTTGGTTTGTGACAAAGGCGATGTTTTTGCTAGCATGAGTTGGAAGTCAATTATCATTGCATCAGTTGTGCTTTTTGTTCTTTTCTTTACTGTAGTCCTGTGTGTCAGAACCGGTTCCTCCGACGAACTCCAATACGGGCGGAGATAAGTAAGAAGGGATGTCCACGACAGGCGGAGGAGATGTGGAGGAGTTGAGGACTTTGGCTTCAGCGTATGTGCTGCGCCCATGTGATTCCTGCGTCCTCTTATTTCGGAGGACTTAAGCACAGAGGGATGGAGGTCCGACGAAGGTGATCACCACGTCATGGAGGCTTCCCAGAGCTGATGAACATATAATTATGTCAATAGGAGAGTGGAAAATAACTTACCAAAACACCGAGTTCTTCGCAGTACTGGGGCCAGTATCCTGTCCATTATCAGTGTATCAGTGAATGATTTGTTCACTGAAGGGTAGCACAATACTTACCTGGTGGAACTAACACACTCTTCTCCGCGTGTTCGGCAATTGCTTCAGTGATATACATACTACTCTTGTCTAAGAACAGTGCCTTGATTGGGAAGGGATCCAGAGCGGCATTGCATTGCGCAAGTTGTTTAGCACGTTCGACAACCTTGTGGAACTTGTGAGGGTAAGAACAAAATTTGGTTGCCGGACCAGTTAGTTCACCGGGTGGTACTGACACGGAGATACCTGAAACAGGACCTTTGGACAATGGTGGATCTTGTGAGAAGGGAGGGTCCTGATGTCCTGAGAATGTCGCATAGCCGCTGAGGATCTGGAGCGCACGGGAAACCATTTCGGCGGTGATGTTCTTCAACTACATCAGTTTTGGGTGTGTCCTCCCCTGCAAGTAGCACAGGATCTGAATAAGACAACATTAGCTACATTCTATTTGATGTCACAACTTACCAATTACTGGAGGAGTGCTGTAGCTTGGGGAGCGGTGAGAGCTTTGCAATTGAGACTGAGGTTCTGCAGAGTAAGTTAAGTGGACACATGTAACGCTGTCTGACAACTAATGTTCACCTGTGCACCAATATTGTTGAATCAAACTCTTGGCCGCCCTATCATCTTCATCGGGAGATACTTCATCAATATCCAGATCCTGCCCAATAAAATATTGAATAGTGAGTGTGAAAGGAGCAGTGCACTTACATTGGGTTGTTCAATATGGGTACCCTCAACAGGGAAATGGTTGGCATGGGCCAATGCGCGTTTATGGTACCACTCGGCCAGTACCTGGCTTTCAAAATCATCAGAATTAAAGTCAAATGGTGAGGGGGGGACGAAGTGCAGCGAAGTTGGGTGAAGTGAAAGATGTGTTTCGCTGCAGGGTGCCTGTTGTGGTCAGTACAAGAATATGTTGATGAGCAATTTGCTAAACTAGAGGCTGCATCGTGGGCGCACTGTGGACAGATCTGCTACGAAAACTCAGACTGGATACCGCATGTGAACTTGGAGCAGTAGAACCTCTGTGTGAAATTGGAACAGACCCTACATGAGAAGTCGGAGCAACAGACCCTCCACAAGAAGCTGGGGCAACGGACCCCCCACGAGAAGTCGGGGACCCCCTACAAGAAGTTGGAGCAACAGACCACCCACAAGAAGTTGGGGCAATGGACCCTCTATGAGAAGTTGGGGCAATGGACCCCCCACAAGAGTGAAGAGAAACAGAAATGGTGGCAGGAGTATGGACGTCATCTCTTCCATGTTGATTTTCCAAGTTTGCAGAATGAAACCCATAGCGAGAACCTTCCACAGCTGCTTGATATGCAGGCAGGGGTGGTCTGTCAAGGGGTGCAGGCTCCTGTGGGTATTGGCTGGCCTGATTCAATTGTCAGCAGTTGAACCCATAATGAGGGAAACTCTCCTACCGAACGGATGTCTGAATAATCATCAACACCTCGCACGGAAGCAGAGGAATGCTTGATGCGAGGCTTCGGCTTCATTGGTGCCATGGGATTCAACGGTTCGTTAGCAGTGGCCATGTCGAGCTGATACGCACGAGATGTCTTGGAGGAAGTCCGTTCTGACTGAATGCGCTCGATATATTGAAGTTGAGCAATTTGACCGCCACTCCCCTTGGTTGCCCTGGAGGAGCGGCGTACATTCTGGGCATCAGTGCCATCTATAAAGGAATTGAGAGAAATCCGCTTGAACACTCAAAAACTTACCAGTGCTGAGATCAAGATTCATTTTCCTCTGCTTTTTATGAGTACCGGGACCCGCTTCCATGGGAGACAGATCTTCAGATTGAAAAGTCAAACGCTTCTTCAGATTGTATGCAGCCATCTACGTGGAAGAAATGGGGTCACAGTTCAAAAAATTCAGCTCAGCCCACCTTAATATTGTGCACTACACGCTGAAGCCATGTGTTTTGGCTCAAACTTGCGGGTCAACCAGGCTGGGTTACATGTTCGGCTGAACTGTGAAGACGTAGTCTGTCGTCAAATAACTGAGGTAAAACATCATGACTTGTGAATGAAAATATCACTCACTGGCTCGGGCCTCACTGATGAGTCCATTCTTCAAGAAACAAAGCCAGGTGAGTCAACTGGGATTGAATGAGAATAGAATAGATGACTTACTGACTCATTGCTTGGTTGCACAGACTGGATGTCGAGTCAAACAGCAATATTCGGCTGAAACCGGACCTTGACGAGGTAAATGAACTTTTTGCCTTTTATGTACTTACCTGTCTCAATGTCCTTTCGTCAAAGTTACTGCTTGGAAAGAGCAATGTATGGCAAGTTGAATAGGACATAGTCCACATGTAATAGTTGTGACTATGTAGATATGATGCAACAATAAAAGTTCGACCAAAGTTCAGCAATGACGAGCCCAACGAGCAGGCCGAGATGACTCATGTCTGGCACTTGTCATGTACGAGGGTAATTTATGCTTCTCCACCCGTTGCAGTAGACCATAGCCATATATGTCTTTTGCAGCACTCCAGTTTGGTACCCCCTCCACTGTGCCAAAGCCCTCCAACAAAATGTTCCTGAGAGCTCTGTAATTAAGCCTATGGTCAATTGTGGAAAATTGCCCGAGTTGTATGAGGAGTTTGTCAACAATTGGGCAGAGGGGCTTAAAGAATGGAGTAAATTCATTGGTCACGATATTTGGATCAGATTTTAGCATTGTCTTGATGGCCCCAAGGTTCACCGCATCGAGATTGTTGGCCACCGTGACCCAGGGCTTCAGGACCGTATTACTGATGTGCTTGTCTTTCCAAAGCGTTCCTGGTCCAGCATAAAGAATGCACATCCAGATAAGAATATACACCACTGATTCCAGGTCATCGCTGGTGGTGTGCATTGTCCCTCCCTTTTTATAGTTGAGAAGAATGTTGGTTGACATGAATGGGATTGTTCCCTGATGGAAATTCATGAGTAAGAATAGGAAAAATTGGGGGGATTCTTATGGTGTGGTCACCAGATACCAAGGAAGGGGTTTGATCAAGATCGGTTGCATAGTTGAAGTTGATGAGGAGACCACTATGCAAGGTACCAGCCCGTATTTGTTTCTGCCTGTCTCTATCCCACTGTGCATGCCTATCCTCTTGGTTCTCCACAGCTTCGTCGCTAAGGGCCTCCGAACGATAAAAGCCTTCATTGTTGGGACAGCCATCATTGGAAGACTCACTACCACAGACTTCATCTTCATTACCCTCACTTTCAGGAATATCGGCAACGTATATCATGGTGTTGTTAACACTAACATCACGATGGAGAACGTGAAACTTCTCAAAAAGTGCGATGTTGGCTACAAACACTATTAGGTTGCTAACCAAGTATTGAATGTGTTACGTACTGTCAAGGATATCGATGAGAACACTAAGAAGTTCGTGGATAGACTTGAAGTCTGACAAGGGGAGCCCAACTGGTTGCATGAGGAGCCAGCGGTGAACTCGAATATCACTAGGAAAAGAAAGGGACCGACGGCAAATGTCTGTCCGATCATCTGAGCCCCCGATCTGAACAGTCCATGCAACTATAAGTTGTGGAACACCTTTCAACCCCCGGATTTTGCTGAGGATATCCACCTCACGGTTCAAGCGACTTTCGTGGGTCCATGAATCCTTGATGACATAGTTTTCTTTGTTATGGCAGACATGCCAACATGCGGTTCCCCGACCATGGATAATGAAATTGTAGAAGATCCGATTGATGACATTGTATGCTGTGGATTCGACATAGATAGCACGAGGGTGTGGTGATGAAAGTTGTTGAGGTATGAAAGTGGTATTGTATCCAATTTGATCTAATGGACCGAATGCCAGAAAAGAAAACATACACAATAGCACACGTGGGTGACGGTGTATGTTGTAGGGATGGGTATGGACAACTCCGGCATGGTCAAACATGTGGGCACGAAACTCTTGCTTTGCGATGGACATTGCAAATAAAAAGTGTCGATTTGGCTGGGATGCGAAAATAGCATAGGCTTTGCGCATGACACTGTTGCGAACGGTCCTCATGCTGTCAGAGTGTGAGTAAGCGGAAGAAGTCAACTCCATAAAGGAGATGACATTCTTCCAAGAGAATTCCTGATGAGGCCCAAAAGCAAGTTCAGGGGGCTCCTGTAGGACCAAGTCTGGCTTCAGAGGGAGTAAGTCATCTTTGATCGGTTTGCAGGATGTTTCCGAGGACCAGACACGATGGTGTTTGGCAGTAAGAGAACATGTGACAGCCCTGTCAGGGTGTACAGATTCTGGGAGAGGGGGAAGAGGGACAAAGTCCTCTAGGGCACACGTGATCTTGTTCAACCAACTTGCAACGTGTTGTTCTTCTGAGCCAGTGGTAGGCAGGAATGTCCCCATGATGGTCTCCTCCTGTGAAGTTCTGGGGATGCGCCTTTGCATGATCTCACATCTGACACCACCTCCAGCACGATCTGGAATATGCGAGCAAGTCCAAGATGAGCCACGACCCCGCTCCTGCCCTCGCCCTTGCCCCCGACCCTGCCGGCCCCTTGATGACCCGTGACCCCATGATGAACCTGTAAATGAGGGATCCTGAGATGAACCAGTAGATAATGGAGATCTCAACAGTTGAGGGATCATTGTTGGCTCCCAGCAATCATTGCAATAAAGATTTTCATTGCTGAGCTCTAAGGATGTAATTTTCAGTGGTGATGCTTCGTCTGATGGAAGATTGACTGTTGTTGTGGGTGAAGTTTCATTGCATACATCAAGAATGTAGTGAATGCCCATCAGTGGGTCCTCGTCAATGGTGGCATCTTCCAGTTCAATGAGAAGGTCTTGATTAACTTCCTCTGCCTTGAAAATCCTTCCCGTGGTAGGAACAGATGTTGTTCTGAGCTTGAGAGGAGTGGTTTGTGTCGCTGCATGTTGAGCAGGGATTGGAGGGCGAGGAATATTCATGATGTTCACAAGGGGATCCTGGTGTTGTCAAATCAACATGGCGCACATTTGAAATTACAAATTCATCCACAAAGAAAACAATCTACTAAGTACTAAGTGACAAAGCGTAAAAATATTCCTTGTTCCAATACTTGTTGAGCCAGAATTCATTCGATAATCTGTAAGCAGTGTGAAGTGTGAGCCATGGATTTGCCTCTTTCCCAAAACATGGAATAACGTGAGCTGGTGAACGAATGTAGCACAATGGAATGACTTCTCCAACACGGGTACCATTATTCCGGATTGCACGTTTGAGTACATGCATGCCAGCAGCATTGTCAATTGTAGCATTAAAACGTTGGACGTAAGCAAGGAAAATATCACTGTGAAGCAGACGAAAAATGAGGCGAACTTGCACAACATTATGTCCTGTAAGATGATAAACATACATCAGAAAGTTTACACATCCAAACATACCTGTGAGGCTGTTTGATGGCCAGTCACTTTGGTCTGTTTGGCTGATGATAGCGAAGTCATATTGCCCATTGGGAAGCCGCGGTGAGGGGGGAGAAGCAAGAAAGCTTTGGGGAGGCTCCAGTGACTGCCGGTTGTGATAGCTTGGATGTTGGACTCGAACCTTGAACCAAATCTGCATCCCCTCGGTGGCGAGAGTGGCTTGCATTGTCTGATTGACACGGCGAAAGTAATTGGTAACAGCCAACCGTAAGTTAGCCAGGCCATATGCTTCTGATGCTTCATCAATTGTGGTCCGTAGTGATGGCTTGTTGGGGAGGCGAAATGCTGTAGTGGGCGAGGCGAATATTCTGTGGGGGAGTAAAGTATTGGGGATGATACCACTAGCAACCTCTTTGGTGATCTTGAAATAGTTAATAACTGTGGCAGTTGGGGAGTAATAATGAAGGATGTGAAGGGCTTTGGAATCAGGCTCGTGTTCGTCCTCTGGGTCCTCATCCTCTTCTCCTGACCCTCCTTGTTCAACGGATGTGAGTCATGTGGCAATGTCAAATCGAAAGCACCTGTCACTGTGGTCGAGATGTTGGGCAATCTGCACATAATAATCTTGATTATTTCCAGAGCGTGCGGGATGCTTGATTTCAGTAACGTGGGCATGCTCTGTGACATCAGCTGTCCATTGCATGATAGCGCCAGAAGCATGAATAGATCGCACAACATGCTGTAGTAGTTCAAGCTTGGGGACCTCCCAGTGGTCAAGAGGCCCTCTGCTGCCCTGCCTACTGCCAGCAGTGATAATAGCAGCCTTGTTGGTATGGAATGTGCGTAGCGCTGCTTCGACTCTACGCAAAGTATTGTCGTTGAAATGAGGCATCTGAGCTAAATAGCGAAAGTCCAGAAGGGCGACGACTGCAGCTAAGAACTTCGTGGGAACTGCACCTGCGATGGCCCCAATAATGTACCTTTGTACAGCACGATGACCGCAACCTGTCACTTGTTTTAGCTTAGATATGCCTTCTGCAAACGAGCGATATCCAACTGGCATTTGGATCAAAGAAAATCGGTAGTCCAGCTCCTCCAGTCCGACAACAAAGATGCACCACTGTAAATCGTGGTCCCAAAATAAACGATGAAACATGTGTAATACCTCTGGAGGGAAAAAATTGAGGGATCACAAAGCACCCAGTTACACCAAAATGGCATGTGTACCCCATTGAGGAAGAGGCACCTACAGACTTTCAGAAACTCCTCAAAATTGCTCAGATTGGCCTCAGCACATGCTCGTTCGATCTCATCCAGGGTCTTGGTAGCTGTGCATGGAGGATGGGAATCAACATCTCCAAATTCCTTGTATGTTGCAATTGAAACTGGGGATGCCTTGGGACTGACGCCTGCAAGTAGGCACTGCTCGGGTGTATCAGCAGTATATGCGACAAGGGGGGTGAAGCAGTAACATAAGTTACCAATGGGATCGCTCATCATAATCCTGACAGCAGCAGCGACTTTGAGGGGCTTCAGCACGAAGTCGAGACTTTCATGTATGAGGCGGTTGGACAACAGGCTGTGAATGCGTGTTGTCTTATGAATGAAGGATGCAATGGGTAGAAGTGCCAGGAGGATGTGCACATGTAATGATCCCTTGGAACAGACATCAGCGTCAATGTTAGCAAGGCTGAGGAGGAGGGGGTGTGCCATCCTGTTCCCACTCATCACCAAAATATTGGCCTTGTCAGAGGACAAGACAATGCCAAGAAGACTGGCACCATTTGGAATCTGATTCTTGGGGAAGTCAGAATGACATCAAGAACTTGAAATCATCCACTTACTTGTAAATTCCAGGCATGATCACCCGACAACCATTCTTCATAGACACAAACAATGCGTGCAGCTGATGTCCATACTTTCTGTGGGACAAAAGAAATGTGGGGTGCAAACAGTGGGTGACTGAGGAGGGATTGAAGACATTTGATTGGGTCACAATAGGATAGTAGATTGCAACTTTGCGTTTAGTCGAGACTTCGGGGGGAAGAATGTGCGATTTCCACCTGGGACCTGATGGTAGCATTTCTACGCGACGCCTTAGCTCCTTTGCAGATCGAAAGGAAATTGGCAGTTGCTTGATCTGTGATACGAGTCGGTTTCAAGGAAGGAATTTAAAAAAAATCAACATACCAGTTCCAAAGACAAAAAGTTGTCAATAGCTGCCATACTTAGACGTGAGCGAAGAAGCCATGAGGTGAGCTGCCAATCTACCCTTGACGCAAAAGGATAATACAAGTTTTCTCACCAAAAGCCAGCATACTGGTCAGTGAAAAACTGGTCCATGAACGTGGTGCCGCCTGGATAGATAGAAGGAGTGCTTGAGTGAGCATCAACAATTAAGCCGGGGGCATCCTCTTGCTGCCCATCATCTGGGTTGTACGCAGGGTCTTTGTTCGCCACAAATCCATCGTAGGCAGGTGCATTGTCGACTACAGGAACTATGTCACGATTAGAGTAAGGCTGATACTGAGGCATGTAAATCTGAGCAGCTGCATGGGAATAGCTACGGTATGCTTGTGATAATTTGTTCATCCACGAGCTGCAAGTATTTGAGGGCTGATTCATATGTTGAAGGACCCGTGTCTCGTTTGTGAACCTCTTCTCACAATCAGGACAGAACAACATTTTTGCTGCTCGACAAAGCTTCCACCTTAGTACCTTAGGCATGGTGAGGTGATGTGATGGCCCATGAGTAAGCGAGGTTGTGAGGTTGCTTACAACTTGGCAGTGGTGTGTACAAGTCCCCAAATTACCTTCACATTTTTCAATACTGATGACCAGTAGTGAGTTATCAGTGTTCTACTCACATTCTGTGATTATTCACCGCATCCGCTTTCTATAGCCTCCATCCAGCTTTCCTCAGCGCGAGTGGATAGCTCTTCACTCCCGAATACTCAAGAATATTTGTTGCCTTCTCGTGAAACCATTGTCCTGAAGCAAGAGGAAGACCAATCCAACGAGAGTGCTACTCTTGTACAGGCCAGTCAGATGTATGGTGTGAGTGGTCTGCTTTCACATTCTGGATCCCAGCTAATCAGTAGAGCCTAGCCGGAGGCGCATGGAATGTCAACAATCCCAACCCCTGACAATACACTTGAAGTGCACTTACTTTTAAAGACAGCGATCAGCGATTGCAAAGTACAACACATTCAAAAGTCTCTTGCAGATCAAGTTGTCCATTGCGATCAGCTACAATTACAGTACAGCCGTTTGCAGGTGGAGAAGGCACTGTTGAATGTCACCACTGCAGAGCTGCACATTGGGCGGGTGTGCATGGTTATGAGGCATAGTGGTTTTAGTCCAGATTGTAGAGAGCCACACACCATCTGTATGACTTGACTTGTACACGTTCCAAGTTCTCGGCGCCTCGTTCCAACAATAGTTGAGTACACTAGACACAATGTAATACTTGTATGTACGGTGCTCGCCATCATTGACCAGCATGTCATCTCACATAGTCCTGCTATCAGTGCATTGTCATGGATGAACTATCATGTCCGTATGCTTGTGATGTTGTCGATAGCCTATGCCTACATCCATTTGTCATATGTCAGGTACTTCCATGCGCATGCTTTGTCGTCGTCCTGATGCATCCAGGAAGGAGGTAGTTGCATCAAATGAAACAACTCACTACTTGTAGCCACGCTTTCATTGAGCATGAGCTTGTGGATATCATTGTTAGTAGTTGTCATATGTATAGCTGCATGAAATGGATAAAATTAAAAGAACTCACCAAATGCCATTGAACGACAACCACTAGGAGCGGGTTCAGTATGAGATTGTGGGTGGATGGGTGGCTTACTACTAAGAGATCCAGGCAACCAAGACGGTTGAAGAATAGCGGCCGAGATGCAATAGTCAGATGAGAGTGTGATGAATGGACTGGAACATTGAACTCACTGCCGCAGAAGCCAGACAGTGCCCTATTTGCTTCGACTCATCCTCCATACCCATGAAGCCCTTTGGTTCCTTGCCTGCTTTCAAAGCATTAGCAATCTTCTCATGATCGGGAAATATCTCTTGCTGAATGTCACCCTTGTCGTCAGGAATTGAATCCTGTTTCATTCCATCCCAGACAATGACCATTTCGTTCCTCATCTGAACGAGAATCTCCGAGTGATGTCCAGTCAGGTCTCTTGTCAACCTCGGAGTGCCCGACTTGCGAGGTGTGTCTACTAAGCATCTGTGGGCTGCGTCAGACTTCAATACTAGTAGTAAGACCAACCAGGGTAGATCATTCTAGAACATAAACATACATTATTGTCTGTCTTCCAGGAAGACCTGATGCTGTACAGGAGGAGCCGGCGTTGAGTCAGGCTAGTTTAGTACTAGTGTCGAAATCAATCCCATAACCATGCTGTCTGCTTTGTAGACTCTGTGACAACTGTTGACAACTGAGGACATGTCAACCGCTTACGAGTAGGAGGATAGCCAACGGTGTGTGGAGTTGAGAAGTCTGTACAGGCTGTGCAGATCTGGACAAAGGGTGTGGGAACTGTAGGACCTGTGGCGCAAAAAGGTCAGTTTGCTGATGTCGAGTTGATCGTGAACTCAACCATGGGTACCTTCTCAATCCAGTCCTTCTGATCTGGCAAGATCATGCTGTGCAGAATCTGCGCAATTGTCCTGATCGAGCGCTCAGACACTCTGTCTGTTTGGGGGTGAAATGCTGTTGACATCAGGAGCCTTACTCCGAGAAGTCAATGTGTTTCTCTCCAAAATTGCGATGTGAACTTGGTGTCTCGGTCAGAGACGATTGTCTCAGGTAGTCCATGTAAACGGACAATTTCTTTCACAAAGAGCCATGCTAATTGCAAGGCTCGGATAGTTGTAGTCACTGGCACCAAGTGTACCAGTGAAGTCATGCAACAGAGCACGACCCATAAGTAGTCATGCTCGCCTTGTTCAGGGAACGGTCCCACGAAATTCATCACAATGGAGTTCCAGGGTCTTTGGGGAATTGGCAGGGAATGTAACAGCCCCGCTGGTTTCTCGTTGCTCGTCTTCATTGTCTGGCAAACAGGGCACGATCAACAGAATCGATCTACTTCCTTGCCAAGTCCTGGCCACCAGTACCACCTGCAGATATAATCTGCCATTCGCAGCGCACCTAGGTGTCCCAGCACCTTGTGTGCATGATTGATGATACATGCAGTCATTGAGTCCCCCTTCCATCGCGTTCGTGGAATGCAGAGGACTCTTTCTCCTCCACTGTTCACAGCACAGATCAGTCCACCATCTATGCTGAACGTGGGGTGATGTTTTGGCTTCTCAGCCACTTTTGCAAGTACCGGGTCATCCTTATATCTGGTTCTTACAGCTTCCATGAAGCTGTCTTGCTGTTGGAAATGAGTGCGGGTGGCAGGCGACTGCCCCACGGATTTGAGTAGAGTGAGATCTTCACTTGTGCGTGTGGGAGCTGTTCTCTCCCTACTCGGTTCTGTGTGTTCACACAATTCTGCTGCTTCGATGCGGCGATCCTCTTGCTTCCCGTGCAGTCTATTGCTGTGTCTCACATTGTCTTGACTTGCTCTCATTGAGGCAAGTCATAGCTCCTGTAGTCGATCTTGGGGGAGGTCATTGTCGTTTCACTTCCTGCAGTCAATCACGGTCCTTAATTTTCCCGTCTTCTTCGGGATGCATAGCATTGGTGCCGCCTGCGGCATGCTAGCCATGATCCACCACTTTGCACTCATGTAGAGTTGGATCTTCTCTGCCAGCTGTGGCTTCAGTCCTCGCCAAAGTTGAGGCACACTCGGTGAAGTCTCAGGAATGGCAGACCTATTATACAGTCATACCGGTCAATATTGGTGACATCAAAATATGTGTTGCAGGTGACATGTCCCAAGTGCACTGGTACATGCGTGCTGTGGGTGATGGTTGAGTGACTACTGACGCATCCTAGTTGCAACGGTAGCTGGGACTCCAGCGTGAACGTAGCCAATTTTGCTACAGTCGCAAATGCAGGGCTGATGAAATTTGTTGTGCTGCCAGTGTCAACCATCATCAACACTTCGCAGCTGTTGACCTTTGCTTGCACTACAAAGCAGGTGCACAGGTCGAAGGGTACCACTGGCCTAGGGCCAGGTGGGCCTGTCACTGCATTCATGTGCATCACATATTGAAATGCGCAGTCTGTAGCTTCACTATCCTTTACTGGCTGTAGCGCCATCATTCAAGGAGCAACTCTGTCCGCTAGTTCCTCATCTGGAGGTGGGTTTTGAAGCCTGATCGCCTCGTACTCACTGAGTACATATGGTCTGTCAGGAATAATGTTTCGATCTGGCTGGATATACACCATATGTTCCCCACCTGCAGACATGTGTGCTCTGCCAAGTCGGCAGTCAAGTGTGTGGAGCCCCTCCACTGTTTGAAGAAGCTCGAATTGTGACTGCTCTGTGCGTTGACTGACACGTTGGAGTGTTGCCCACATGTCCTGCAATGGATGCCCAGCGAAGTCAACCCGCACTGAAGTTCTGGTGAGAGCCATGTGCAGGTCCTCTGTGGTGTCCTCTGGTTGTTCCTGTGTGCCGTCCCTCGGGGCACTCAGCACCTGGAGTGCGCAGTTGATTAGACTGTGCACTCGGTTTGTACTCCATTGGATTATTGCAGCCTGCGGGTCACCCAGCACATCAGCAAACCAGCCCTTTTGCGTAGCCAAGATGACAGCATTCCCAGGGTCACACCACCCTGTCCGGCTTGTCACGGCCTGTGGTAAGCAGGCTATGACCTGTGAATTTCAGTTGTACCTGGCTCAGCTACTGTAAGTGCTGTGCATTTTTTTCGTCTGTGACTGATCTGTGCTCAATCAAAGCACTTGTGCTGCTACAGTGTACGTATATACTACATTTACTACTCGTTGCCTGTACCATAATTGACCTAGCGCTAATAGTACTAGTATAGCCCGTTCAATACAACTGCCAGGGCCATTGCTTCGTTGACCAGAGTCGTTTACTACTAGTTCAATTGCCATGTCGCCGGGGTTGTGCTGGTGGAGTCGTGCTGCCAGTGTGTCGTGCCGTACTAGTAGCCCGTTTAATACGACTACCAGGGCCGTCGCTTCGTTGACCAGAGTCATTTTGTTCAATTGCCATGCCGGGATCACGCTGGTGGTTGTGCTGCCAGGTCGTGCCGGGTCGTTGCATTGATGGTGCCAGTGGTTGCTGGTGGTCACTGGTATGATAGTCGTCACGCTGGTGGTCGCATTGATGCTGGTAGTTAGTGCATTGATACGTCGCCAGCACTGCTGCAGGCTGCGGGTGGAGAATGAAGAGTAGTACAACTCGAAACAATCTGCATGCGACTTGAAGTGGTGATCGGAGGTGGTGATTCGAGGTAACAGCAGTAGGGCCATCTGCAACACAGAATGAAGGTAGCACACATGTAAATGCCGACCCACTGTACAAGTTAAACCTTGCAGCGTTGAAGCTTCCGAACCCGCTAAGAGAAAGAGACAATGCATGATAGTAAATATGGCAACATCATGGCAACAAAAGTCACTACTAGTCTAAAGTGACATCAAGCATTGGCCGAGTCGAACTACTAGTACAGTGTCCCGACCACAAAGTTCAAATTGGTAATGGTTTAGTCTGACTGGGGCGAATCTTACCTGAAGCGCCGGCGTGCAGTGAGTAGTCCTCTCGCATCGCATGCTCAAATGCTGCTGTGACACCACTCTGCCTGATTGTGGTGCGAACCTTCCCCACAAAACGGTCAGCAGTACGAAGCTTGTCTTGGGCTTTCTCCAACATGAGGCGATTGTACTGGAGTGTAAGAGCATTGCGATGGATGATTTGATGGACGAGATTTTGTCGGGTAAGCCATACTTGCCGGTCGGCGCGAGCAGTTTCGAGCAGAAGGTATGCTTCATACTACTGGGGGGAGGAACAATGTGAGGGAATGTGTCTTCAAGTTGTACCTACGAGTGATCAATGGAATTACACACTTTGCTGGGTAAAATCGACTCACTTCACAGCTTTGATCTTCGGATCCATCGCCAGGTGCAACAATGCTAGAGCAGTCGCCCTCCGAATTTGAGTTGTTGCAGTGGGTGCCCAAAGTCATGTTCGAGCATGCATGCGTTCGAGTAGTATCGATATCGTAAATGGGGCATATGGTGTTGTTGTGAAGCTGTGCAAAAGGAGATAGGTGGAAGACATTGTCTGATTGTTTGTTACAGAAAGACACGGCCTGTATACCAGTAGTAGTACAGTCTGGAATGTTGAACACGGTCATTGTGGCAGGTGAGAAGATAAAGTTTACCAAGGTAGATAATACGGTTATCTCCGAACCTTCCAAGCAATATGCCAACACACGTATCGCCCACAGGATCTGCCAAAGGACTCCTCTGTTCAGATTTTGGTAATGTTTCTTGCCTGATCTCACTCCAGACCTTCAATCGTCCTCGCTGCCAGCCCAACGATCCATTCTAGGCGTCTCTTATTCGGGTTGAAATTCCCTGTTCTCGCCATTCCACAAGTCGCATAACTATGTATTACATATCTCACCTGCAGGTGATTGAGAGTGGCGTCCACATGCTGTAAGTGTTCTGAACTCTTCTCCCGAACCACCATTGAGCTCCCTCTTCACAACTATTGCTGGATATGCCAAGAGCCAAAATGAATCGCGACCAACCCAAGACTATTAGGTGCCCAAGATGTGGAAAGAAATTCTGCTTGGAAACAAATGTTCTTCAACATATGAACCAGCCATTATCTTTGTGCCATGCGCTTTACCATGAGGAGCATGCTCCCCCACTCCACCACCTCTCCCGGTCTAGTCAAAGTCATTTTACAGGAGCTCACGGGCCTGCAGAGATGCAGGAGCCCGACTTCGATGAAGACGGTCGCTGGATGCCTCCTGGTAACCAAGACGACAACTACGGTGACGAGGGTGCATTCGGAATGACTGTTGGTCCTTCCAAGTTCACTGAGTACTACAAGGGGTGTAGCGAGGTGTTTCCCGGCAGGAAGACCTTTATGGACGTCTTCGAAACAGATTGATATGCTGAGGAAAGGAAGGTGAACCTCTACTTCCCCTTTGCATCATGTGAAGAATGGCAGTTCGCTTCTTGGATTTTGCGTTCGAGGCTCAGTTTAACAGCGATTGACTCATTGCTGGTGCTTGATCTTGTACGTTGACGGTCTTTTCTACTGCTCCCCTTTGACAAATTCCATTGTAGCTCAAGCAAATTCCTCTCTCATTTCGTACTGGAAAGCAGCTCCGTGCTCGAGCAGAAGGTCTCCCTTCTGGCCCCACCTGGGTTTGTGAACCAATAATTCCCGAGACTCCTATGAAACATCCACTCCATCTATTCTACCGCAATCCACTCGATTGTCTCCAAGCACTTCTCAGCAACCCCTT
>Ga0307516_10004647_pt1 | contig 16835 bp, 23 predicted proteins | sample 19_EM_MG_FD_203310 | JGI IMG/M metagenome (GOLD analysis project Ga0307516, IMG submission 203310) | Populus trichocarpa ectomycorrhiza microbial communities from riparian zone in the Pacific Northwest, United States - 19_EM | ecosystem: Host-associated > Plants > Roots > Unclassified | place...
GTTATTCATGGTCCGCCCATAATCCCGATTATTTAAGGTTCGGGGTCGGCCCTGACCAATAAAGCCCGCAACGCAACGGTAGCAAGGAGCAACTTGGCGAACATTGTGGTATGGGTATTGTTTGTTGTGAAACGTAAAGGTGATCTGGGGCGTGGTGCAGTGGTGGTCAACTCGACGGCCACGCGTTAGGCTCTCACTCACCATTTGTAGAAGTTGGCGATAGCCTCGTTGCCAAAACGAACGAACGAAGTAAAAATGAGTGACTGGGGGAGAACATTGTGGTTTGGGAGTGAGGGGAGGTGAGAGAATGGGAGCTTTAGTGGGAGCTGCTCTATTTAGGCACCCGAATTTGTCAATAGCGCGCCCCGGCCCAGGGCGGAAACCAGCGTCCAACGTCTAAACGCTGGCGAATCACTCTCGTCCAGAAAAGTACGTATATCTGGGAGGGCGTTCCGTGCACGGCACGAGCGAGGGAAGGGAAAAAAACTACGTGGAGAGAGTGGTGGGGTTACAATCGCCTGCGGCTGCTACTACAGAGACGGGACCTGGAACGGGAATACGGAATATGAGCGTGAGCACATGCGAAGCACAGGTAAACTTCGGAGACACATCCACCAGGAGGGGCGTAACCACTGTTCACGGTGTCACCTAGGTGGGGATTGAAGAGGATGCTGGGGCCGGTCGCGTTGTGGGCACTTTAAAGTTCAAGATCAACAACATTACACCCGAAAGATCTATTTCCTTGGCAAGAGTTTCTGTGGCTCCCTCGAGGACTATATATTAATGAAGATGATCAGCGTAGGGGCCTCGGTATGGAACGGGAATGGTGCTCACCGTGTTTCGACGCGGTGTACCATCCGCCGACGGTGGAAAAATTGTTCAGCAAATACCCTCCTTGAGGCTTATTCACCTCTCCGAAGAACTCAAGGGCCGCCTTCGCGACGTTCATCGCACCCCAGAAATTAGCTTCGAACGTCGCCCTCGCGTCCGCTTCCATGACACCCTCGACTTCGCCGACGACCGCATACCCGGCGGTATTGAACGCATAATTGATCCTGCCGAGTTTGACCTTCACCTCCTTGAAGGCGGAAGCGATTTCTTCGGGTTTGGTTACGTCGAGTTTGATGATCAGGAAGTGTCTTGAGGAGGGGTGGTCGGTCCGGAGGGCGTGATGGAGTGCGGAGGGTCGCGACTGCGATGTCACCATTTTTGAGGGCGCATTTGATCATTGTGGGGCCGAAACCTGTCGAGGCACAAGTAACTAGTGGTTTCAACCAGGGATTCAACGTTTATCAGGTCGAGGATGAGAGAAGGTACTCGCTGAACCAATCTTTGGGAGAAACCATCGTCGAGGAGATAGAAAGTAAAAGTAACAACAGAGGAGCAAGAGGGTGAAGAGGACGGTACCCTAGACGGGGACCGAAATATCCAAGGCTTTCAAGCAGTCGTCCCTTCAACGGCCGAAAACGTTTGCGCGTCGCTACGGCACCGTTTGATCCAAGGTCTAGTATATTTTCGTGTTACTCAGGGTACCAAGCATGTACGACTAACTTGCAGTCAGTCAGCGCACCGCTGACAGGTTTCGAATCGGTCATCGTGAAAGTGGTGGATTCTGAGGAAGGTAGTTGGGCGCTTGATCGCGATCGATCACTTGAGCGAGCGCCGAGCGGATCATTGCGGCCGCAGCTTGGACTTGGCGGGTTGGTTCGGTGTTTATCCTGAGGGTAGTGAACCTGGGTACCCCACTTTGCGGGAGTGTATGCCTTGTCAGGTGGTGGGTCATGGTGTTGGCCCCAACCTCGGCTGCTGGGAAGTACTGGGAGGGACCCCTTCGATCCAGCATTACTCTGAGGATGCATAACGGGCATTGGCTCACGATTAGGGGACCACCAGAGGTGCCGAGTACCCTGATGGTTCCCGAATGTCTCCAGGGTGAATTAAGTACGACACGAACCCCCCCATATTCCGGGAGCCACCCGTTCACGGCAACGGAAACTCGTTCTACCGCGCCATTCTTCTCTGAATCCCAGCTCACAGGGGCTGCAGGAAAAGCGGCAGCAGTTTGCGAACCCGGGATTCTGAGTGGGAATTGGGGAGGTGGTGGGCGAGCTCCCCGAGTCGCCGGACATTCGACCGGTTCAATGCCCCCACAAGTGGATCCAAGTTTGTCAGGGATTAAGCCTTTAGGCTTTTCCGTAGAACACGGGGATCCGGGGTCGAGAAACAACGATATCATTTGAAACAGACTAGGGATAACATGAGCACAAAATCAAATCAAAACTAGAATATCGGTCCGTTAAGCCTCGCAGACCGCAAGCCACACCAGGCGTTGCCTGTGGTTCTGAGTGGTGAGTTCTCCCTCACATGTTGCCGATCTTGCTCTTCCAGGTGTGAGCCTTCTCGAAACCGTTCTTACCCAGGCGGTAGTCCGTGATGGTCTTTTCAATTTCATCGCGGGTGGTCATGACGAACGGTCCGTATTGGTAGACGGTTTGATCCAGGGGCTCTCCAGAAACCTTATGGCCGAGTGAGATCGAGGAACGATTAGACAAGGACAGAGACGTACTAGAGCCAATTCTGTGCCGTCCTCTAGAGCCTCCAAGCTCACACCGTTCTGGTCCGACTCCGCGCTCAGTACGAGGGTGTGGAACGCTTCTTGCACCTTTTCATCGTTCCCAGCCTTAACGCGGCCCTTCAAGACATAGGCGAACGTGGTCCATCCAGAGGGGATGTCGTGGAAGATCTTGGACTTTTTGTCGAAGATGATATGGAAGTACCAGCATCCACCGAGAGGACGGACGGGGGATTCGACTCCGAAGCTTTTTCCGGAAATGACCTTGATCCTGACCGGACCGTCGGAGCCCTCTGGGTAGGCGGTGGGAATACCCGAGGCATCGAGCTCTTGGTACGACGGGTCGACCATTTTGTACTTCACAGAGTCAGTTGTGGTTCAAGGTCTGGCGGAAACTATACGTACTTGCTTAGGAAGGTCGACCCAGAGTTGTAGACCAACGGGGTCTGGACTGCCTTCCTCATGAACTGGCATTTCAGCATGAATGACTGGTAGGGGGTGTCAGAGGCCGTAACCAAACCATAGTATTGGAGAAGGATACTCACTTCCTTTACCGGCAGTCATCCACTGGACTCCTCCGGTTTCAATCGTTCCCTGATGGCCAGCAGAGTCCTCATGTCTGCTTGATCTGCACAGGCGGGGTAAGTCAAGTGGGCGCCAAATTATTCCCGATCATCCCGCGTAGAAAATGGTTCCTTACCCTTCAATCATGTAGGTGACGGTTGCCTGGCCTCTGTGGGGGTGGTCTGGGAAGCCAGCCCCTTTTCCAATGCGGAAGTGGTCGAGCATGAGGAAAGGGGTGAGGTTGCGGAGGGCCGGAGTACCAATGGACCTCCGAACGACAGCACCGGCACCCTCCTGGGTTTCGATGGCGAGAACGCTCTTAGCGACGGATCTGGTGATGCTGGACATCGCTGGTGGTGGTTGTGATCGAGGGATGAGGAAACGAGCAGAGAGGATTGAAATGAAGAACAGGAGGGTTGTCGTCACGTATTTATAGGGGGTGGCCATCCCAGAGCTTACAGATGACCCTGTCTAATATCTCTGACGTTTATAACAAACTCCTCCAGAAATCTTTCCAATCCTCTCTTCAAGAACGGTCGTATCTTCTCACGCCGCGTGACGCAGCAACGCGCGGGATCACATGCGTTACCACGGTCACGCTCCCCTTCGGTCTCAACTTTCCCATTGGCAATCCGGCTGACGAGAAGGAGAAGGATGGTTTCGCCTTCCACACCGTGTGTCATTTCTCTCGACCACTCGCGCTGACTGACGTTGACCCCTTCAGTGTCAGCACGAAGACCTACCGTACCCGGCGCAAGGTAATGCGGCGCCCACCTCACCGCTTACTCGAGGCAGATACTTACCTGATCCCCTTTGCTCCCACAGTCAGCAAAACGCGACGCGGCCCAGAATGAGTCTGTACACAATCAACTCACGCGTCGCTGGATGTTATTAATTATTGGAATTTTTACAGGGCATCCGCAGACGAGTCCGATTTGAGCTCACTGCATAGTTCCCCCAGGAAACAGGTTTCCCCCTCGGTGAGTCGCCGGAACGCTTTGCCACACATGGGCCAGCCGCTCAATGACACGCGACGCTTCTTAGAAAGGGTCGGGTACCAAGCCGAAGCGGGTCGACGTTTTGTGTGTCTAATCTCCAGAAAGTCCACCCAAATACTGATCGGTGGCCGCGTCCAGCCTTCCACCTCCTTCCCCAAAGCGATCGCGTTTCGCAGCCGTCGGAGACTCAGATGCCGAATCGAGCCCCAAACCCGTCAGCAAGACCCCGCGAACACCCGTGCAAGCGAACAAGGGGAACACCTCGAAAGCAGCGCCCACCACGCCGACACCGAGTCTCCTAACCAGGGCCTCGGTGAATGCTCTGAACAAGCCCAAGTGTGTTCACACTTCCTCTGTTCTCCCACCCTCTGTCACTCAACGCCATCGTCCCATACAGGCGCGCAGCATCCCCCGAAACTGTGGACGACAACGAGTCCGTTGCGGAATCGCTACCTGGAACGATCCGACGAACAGAAGAACAGCGAATTCAATACCTGCGAGAACAACCGGACTGTGGCGAACTGGAGCCGCACAGAGCATTCTGTAAACGGTGCAAGCGATGGGTCGGCATGGGCGGCAAGCCAAGCTACCCTGTGTACAAATGGACGAGACATTACGAGAAGTGTAAGACGAAAGAACCAGCGTGCGTCCCTGTCGTTCTCCCTCGCACGGTTCCAAGCGATGTTGACCCCTCTTTTCAGTGAATCTATTGGGGGAGAGAGCGGTGATGACCAAGTATCGGCAGCTGCTACACCAGAACGTACCCCTCGACGAAACGAAGAGGAACGCCGGGATTTTTTGAACAGCGACCCTCGCGCGTTGGTCGTGAAGGAGTGGGAGGTGCAATGTCGAGCGTGCCAGAAATGGATCAAGCTTGGAAAACAACGCAAATACGACCTCACTCCTTGGAGTCAGCACTGCGGCCGGTGCACGGGTGAATTGTCCGTCTAATCAAACGCATTCGGGTCTACCTGCGGTAGCTGACATTGTCTCAGGTCAGGTGGGCGAGTGGCTACCTTGAACAGGAAGCTGCAACTTGTCAACGACCCCCAAGCGAAGAACTTCACGACAGACGCTGTCGTTTGCGACGCGTGCAACCTCCCAGTTGTTTTACAAGGCGACGGCGATTACAACCTTGCCAAGTGGCAAGACCACAAATTAATCTGTGTACCACCCCCCGTCCTGGTCCCCTCCACCAGCGTGATCGCCGATGTTCCCAAACCGCCTGCCTCGAACGCTGACACAGAGGCCACCCTCGTTGGCCAATCTTCCTCACCTCCCAGGGTTAAGAAACGCCAGCGGGAGGATGAGGTTGGTACTGAAGACCCCGTCGGGATCGTGACCGAGGATTTAGATGCCCGACCGGCGGTCAAGCGAAGGACGGAAAGTTATGAAGCACCAGCCGGCTTTTTGCCGAGCTTATGGAAGTGGGCTTCGACCGAGGTCAGGGCATTCGTTAGGGCGGCCTTTGGTGGTGGCGAACCGATGAAGGAGGAGGTGGAGGAGGAAGTCGGAGAGGATAGCACTACTGCTGCAAAAGCCTGAGTGGCCACGATTGCGTTTATCGTTCGTTGTTACTGTTTGCCTGTGCGCTGGGGCCAACTTTTCTTGGTTTCTGTTTATTGCTTATTACTCACCACGATCGTTTGTTCTGGATTGGAACCGCTGTACATTCACATTCCTTAGTCGTTTTCTTTTTTCACTTTTGTTCACGGCCTGCAATTGTATGAAAAATGCGAATTCATTCGTGAACTTGTCCACGTCGACCGAGACACTCTGGGTAACTATCTGCAAGGCTACACTGTGTATGCACGAGCCTAGACGAATATTTAGAGCCTCGGAAGGGAATTGTCAAGACCCCGACGGAGTGGGTGTTGTGTGGGTCCCGGGGTACCTATAGCTGCAGAGGTCGTCATCGTCAGCCCAGGTTGAAGGCCTGATGCCTTGACGTGGAGCCGATCAACAGCAGGAATGGAACTCAAACTCGGGCGAACTGCAACCGTCGTGTCGGTTTCGTGAAGGCACGAAGGCCAAGAAACGGGTCCGTTGAACTTGCAAACAGGCTGTCCTTGGCGCATCTCCTGACACCCATTAGTGCGCAGAGCAGAGGATTTGCACACTGGCACTATATCCTTCGTGAGAAACGTGTTGAGCTTCTCACTGACGCGCCGCGGAAATGCCTACGCGTTCATCACCGTCGTCGTCGTCGCTCCAGAAATACGCCCTTGTTCAACGTCTACGCCTTGGTGAAGTTCCAAATGAAGACAACTAGCTAACCCCTAGGTGAGTTGGGTGCGACTGAGTCGTGTGGTCTCGGTAGAAGATATCAGTGAGAAGTACACGACAATCAAGCTACCGAGAACCATCACCATCGTGACGAGCCCCTTTCCCTCCAAGGAGCTTCTGTCGTATTTCCACTTCCACAATCCGGGCCTCCCGCCTAAGCATGGGGCATCCGGACAACATAGGCACACGCAAAGTAGACCGGCATTCGATCCAGCAGTGCGGGCTGAATCGAACCTCTTCGCGATGAAATCCGTTGCGCGAAGGCCACTTCACGGTCAGAGGGGGTACTGTGTAAACTCACTGGAATTTTCGCGTGAGCTAGTCAAATCCAGCCCACGTGAACCCCCCTTTTCATACTTAACCGAACCCAAACCCACGCTGGTTGATGAGCGATCCGCGACCGAGTTATAATAAAGCGCAAAAACACGAGGGAAGGACTACAGCCTCGCCTACTTCTACCCCGTCAGGTGTTGGTGTCACCTTAGTCTCCTCAAGCAGACCACTAAATATCACTGACGATCACCGCCGAGGGGTGTAGCGTTAGTGTCACCTCGACCCTTGGTTTCTCGATTTCGTTGGTGTAGGAAGCGCAGGCGTGCCGACCGATCCGAACTATCGCCGCGAGAATCCTCGTTTCCCTGCACAACCGGAAAGCGAATAAAGTCAGAGGTGGGGTGAGCGGGAGAAAGACCCACGACGGCTCGAACTTCAAGTTGGAAAGTATTCGCCCCACCGATCAGAAGCCTCGGCACCCAACGATGCCCTCATCCAACGCCTACGCCTCGGTGAAGTTCCAAATGAAGACAAAGCTAACTCATAGGTGAATCGGGTGCGTCGTGTGGTCTCGGTAGAAGATATCAGTGGAAGTACCGTCGCCATCACGGCGAGCCCCTTTCCGCCTTTCCCGACTCTACGGTAAGGAGCTTCCGTCGTGTCTCCCTTCCACAATCCGGGCCTCCCGCCTATAAGCCTGGGGCACCTGGGCAACGCAGGCACGTGCAAGGTTGACCGACATTCGATCCAGCAGTAGCTGCAGTAGGCTGAACCGAAACCCCTTCGCGATGCAGATAATTTCGAGGTTCCGTTGCACGAATGGGCCACTTCACGATCAGAGGGGGTACTGTGAAAATTCACTGGATTTTTCGCGCAAGTAGTCAAGTCCAGCCCACATGGCCCCCCCTTTGGATAATTTAACCGAACCAGAACTTGATGTGCGATCCTCAGCCCGGCAGCTGTTTATCCAGCGAGGCACCTCGGTGGCACGCGGTTCATCCCCATGCTACCGAGTTCGCTTCGGGGATCTGGAGAGGGAACCTCATGGGTAAGTCCTCTTTTGGCGGCCCCGATACCTTGAATAACCCCATCGGTGGCCATAGAATGCGCGTCAGCACCAGACGGACGAAATGACTTAAATACGAGGTGGATTCTGACGAGGAAACCTCAGCTCACTCGCTGAAGCCATCGCCCCACAGTTCCGAACAGCTGCCATGTTCTCCAAGCAATTCGTCGCCCTCGTCCTCTACGTTCTCCCAGTCCTCTCTGCTCCCTCCCCCCTCGCCTCTGTCAAGAAGACGAAGAATGCTATCGCAGGACGTTACATCGTGACTCTTAAGGACAATGTTGGTGTCTCCTCCGCTACCAGTGGGATCAGCTCCCAGTCCAAGGTCACTCACGACTGGAGCATCATCAACGGTTTCGCTGGAACCTTCACCGACGCCGACCTGGAGGTTCTGAGGTCTAACCCCAACGTCGCGTCCATTCAGGAGGATGGTCTCGCTCATATCCAGGCCATTACCACTCAGTAAACGCCTCTAATTCTCGCAGACTATCCGATGATACTTATCCACCCACTTAGGACAGACGCCACATGGGGCCTCGGACGTATCAGCTCCCAGACCAAGCTGACCAACCAGGACCCGGATGCTCTCACCTACACCTACAAGTACGATAGCACTGCCGGAGCCAACACTGACGTCTACGTCATTGGTGCGTATGCTGAATGATCGACATGACGGTACAAGACTGACCCATGAATGTTTAGATACCGGTGAGTAGTACCTTTGACGGATTTCGGGATCGAATCCAACCAACACGCCGCGCTTAAGGTATCCTCACTTCCCACCCGGCCTTCGGAGGTAAGGAACGTGTCTTTATCGCGGTGACCGTCGTCTGAACGACAATATTCTGAAGGTCGCGCCTCCTGGGGAAAGACTTTGTAAGTGGTTGCTTGTCGGCATCTCCAGTACCTTCCTGATCACTTTCTATCCAGCGGTACGCACCGATGGAACCACTGACCGAGCGATTTATCCCTAACACAACCATCTCCCTCACTCCCATCAGGCGGTTACCCGGCGAGTTCCAGTTGTGCTCCGTGATTTGATTGGTCGTTCTAATAAACTGCCACTTGCAGGACGCCGACGGTCACGGGTGCGCACTCTGTTTCCCCCGATTTTACCGGCCTCATCGCGGTATCGTATAGTCACGGTACCCACTGTGCTGGCACTGCTGTCTCCGGCCCATAGTAAGTGTCCGCCGCCACATGGTTTGCTTCCGCACCGAATGCCTAACACGATCCGCAGCGGTGTTGCCAAGTCTGCTAAGGTCATCGCCGTGAAGGTCTTGAGCGACGGCGGGTATGTATCTTATCTGTCTCTTCAAGTTCTATCCGTCTGATCCGAGCATTTCGAAGGTCTGGTCCCTGGTCTGATATGTACGTTCCTTTCCCACGTGATCAGGCTACGTTTAAATCGGCATTCATGTTCCATACAGCATTTCCGGAATGGACTGGGCCGCCGGTGCCGCCAAAAGCAGTGGCCGCCCTTCTGTTGTTTCCATGAGCCTGGGTGGTAACTTTGTCGATGCCGTCAATGCCGCCGCCGCCAACCTCGTCTCCTCTGGTGTTACCACCGTCGTTGCCGCCGGGAACAACGGTGAAGACGCCGCCAACACCTCCCCCGCCAGCACCCCCTCTGCTATCACCGTCGGTGCCTCCAACATCGCTGACCAAAGGGCTGACTTCTCCAATATTGGTTCTGTTATTGACATCTGGGCTCCCGGTACGCAATGGCCTTTGACAGTTCTGAAGGCGATCTCACCTGTGAAATAGGAGTCGAGGTCATTTCCACCTGGAAAGACGGCAAAACCCATGTCCTCGATGGAACTTCCATGGCCACCCCTCATGTCGCCGGTTACGCTGCTTACCTTCTCACTCTCGACTCCTCTTTGACCCCCGCCGCCATTGACTCTACCATCAAGTCGAAGTCGCTCAAGGGCATCCTCACCAACATCCGTAAGTTTACTAACCTCCCAATCACTACCAGGGCCGCATGAGTCTCACTATTCCTCTGAATAGCCGACGGAACCACCAACGCTTTGCTCAATAACGGCCTCTAAAGCGTTCCCCGCCTTCTGCGGAGAGAAGCAAAGGGAGCAAATTTGTGATACGAAGGTGATCTCGCACGCGTTCCTCTCTGGAGGAAACTTCCGCCTCCTCCCCTTTCTCTCCCTCTCATTCTCAAACGCTCCTTTACTCTACACTCCTTTTCTTCCATCCTTCATTTAAACTGGACTCAGCACCACATAGTCCTCCTTGTTTCTTACATTGCGCGGACATTCACTCCTTTCCCGGAAACCTTGAAACAACACGCGAGTAGCCAAGCAGACGGTGAGAGATAGCAGACCGAATTATTAACCGCGTCCGGTGCTCTGAGGACGAAGCCACCAATAGGCTGCGCGCAACAATCTCTGGGCCCTGGACCACAACCGCAGCGAGATAAACACATGGTGGGGATCAGAAACGGCAGCTGCCCGGAGTGGCAGATGGGTTCGGCGTGACCGACAAGGCTCAGGGTGCAGCAAACGTGGGAAAGCTGCGCACCCTCACTCATCCCCACGACCGCTGGGGGTACTGCGGGAGGCAGAAACGCGCGGCGTGTGGTTAATGAGGGTAGACACCCGCCGCTGTGAAGCAACAAATCATGTACAGCGGCAGACGACGACAAGAACGATGAGGGTGAAACATGCAACAAAGGAACGAGTTGAAGTGCGAAAACGCGAGGGAAGGACTGCAACTTCGCCTACTTCAACCCCGTCAGGTGTCAGTGCCACCTCGACCCTTGGTTCCTCGATTTCGTTGGTGTACGCAGTGTGGAAGTTCTCGTGTAAATCTTTGCTAATGGCACCGCTCTACGATGGATATGATAGTATCTAGTGTTGCGGATAGACACCCCTCTGCGGTTTACAGTACAACAGATTATGTGCACGCGTTTGAGAATAGTACAAGATAGAGTTACTTCTACGAAATTGAAGGTGGAAATAGCGTACTGGAGAAGGGTAGGGAAGGGTAGTCCAGGTGAATAAACTAAGTCGGAAGCTAGATGGGTCGCGGGAAACAAACGAACGAAGGATTGCAGGACCGGGTATGAAATGGCGGGCGGGCAATCAAGGGGTCATGAATGCGAAGTTGAGGGAGCATTTCCAGCAGCTCTACGCCGTCTCACATCCTGGAAGGCTTCAGAAACCGCCTGCCGTGTCTGGACTTGTTGCTTCCACGATTCACTCGCACGTTTCGCACGGAGCGTGAAAATGACACTCTTCACCGCCCCGCGGAACTTAACCCTCGGGGACCTGAAGGAGTTTGGTGAAGGAAGAGAAGGCGCGCCGACTACGTAACCGATCCGAGCTATCGCCGCGAGAATCCTCGTTTCCCTGCACAACCGGAAAGCGAAAAAGTCAGAGATGTAGTGAGGATGGGGGAGGGGGTGAAGGTAAGCGAGAGAAAGGCTCACGAAGACTCGAATTTGGAAAGTAACACGAGAAGGTAATGCTTCTGGAATCCAAGGTCGCTCCTCATTGTGGACTCTCTCGTGTACTTCGCCTTGAGGTACTGGATCTGGACAATCAATCCTTTGCACTCCTGTTTGTGCTGACTTTTCAGAGCGACGAGTTGTCCCTCGTCCCTACTCCCATGGGTCAGTAAGGGCGAAATTGCTCTTCGCATGGAGAACGCACCCGGTAACACAAACATGTGAGTTCCATCCCTCCAAGGCTTTCCTGCTCCTGCCCTTCTCTCCCTCCAACTCTTCTTCGAGAAGCCTAAGTTTGGTCTTAAGCTGACTCTGCCCCCTCTCGGCCTTCCTCGCCCTCTCCTCTTCCATCTTCTTCTTCTCTTCCAGCTTGTCCCTCTCACTCCTCAAGGCCTTCAAATCGTTTCCGAACCTTTCGGCGTCCTTCCGAACCCTCAACAGGTCCGCCTCAAGCTCACGCACGTTCCGCACGAATTCGGATTTCTCTTGGGTGACGCGGATTTTTGAAGCTTCGACTCGTTCGAGTTCATCCTCGCGGTTGGTAAGGGCGCGACGAAGATCTTCGATCTCGTGAGAGTGGAGGTCGAGTTCGTGTTTGCGGTCGTCATGGGACTTCTGGGCGGTGCGGAGTTGATCCCGGAGTGAATTCATACGCTGAAAAGGTCCGGTCAACTTATGGCGAAAACCCTCGCTTTGGGACTCTCATGGGCGCACCTCATTAACGTCGGCGTATTGGTGTTGGAGCTGCTTATGGTCCTTCAGGAGCATAGATCGTTCTTGGCGCATCCTGTCTATGGCATCCGTATTATCCGCCACCTTGGCTTGCAGGTTCCTCGCCTTTTGTTCAACGGTCGCCGTGGCTGCACATCAATGAGTGGGGAGGTATTCCCGCGATTCCGCCCGCCGCTCACGTACCTCGAAGTTCCGCTTCCAACTTGTGGTTGTCCTGTTTGACCCGGTAAAGGTTGGACTTCACATCGTCCATGTCCTGTAGCCAGTCGAAGTGAGTCTTATAGTTTAGGTACTGAAAGGTCGAAATACGACTCACAGATTCAGTGCAGCGCAATTTAGCGAGAACGCCCTCGCGCTCCCGTTCAAACCGGTCCTGTTCGGTGAGCAGAGATCGTAACTTGGATCTCTCAGCCCTGAGCTCTGACTCGAATGTAGCGATAGATTGCTTCGCGGTTTCGAGTTCCTGTCGCCGGGCCACACAGCGGTGAGATAATGTCACATATCGAGACACTGATACGATCGGACTTACAGCTTGAACAGAAACCCTTGCCTTCTGAGCCACCTTTCCGTTCTCAGCGGATCGTTTGGCTTCATCCTGAGCACTTCGGACCTGCAAGTTCAGTTTATGGGCGGTATCTTGAAGGAGGGCTTTCTCCCCGAGCAACTGCTTCCTCTCTCGTTCCCACTGCTCCTTCATACCTTCAAGTTGTTGGTTAACAGTTCGGAGATCGGCCTTCAGAGCTTCGCTGGTCCGGCTTGGTGGAGTTGGAGGGTTAGACTGGAGGGAAGCGGACGAAAGGTCGGGTGAGCTGCACCGTTCCCAAGTTAGGCCTGAGCGCGTCAAATCATTCCTTCACGCAGGACACGTACCTCTCATCCGCATCAATACCTCGAGCATCGATCTTGGTACGGCACTTCCCGCAACGCATTTTCTGCAATCTACGGGTCCTCCGGTCATCCTTCCGTGAAAGTCGAGTAACATCGTCTTCCAAAGCAGCGATCCTAGCTCGCCCATCCTCGACTTGACGCGTAAGACTAATGACGCCCATCCCAGCATCCTCGATCTGCTCAAGTTTCTCATCGATGCTTTGATTAGCACGCTCGAGTTCCTGACGGAGACGCGCAATCTCGGAGAAGAAGGGAGAGGTCGGGTCGTTCATGGTGGCATTCAACCAAGAAGCCTTAACGCGGTCCTTCAGCTTCTGTGAATTGATCAAGGGAAATGAAGCGTATCACTTACATCTCGGAGGGGACCACCGGGAGTCTTCGGGCTCAGCATTGAAACCATTTGACGATGGAAGGGAGAAACTGCGCTTGCGACGGTGACACCGTTCATGGCCCTACTTGGGGTATCATTTGCCGTTCCCCTGAGGACTTGAAGCCGCTGTAGGAGATCCTCCCGTTCCCTCTCTAACATCTCGATTCGGTTATCCTTGGCGGTACCCATCGCTTTCCTAGCCGGGGATTGCTGCATGAGGGCCGTGAGTCGAGCGATTTCCTTGTGCGCGTCGTCCAGCTCGTTCTCCAACGCCTCGAACTCCGCACCCGGAATCATCGGCGAGTCGGTAGACTTCAAAAGCGACCTAGATTTCTCCTTTTCCCGTTCACGTTCCCGTTCAAGGGCGAAGATTGTTCCCTTCAGTCCTGCAATTTCATCGTCGTGGGATTCGACCTTCCTGTCGGCGACTTCGAGGGCTTCCTGCATTTGATGCCCGAGCTCGTTGAGCCTTCCGATCTCCTCCTCCAGTACTTCCACTCGCTCCTGAGCCTGGATACCTTCGGTGACAGTTTCTCGTAGGTGAGCTTGGATGGACTCGAGCTCAGCCTCAACGGATTGAATCCTCTCTGTAGCAACTTCAGCTTCGGCCTCCAGCTCAGCCACATAACCCTTTGTATCGCGGAGTTCGTCGCCGCTAGCCTTCAACTTTCTGGATTGTTCATCAACCTGCTTGCGGAGGTTCGCGATTTCGTCCAAGCGAGTGGCCAGCTCCTGGTCCAAGCCCTCGACAATATCCTTCTCGTCCCTGTATTCGGCCTCGAGCTGGGCGATCCTAATGTTGCGTTCTCCGAGGTCATCCTCCAAGCTCCTCGCGTGAAGGTTGGCTCTCTTGAGTTCGCCGGCTAGTCGACCAAGTTCCTCGTTGACGGCGTTCATCTCCTTTCCGATATCAGCCTCCGCCGCTAACGCCCGCTCTGCATTCTCGGCCTTCTTCAGCGCAACATCTCTTTCTGCCTCAATCGTCTCGACACGCCAAACAGTTTCCTTCGCGTCAGCTTCGGCTTTGTCGAGTTTCTGCTCGAGATCCCGAACGATGTTCTCAACGCCCTTCTCGACCTCAGCCATCCTGTCGCGCCACCGTTGCTTATCCAAAGTGCGTTCGGCATTGAACTTGGCCTCGTACTCTTCCTTCTCCTTGGCGACCTTCTCCAGTTCTTCTTGTAGTCCTTGGACAACCGCTTCTAGCTCTACCCTCTCCCCTAACCAATCGTTTCCATCTTCATCCTCCTCCTCGACATTACCCAGCCCCCCGGGACTGATGCTCACCCGGGCTCGTCCACGACCGGCATTCACGAACTTGCCAGGGACGGAAGGCGTCGATGAAGTTGCGGGTGAGGTACTTGTACCCTTAGGATGGTCCCCAGCTTCGAGCTCAGTAATACGCTCTACGAGAGCTCTGTTCTCATCCTCCAGCCGCTTGTTCAGTCCATACAGGTACGAGTTCAGTTTCTTTGCATTGAACCTTCCGACACCTGCACCTTGAGCAGTAAGACCCATCGCCGGGTCGAAAGACGTGTTCGCTCTCGCGTGAACCGTCAAGTCGTGGGAGGAGGCGGTGGAAACAAAGGAAGCCCGGTCCTGGAGGGGGTCATACCCTGGTGAATCAGACTGGGATTCGTGTCCGCCGTCGGATTCGGTGTCGGCGGTGGCCGCCCATGCCTGGGCTAAGGGATGCGATAGTCGGGTTTTAGAACTGACAGCGGCCCTGGGGCGAGGCGTAGCCCCGGCGAAGATATTTGTGAGTCGGGGGGCAGGTGGAGCAGGGGCGGGGGTAGCCTCAGAGGAGGAGGAGGATTGACCACTTTCATACATTGGTGTCTCTGGGACCCTCCCACGGTGGGGGTGAGGTGTAGGGAACTTCATGCGGGGACGAGTGGTAGAGTTGATGACGTCCATAAGGAACGACCGTTTGTGTGAGTAGGGAGTGGTTGGGTCAAGACCCTCTCGGGGAGGTATATGGCCGTTGATTGCGTCCTCATCGTCAGTGACCTCACGGTCTGGAGGTGTCGTAGTCGCGGGTTGTTGCGAGGTGAAGGTTGGAATTGGAATTTGGAACCTGGCTCTTGGTCGGGGCTGGAAAGCCGGAGTGGGAGTGAAGATACCGGATGGAGCGGGGGACGACTCCGGGACAGTGGTTGCCCTGTCGTCTCCATAGGTCTGTCTGAGTGTCGCTTCAGAGCCGTGGGTAATTTGGCGGGGGTCAGCATCTGACACAGTCTGTTGCGATTCAGAGATGTAGGATCGCCTCTCTTCCTCGGAGACGAGATCTTCCTCCTGAACCTCCTGGATGGTGCTGACTTCATGCCGGTAGTTACTATCCGTATCGCTGATGTCTGAGGGAGGCAATGCGTCGCTGGAGTGTAAATAATCGGAGTGGGTGGATTGGTCAGGCGCGTATGACACTGGGGGAGCGGACGCTGGTCGGGGAGTGGAATTGGGAGAAACGACAAAACTACGTGGAAGCGGTAGAGTGTTGGCTGAGGTGGGCGAGGCGGTTCCGGGACGTTCAATATAATTGGATGTACCAGCTCGCGGCGAGGCCTCATTATCTGATGAGATGGAGGATGCAAGTGATGTAGTTGTGCGGGTTAGTGAAGGTGTGCGAGTCCTGTCGAGCGGTCTCCGGTACGTGGAACTGTCGAGATCGTGGCGAGGTGTCTTTGGGGCTGGTGTCTACCGTGGAAGCCCTTATGTCAGTCTATCGGCAGAAATCACCAGACAGGGGCTTACCTTAGCCTCTGACTTTAGGCTGACCTCGTAGTCGTAATACTTCCCTCCTTTCCTCGGAGGGGCATCCATACTGCGATCCTCAGGGTCACTTCGAACGATGTCTTCCATGGCATCAGTCAGGTCGAGCTCTTCTTCGTCCAGCGAGGGAGCCTGGGGTTGGTAATTGATGGGGATGCTAGCTTTGCTATTCGCGAGTTCCAAGCTCATCGCACCGACATAGTCATCGTCACTATCGGTGCTGACGTCCGGTGGGACGGGCTTGATCTCGCTGACATCAAACGTATTGTCCCTGAACTGCCCCCCACTCCTGCTCCTCGATTGTGAAACTGCGGATCTTGTTGATTGTGAGCGTGAGGAAGCCAGCGACTGGGCGAAACGAGCGGAGCTTCTGGCGCTTGGGGGTGGCCGGACCGTGGAAACCGTTCTCTGTAAATGGGAGAGGGTGGGTGTCGATTGGTAGGGTAGAGATTCGTCGCTTGCGTGGAGAACGTCAGAACTTCCGCTTTTGTGAGAAGCTTCCCTGGGATTGACTGAGCGCGAGGAAATCTGGGACGAAGAGAGGATGTTGGAATCGTCTTCGAAGTCAGGTACGGGTGGCAGCGAAGGCATATCGTCGTCGTCGAGGGCATCTATGCGCCTCAGTAGGCGAGAGGGAGTCTCGAGCATAAGCCCAGCCATCGTAGGAGGATTATCGGTTCTGGACGTTGACCAGTCGCGTCACCGTCGCGTCCGACGAAGTTTGAACAACACAACACGTGATCGAGCGCCACTTCTCAACCGATCGCGGTGTTGCAGAGGCGCCTCTACTGCCGGATCGAGGGCTGGACGTGTTCAGAGGACGAGGCTGGGACTCGATTGGTGAGGGACCA
>Ga0307516_10004648_pt1 | contig 16834 bp, 5 predicted proteins | sample 19_EM_MG_FD_203310 | JGI IMG/M metagenome (GOLD analysis project Ga0307516, IMG submission 203310) | Populus trichocarpa ectomycorrhiza microbial communities from riparian zone in the Pacific Northwest, United States - 19_EM | ecosystem: Host-associated > Plants > Roots > Unclassified | place...
ACCCATTGGTTCTCCCCTGCTCATGGGCTACCAATGCCTGTATCTATCCTATTAGTATGTATACTCCTACTTTCAAATAGCAATGATTTGTACTGCCAAACAGAACCTTAGTTGGATTTTTCTAAAACGGAAATTGTAATAAACCCTTCTGTCCGTCACCCACCAAAGTGTCCCAACTCAGCTGTCCTTCATTTCCAGCCTCTTCTTTCCTTTTTTACCCCCCAAAGCAGCCTCCTCCCTGCCATTACCAATATCAAAACCAGTCCTTCTTTCTTCTCCCACATGACAAAACAGTCCTTCCATTTCTCAACATAAGCTCCCAATTTCAATGACCATAACACCCTCCATTAATTTCCATGACTGTCTCCGTGCCGGACCACGTATCTAATGACCAGAATACCCCTCATTAAAATCCCCATAAACAAACAAAAACACCGATCTCCCTCCTTAAATGGCCAAAACACCCTCAACATCACACGCTCCCCATCTCCAGCACAAAAACACAACACTAGGAGAACAGGTTACAGAATGACCAAAAGAACCCCTCCTCAAGTCCCTTAAAGCAGACAGTTTACGTAGTTCTTTGAAACTACCCGTCCATTTTCGTCCAGACAATATATCCACTCCCCAATTTTCTCTCCTCCCTCTCTCCCCATTGCCCTTTAAAAGAAAAGACCAATAAAATTTTTAGAGAGAGAGAGAGAATAATTTTAGAGAGATAAACAAAAAGAAATGGACGGTAGCAGCAGCGGAGGCGGAAACGGTTACAGAGTAGAAGCAGAGCGGTGGTTAACTATATCAGAGAAACTCTTAGCAGCACGTGACTTGCACGGGGCTAAGAGCTTCGCGATCCGAGCCAGAGAATCCGACCCGAGACTCTACGAATTCTCCGATCAAATCATCGCCGTTGCCGACACTCTCCTCGCCGGAGAGTTACGCGTCGAGAACAATCACCACTATGATTACTATATGATTCTCCAACTCGGTCGCTTGACCCAGGATCTCGAACTCATTACGGATCAGTATCGGAAGCTCGCCTTGTTGCTCAACCCGACGAGGAACCGGCTGCTCTTCGCTGATCAGGCGTTCAAGCTTGTGTCGGAGGCCTGGCTCGTGCTTTCGAATCCTGCTAAGAAGGCAATGTATGATCATGAGTTACAACTGAGTCAGCTCGGTCTTCTCGTGACTCAGCAACCGCCACCTCCACCATTTCAACAGCAACCGCCGTCTAATCCTGAGCCGATTCGGCCTGTTCCGCAGTTCAGTATGCCATGGATGCCTGAGTCGTCAATTAGGTTCCCCTCTCAGACCAAACCCGCCGAGTCACCTCGTTCACAGACTCAGCAGAGAAATCCCGAGCCAACTTGGCGACAGCCTCAGCAGAAACCAATCGAACCGCCTAAGCAGCCTACCCCGCTGAAGGCCGCCACTGAGCTAAATAAGCAGCCAACTCCGTCTAAGGCTCCCAATGAGCCAACTCGGCAGCCTACCCCGCTGAAGGCCGCCACTGAGCTAAATAAGCTGTCAACCCCGTCTAAGGCTCCCAGTGAGCCTCCGCCGCTGAAGTCTTCCACTGAGCCAAATAAGCAGTCAACTCTGTCTAAGATTCCCACTGAGCCAACTCGGCCAGAGGTTGTGATTGGGTTATCTCGATCAGCGCCAAAACCGAGTGCCACTGATTCGAGGCAAGCGATGAAGCACACAACCACCTTCACCGCTGCTGCTGCAACTGGGACAAAGCATGCGAATGCGAGTGAGCCAGAGTTATCGAGTTTTTGGACTGCGTGTCCTTATTGTTATATACTTTACGAGTATCCTAAAGCTTATGAGGAGTGTATTCTAAGGTGTCAAAGTTGTAGAAGGGCATTTCATGCTGTCATGGTACCAGCACCACCGGTGACTGGTAAAGATACATACTTTTGCTGCTGGGGATTTTTTCCGTTGGGGTTTTCAGGTAATAATGAGAAAGTAGGTAATGAGTTTGGTAGTAATTGGTCTCCGTTTTCTGCAATGTTTTCCACTCCTTTCCCAGCTGGTGGTGCTGTTGGTAGTGGTGGTCAAATGTATAATAAACTGAAGCAAAAGGTGATTTATAAAGATGATGTGTATATAGATATCTCTGACACAAGTGAAGATGAGTCTGATTCCGGTGATGAGTGGGGTGTAAAAAAGAGAAAGAAAGCAAAAAATGCAAAGGGGAAAGGAACTCCGAATAAACATGCGAAAAAATCACAAAATGAAAGATTGAAGAAGGGGGTAGGAGCAGGGGCTGGAACAGAAAATATTCAAAATGAGGATGGTGATGGTGGGGGTAGTGTGCCAGAGGAGGTGGTGGAAAAGGGGGAAGGGAGTTGTGGCAAAAGGAAGGCAGCAAAAGATTTGGGAAAGTTGGATTTGAATGTGATGTTTAGTAATGAGGTGGATGAGGCTGCACCTGGACCAAGTCAAAGGAATGGGCCTGGGCATGGGGAGGAGGATAATATTGAAGGGATTGGGTTTTTTGAGGGTCTTGATGAGTTTTTAAGTACCTTGCCCATACTTTCGGTTGTAGGGGATGATAAGGTGAAGGCTACTTAGCGATGTAAGGCACTTCGTTTTTGTGGTTACTTTGTTGTCGTAGCAGTTTGCTGTAATGTTGTAGTATAATCATGTAGAGTTATTGGCATTTTGTCTGCACAACTGCCTTGTAGTTGAAATCTAATCTTTATTTTGCAGGCATTTTGGCTTTTGGGCATTTTGTTTGCAGAATTGCCTAGTAGTTGAAATCTAATTTTATCTTGGTTGATTTAGTTACTCCTTAACTATCTGGAATGGTTTGTTTCTTCTGTTTGGACTTTGATGTTGGTGAGTGTTTGGTTGCAAGTAGCAGCGCAAAATTCAGTTCAGTGAATGACTGAGAGGTTTGTCATGACTGAAACTTGGTAGTCTTTTATCTATTGCATGAATTCTTTTGCATATGTGCCTGAAGTTTTGTCTTGTGGTGATTTGCTACACTTTTATTTCTTTGTTTCCATTGAGCTTTGTGAATAAGTTTGCTTGCACTTCCTTATGTTGTTTTGTTCCTCCAATTGATTGATTGCTTTTTCCAGATTTCCATGATTACCCTTACCGATAGTTGCGTGATGAACTAAAGGAAGGGAGTAGATGAGATATGGTAGTCTTTAGTGTCCACTTTTACTTGAATTTACTACCTTCTGTTTTCACGCTCTGTTTTAGTGGTAGATTTTAAATGGAAGGTAGGAACTTAAATGATAAGATATAGAGTTCAGGTTTCCATGAAATTTAAGAGAGAGAGGTTGTCACAGCTGCAACTTACCGTGCTCCTGTGTAATATAAATTTGGAAGTATGTTAGAACTTCTTAGTTGAAATAGTGCCTTTAGGGAAACTAATTTACTTATTTCACACTTTCAAGGTACATCAGTGAAGCACGTTCTAGGACTTGAATAGAAATAGCACTTTTAGGGGAGATGATCTCATGTCATGCTATCAAGTCTGGTAAGTTGATTAGCAAAAATTGACTAATAAAAAAAAATGAAAAGCCAAGTCATGTAATTTAAAGGCCAACAGTGTATCAAAGACAACAAACTCTGGAGTGCTACTTGTTGCATGTAATTGCAAGCTACAGAGTCTTTTAGCAATGGAATGCTGAACTTTTTGGAGCTGCTAATCGGACGGGGAGCTTTTTTGCCTGAATGCAGGGCCTGTAGAGATAGACTGCACTGCAGCAGCTGAGCGTTCCAGTTGCTAATTGCAGAGCCCTCACCCACTAGTGTTCATATCAGCCCCGTTAACTGAAGACCTAATATGCAGAGGATTTTCATAACTAGCAAGTTTGTTAGACATTTCAGAACTAGGAAATTTCATTATACAATGGAGTAAAGGTGGTTGATTTTTCAGGATTTCTTTCGAAGTTGCTAAATGATTTCCATGTTGAAAAGCATGTGAAGTCGCTAAACTGATTGAAGGGCGTAAAATACAGTTTTGAGTTACTCCTCAATTTTTAATCCTGGTGATGCAATAACAGATGCATGCAATCTGCAACCCTATTAACTTATCCCAGGCCAGAAACCTTGCATTACCTTTGTGTTAGGCTTCTACTCTTTCTCATGGATTTACCGAGTTGTTGACAGCTACGCTTTTGTGTACCTGGTGAAGTGTTGCATTTTGTTCTAGTCTTGCTGCATTTTTATCCTTGCTGCTTGATCAATTTTGAATTAAAATCGTGCCCAGGAGCTTGATCTTCATTCTGAAAGGCATGTAGGTTGACCAGCTCCTCAGCAGTGTATGATGCTCAAGGAAAATATTTTGTGAGATGATGGAAATGAGTTACCTATAAGTGATGTAGCCCCCTGCAGCCCTTTTTCGTGAGATGTGGCCGTGGACTCATTTGGGCTATCCAGGTATCATCTGCTGCTCTCACTCCCAGACATGAGGTTTCCCTGTGAAGACAGTGAACGTGCAATTCTTAAACGCACGCCCGAATAAGCTTTATTGTCCATTGATGACAGTTAACTTCTCCAAAATATAGTTTCTGTGCCATTAATCCACCTTTTAGTTTCCCTAAGATGCATCTTCTTCCTCTGCCGAGTATCATTCAGTCTTATCCTTCCCTTGTTGTGATTGCTCAAACATCCTTACCCTCATTTTGTTTAGTGCTACTCATCAAGCAGCTGGGTTTACGTTTTGCCACTGACAGAACTTAATATATACATGCTCTCTGTGTATGCTGCTACATCATTGCATGGTAGACCATAGCGTTCATTTTCAAGGTTTTGCATGCCTGCACATGATCTGATCAATATATTAGCAGACCATGCAGAGTAGTGACAATGGCTCCTCCCATCCCCTGACTTCTCGTGTGTGAGGAACGATGCAGCCTGTGATTGGTAAGATTCCCTCCCCACCTTGGTACAAGGTAACAGCAACAATTTTCTTATGTCCAGTTGCAAGCTTTCAAGATTGATCCCGTGTGTTTCTGTCGTCCTCGTAGTCCTGTGCATGAAGGACTGGTCTGTTTTAAAGCTTTTTATTATTTATCGGTGGCGCAAGCACACGCTGACAATCACGGTTGCATGCATGTTTTGGCATCCAAGCATGGTTATTATCGTTTAATGGCTTGTCAACATGAAATGTCTTTCTGCGTGATTAGCAGCTAGAGACGAAGGCTGCTACTGTATATAAAAGTAGACTGGAGGAAGTCGTTAAATTAAGAAACAGGAGTTGCATTCCGTGAAGTCATTGATTTCTAGAGGTTAGTTAGCACTGTTCTCCTTGTCTGCTTCTCTTCATGCTTTTGCTTAGAGCATGCAATAAAGAAGAAGTGCGTGGAAGCATTACCAGTGTAGCATGTTTCTTAAAATTGGTTTTTTTTTTTATTTTTTTTTTAACTTTAGCATATCAAAATTAAAAGTTTAAAATTAACTTGTATGATCCTACGGGTCTACAATTTAATTAAATATTGAGATGAGTCAACCCACCCAAAAGAGTCTAAATCCTATGACTATGCATAGGTAGCATATCTTCTTCCACGTATGACTAGCATCTTCATCTTTCTCTTTACTCTTTAAAATATTTTTTATTTAAAAATATATTAAAATAAAAAAAATATTTTTAAAAAATATTTTTGATATTTTCTTATTAAAATGATTTAAAAATATCAAAAAATATTAATTTAAAATAAAAAAAGTAATTTGTTTTAAATGATTTTAAGACACAAAAATATTTTAGGAATGTGGTTGGAATATTAATGGGATGGTATTATAAAATTAAATTTTTAAAAAATAAAAAATATTATTTTAATAAATTTTTATGAAAAAAGAAAAAGAAAAAGAAAACGAAGGTCGGACAAATGGAAGGCGGCTTACCAAGGCTGAACCGTGTTTCATGTGTTGTGTGGGCAAGGTAGAATTATTGAAGGGTCCTATGTACTAGGTGGTGCGCAGGTTTGACATAAACACACAGCAATGTTTTAAATGGAGTTAGGATGGTCCCCACCCCACTTCACTTCAATTCTTTAATATTTCTTCGGTGTGTGGTCTCTTGTCAGTACGATAAATCACTTTCCAACAGGAGTAATTTCTGTGATGTGAGGTTCCTTCTTTGACCTTCAACATGTGAACTCTGTGTGTACATGATAATGTCTTCTCAAAATGTGTTTTTTTTTTTAAATATTTTTTATTTAAAAATATATTAAAATAATATTATTTTAGCTTTTTATATAAATATATTAAAATTATAAAAAACAAATACTAAAAATTTAATTTAATAATTTTTAAAGTCTTTGCAGTTGTTTTTTATTATGAAATGTATTAAAATAATATTTTTTTAAAAAAATTAACGTATTAAAATGATTTAAAACATTAAAAAAAAATCTGAAATTTAAAAAAATACAGATTGTTTCCCATTTCCGCTCTCGAAATCTCATTGCTACTGAAAGTTGAATTCCATAAACACACCCACCGGGTGGGAAATATTAAGCTTATCCACGCTACCGTTACAATACCTTTGTTTCTTAATCTTGTATCAACAGTGATTTGCATTGTTTCTGTGTTTTAAAAGAAAATAAATTAAATTTATTTTTTTTATTATTTTTTAAAAATTAGTTTTTTTGATGTTTCCATATTATTTTAATATGTTAATGTCAAAATTATATTTTAATATATTATTTCAATAAATTTCTTAATAAAAAATATTTTTAAAACACTAAATATCACAATATCAAATTCTAAAGAAGTCCGTGTGTATATATATATATATATATATATATATATATATATATATATATATATATCCACTACTAGGAAATATATAATGTGATTGATTGTTTGCTGAAGTACTCTAAAGTATATTATATTATATGGTGGGCTATTATTATATCATTGAGAAGATGTGCAAAATAATTTTGTTCTGCTCCATCAGATGTAATTCTACCAACAATGAACATCGTATTAAGAAATCGACCTGACCAATGCCTTAGCAAGATCACCATTATGTGATTTTGTGCCTTCAAGAAAGCGACTTAATTTGTACTTTAGCTTCATCATCATCAGATTATTATGTTATTATGATATTGATGAATTAATTATCATTATATCATGAAACTATGATACCATGATCTTAAAAAAAATTAATTTATTTTCATCTTGGTTTCTTGTCAATTTAGCTGATCATTGGGTGATTTTATTCAATTTGTTTTTTTTAATTCATCTTGTAAGCTATGAACAACAACCAGTACTAAGGTGAAAAGCGAAGATGAAAATACCTATATGAAGTTATTGATTTTGTGATGGAAACCAAACCTAAGGGCAACCTCATTGCATGTTATTTAAAATTAAAAATATATTAAAATAATATATTTTTATATATTTTTTTCAATATCACCATTTCAAAATCAATGAAAAATGTCTAAAAAACATCAATTTAATATTTTTTTTAAAAAAATCATTTTGAAAAATAAAAGCTACCGCAATACCTAACAATGTAAACTAGATAAATTAAGAGACAAGAGAGTGAAAAAATCATTGAGAAGGTTGGCATTTGACACCGTCATGTTGTTGTTGGGTTTCATATAATAAAATCATTAATAATTAACAAAATCTAAAATGCGTAGACTTTTAATTGTAGTAATTCATAATGAAATTTTTTATAATTTAATCCTCAAATTTTATTTATCTTCAATTGCATCCTTGTGTGCCCCTAATTTATCAAGAATTGTTAAGTGGGGACAAAATTAAAAAATAGGGGATCAAAGTTTAAAAAAGGGGAGGAAAAGGGTGGCATTATATAAAAAAAAGGTTGTGAAAAATCACTTTGGTCCTTTTACTATTTATAATATAGCTTTTCGGTCCTTTAATATTTCAAAATTTTATTTGTGGTGCAAAAAATTATTTTTCTTACTTTTTAGCTCTTCGTTTGAGAAAGGAGAGAGAAAATTGTCGGATTCTAGTGGTGGGAAAAAAAAGTCTCAGTTGAAACTAATTTAGCTCACAAAAAAGGTTGATCTTATTGTCAATGAATTTCATTTGTTGAGGGGAGTCTCACTTAGGTATCATTTGACCTTTCCATTAATTAAAATGGAAGTCCTAAGTTTGATTTTTTTTTTTTGGATTGATTTTGAGTTCATGAACAAGTTTTGGGGTAATTTGAGGTTATATATGGGTTTATAACAGTGTGTATGGTGTTTTATGAGTTTGTTTGGGTTGAAAATTGGGTTTTTATGTTAAAAAAAAACTAATATCGGTTTTCCAGCTACTACTATGATCGGAATACAAAAACAAATAGGTGATAGGTTGCCTGACTTTTTTTTCCAAAAAAACTTTGGGGTGGACATCCGCCTCATTTTCAAAATAAATAAATAAAGGTTCACGCGTATGAAACTTTTTCAAAATGGAACTAGCTTTCTAAACCCAACAACATTTTACCTCTGTTTGTTTTTTTTTAAGGACATGACACATCCACTTGAGTCTTTCTCAATGCTGGTGTTTAGACTTAAATTGCTTATGGTGGGCTATGTTTGTATTTTTAGTGGTGCACTATAGTAAAATATCAATTTGATATTTTTGTTGTGGTCTACAATGTTTATATTGCACTGCAAAAACAAATAGGTCTTTAATGTTTTAATGATGGTGTGTATGGTGTTTTATAAATGTGTTTGAATTAAAAATAGATTGAAAAATAAATTTATATAAAAAAAAAACACTAACATCAGCTTTTTCAGCCACCATTATGATCGGAACATAGGGAAAAGTAATTGGAATATAGAAAAAAATAGGTGACAGGTAGCCTGACATTTTTTTTCAAAAATCTTTAGGGTGGACATCCGCCTCATTTTCAAAAAAAAAAAAGCCCACGTGCATGGGCCCTTTTCAAAATGAGACTGGCTTTCCAAATCTAATAATGTTTGACCTCTTTCTTTTTTTTTTAATTTTATTTTTTAATTGATACCTCTTTTTTATAAATATTTTTTATAAATAAGTTTTTAATTTATACTTATATTAATATCCCTTGTCTCCTTTTTAATGTTTAAAATAGATTGTTCTAATTCATTCATATTTTTTCTTTCTTGTTTTATATAAATAAACTTTATTTTTAAAAATAAAAATTATTTCTTCCAATAAAGAAAAGGTGACTTTTAAAAAGAAAAAAAGACGTGTGCATTAAAGGAAAAAACTAGGGTTAAATATCATATCAATTAATCTTTTATTTTTATAGGAATGATTATCTTTTTATTTTAGAGTTTGATTGGTATTAATAGCTTTTTCATAGTTTATCAGTTCGTGCATTTTAAGATTTATTTCATTTAGTGTAATTTATTATATCTTTATGTTTCTTAATTAAGAGAGTCATGATATAGTGAAATATAATCGCAACCTTGCCTCTTTTTCCTATTGCGTTAAAAATTAAGTTGAGTACTCATACATAGTGTTGCATTATCAATTTGTTTTATATATTTATTGACACATACGATCTTCGTTTTATTTTATTATATGTATTCACTGGCTTTTTAATTCATAATCATATTTTTTTTCTTGATATAAAAAAACATGTTAATAACACTCATACATTTATCTTTTTATGTTAAGAAAAAAAATTATCTAATCCACGACGAAGCGAGTGGAATAAACAAGTAACATTTTATTTGTATTAGCATCAAGGATATTTTGGAACAAGCTTTCACAAATCTTCTCTCTTTTTTTTCAATTAAATTTAAAGAAATATATCTTTTGTGACAATTAATTCTATTAGAGGACATGATAATCGAAGCTTTTAAACACAAAAGTTAACAGGTTTAGCATAAACTAGCTTACTTTTGTACAAGAAAAATAAATTAGCATTTTCATTGAATCTATGCCGCTATGCACATAATCATTTTAAGAAGATAAATAAAATCCTATAGCAATAACAGTAATAAAAATGAACATAGCTGATTCGAACATCCACGTTAAACTAAAAAAATAAAAAAACAAGCGTAACACATTCAACTGAGTTTAGACTCCACGGAGCCCAGAAAAAAAAAATCCCAGGAGAAATGATATCACTGCCTACTCACATATGAAAGCCTATCAGCTCCATTGCATTGCGTTTCTTTCCCTTGAGCCTATGTGCCCATTTGCAACCCCCCAAACCACATAACCCTCCTTCAACTATGCAATGTCTGAGTGAATACACTCCACGTTATAGATTTACCTAGCTTTTACCTAGCTTGACAGATCGACCCGGTGACCCGTTGATACAAGATATAGCTAAGGTAAGGTAAGTAGAAAAACCTATTTTTTCATTAAAAAATAATGTCATTTCGTGTGTTTTTTTAAAAAATTATATTGATCAAGATCATCTCACTATCCTAAGCTTTTTCAATTAAAAAAACACAAAAAAAATAAATTGGTTTAACTTGTTAAATCCATAATTTAGATCATATAATTTGGACAACCTTATAAAAAAAGAGATCGAAACAAATTATGAAACATAATTTCCAATCAACTTAATATTAAAGGATGAAAATAAAAAAAATTCAATTAGAAAGAAAGATAAAGAAAAACCCGAGTCAATTCAGGTTGACCCATCAAACCCGCAACCCGAGTTATAATATTGAAATAATTAACCTTGTGAAGTTCAATCCCTAATAAATTCAATATTAAATGATAAAATAACAAAAAAAACCTAATAAACAATTCTTTGTAAAGAGGGAAACAATAAATTCACCCATCTTTTAATTTTAATTTGTTAGAAACCATTTTTATTTTGATCAATAAATTCACTCACCTTCTACTGTTATCTGATTTAAAGACTAGCCAAGATAGAATTCACAGTTACAGCATGCCCTCAAGCAAAAAATTAGAAGTCAAGCCTTCGAGTGATGCTAACTAGCTAGTTTGTCTATAATTAAGAACATAATCTAACTATTTATCTAGGTGGTGGTCCAGTGGTAAAAACTTGGGATCAAAATGTTTGCTTTTTATGTGGTCTCAGGTTCGAGCTCTGTGATTGCTCATATGATGGTCACTGGAGGCTTATATGGTCGTTAACTTCAGGGTCTGTGGGATTAGTCGAGGTGCGCGCAAGCTGGCCCGGACACCCACATTAAACTAAAAAAAAAAAGAAAAAAGAAAAAGAACATAATGTAACGCTAATATTAATTCTTAGTTACTAAATGCTTTATCTTAATTCAACCTCATTAATTATGTGCGGCAAAGACTAGTTTAGTCACTAATGCGATCATTAATATAATTTGTCTTTCTGTCTTTCATTTCTGATGTGAGTTTTGGTATATACTATATACTAGATGTGGGTCTATGCTACGCGGCCACGAGACTGATAGTTTTTTTTTTTTTTTCCTTGAAAAAATTGATGTTTAAGTAACGACAAGCTTATTTAAAAGAAAAAAATTTCAAGATTCGGTTATAGATTTGTGTAAAATAAATTGGTTTTACTTTAATTAAAAAATTAGACAACAATAATAAATGAATAATTTAAAAAACAATTCAAAAAAATATATATAAAGCTCAATTCTTAATTAGTTAAATATAAAAAGATAAAATTAGGTAGAAAAAAAAAATGTTAACCCGCATAAATTTTTCAAACCTGTGATCTGGGTTATTAGACTGAAAATGCTATATATTGAAAAACCATAAAATTTAATCTCTAATCAATCAAATATTAAAGGATAAAATCAGAAAAAAAAATTATTTACCAAAGAATCCAAAACTAAAAATAATAATTAAAAGAATAATAAAATAAAAATTAAATTAGAGGATAATTATATATTTTTAATAAGATTGTGAAATTGAAAAGAAAAATTAATTTAATAAAATAATTAAAAATTTAAGAATTAAAATAAAAAAAAATATATATATATATATATATATAAAATTGAGATTTAAGGATAAAAATGAAAATAAATATTAAAAAAAATACAACTTAAAAAAATAATATTTTACAAATAATAAAATTGAAAACAATTACCTTATTTCTCGTCCCCGATACTAGAGCTCCTCAGTTTTGGAAAACTCGATCACAATTATTATTATTTTTTTTCCAGTTTTTTCTGGGTTGAAAGGTTTCTCATTTTAGGGTTTCTATCTATTCTTCTGGCCCATCCCTTTTTGTATCTGTGATCATAATTAAGATGGGATTTGACTTTTTCTCCCAATTCTGCTGAAATTTGTTGGAAAGTTTGGGACTTTGAGACTCAATTGGTATTTTGGTGAATTGGGATTTCAGTTTTTACCAAAACTAAATTTCTAAATTTGGGACTTCGAAATTCAGCACTTATGAATTTCTTTGGTTTCAATGGAACTGTTGTTGGTGTTTCTAGAATCAAAGCCCTTCTTCAAAGAGTCTGGTGGATGGCCTGAAAGGACAACTGCACCAAACTCCATGCTAGTTTTCAATGCTCAACTCTTCATTTTCCAGCCAATAGCACCGTTCAACAGCATCACAACTCAAATTCTTGAACCCTGCAATATCCATCTCCAGTTTTTGCAATCTGTTATGTGTTTCTTGAGCTTCTTCTTCTTTGTCAGATTTTCTCGAGGGATGTTAAATTTCTATAGCATTTGCTTGTTGATCTTGTATCTTATATGGGATTTCTAGATGGTTTTCATTTATTGAGTTCTGGGGATAGGTGAATAGAACGAGAAGAAAATAGCCATGGATGGCTCACGAAGGCACACTTCACACCGCCCTTGTCTAACCAAAACTAGCAAGAATCTAGTGGATGGCTCGTGTCTTCTAGCAATTATAACCTCTAAGGTGTCTAGGTTATAACCCAATTTTCATGTCTAGTTTGATGAGGAGAAGATAAGGTTTGAATGGGTAGATGGTTTGGGAGGCCATATTCAATTTAATGGCATTTATGTTGATGAAAATTATAAAATTAGGGTTGATTTTGTAAGCGTTTGATGAAATAGTAAGTTTTAGTTCTTTTTCAATTTTTAGTAAAGTTATGATATTGGTTTGATGATATTATCGTTATTTTTATCTTCTAGAAGCTCCTTAATTATTAAATGAAAATTAATAAAAATGTGTAAATAATTAAATAATTTTTTATGATAACATTAGTAAAGTTTAGAATATAAATAATAAATTTTCAAATTATAGTTTTCTCTCCTCTTTATAATGGTGATGGAAGCAATTTTGAGTGTGTATAGAAGAAAAATGAAAGAAAAAAGAATTATGTGCAAGTAAAAATAAATAAATGAATGAATGGAAAAAAAAACTATGTAATTGTATTTAGTCCCAACTAGTTTGCGAAGCCACGGTATGAATAGCTATATTATTATTAAACTCAATATAATAAAATGTAGTAGGTTAAAGTCTTTTTACCTTACTAATTTTCTAACTTGAATTTAAAATTAAACTGGATAGGAGTTATCTCGACGTGACCTAATTAATTTGATAAGTCTAAAAACAATATGAATAAATGGTAAATATTAAAAAAATAATTCAAAATAATTTTTTTTATATATTAAAAAAACGATATATTGGATTAATCCGCGCTTTACTACTTAACCCGTCAAATCCACGATCTAAGTAATGGACTGAATTGATTAATAAATTTATTTTTTTAAATTATTTTTTATTTAATTATACTTTAAAAAATAAATACTTGTACAAATTAAAATAATTTGTGATATTTACTTGAGACAATGACTTCATTGAAAACGAAGCGAAATCATTTCTGAAAAAAACTTTAAATCAAGTAAATATTAAATAAAATAATAAAAAAAAAAAGAGGAAGAAGAAAAAGAAAAAGAACATATCTACTTCACTATACGAAATGCTTGAATCAAAGTCCTTATATTATGGAAAGTACAATAAATAACTTGTAGAACGTGTCGCCCACCCATTGATGTCTTTGAGCATTTGGACCCACCATATCTCCTTCAAGCCAGGGGAGAGTAGACTTTTCTTTCTTTTTTTTTTTTCTCTTTTTTTTTTTCCTAAAAAGAAAAATAGGAATTGGACCACACCGCACCGCTCACTCACAACATTCATTTCCCCAAGATTCCAGTACAGAAGAAAAGGAGGAATTAAATACATGGAGCCGAAGAGAGTTAATGACTATTATATTACGACAAATTGCTTTAAATTCTTTTAAATACAAGTGAAGCTACATGGGATTCATTCAAGGCACCATAAGATAGACATCCTCGCATTCAATTTATAGGGTGTGATAGTAATTATTTTTTAAAATTTATTTTTAATATTAATATATAAAAAAACACTAAAAAAATAATATAAATAAAAAAACCTCAAATTTTAATAAAAACACGATATAATAACTTGTTATTAACTAAATCTTCATTCAAGCATATAGTTAAGATGTTTTAATTTTATATATGTGTGTGTATATATATAATTTCATAAATAATTAATTAGGGTATTATCATAAATTGGAATTCGAATATTCTTTTAAGCACTCCCTTCCCTTTTTGGGAGGGTGAGGGAGCATATATTTTTTTATAAAAAGGAGGAGAATGAATCTCATCAGTTGAAAAGTTTTCCAAACACCTCCTCCAAGACAAACTATAGCTAGATACTAGCTAGTGGACCAATTTTTTTTCCAAGTAAAAAAATATATATGTTAGTGTCGCTAATGTGTTTTTAAGTAGAAAAAATTAATTCTAAAAGCTAAATTTAATATATATATTTAATAGAAAAATTAAGGATCATATATTTAATAGAAAAAAATGATAAAAACTATGCATATTTAATCGAGAGGATAAACTTACTAATAAAAATGTTTGAGGGTTAAAAAAAAAAGACTCAACAATTAACAACAGTTTATATTACTGAATTTTGTCACCAAGTCTTATAATTACATATCATTGAAAATATATTTTCTTAACAATCCCTTAAATTTGAATTAAGATACTAATCTAGGTTGCCAACCTTCTTAATTACCATCTAGCTAGAATATATTTTCTTAATAATCCCTTACCTTCTTAATTACCATCTAGAATATTTTCTTAATAATCCCTTACCTTCTTAATTACCATATACGAAAATAATTTCAAGTTTTTTTTAAAAAAATTCCGTATCACTTGGTTTTTTATTCACTTTCAGTATGTATTCCTAGAATGGTATGCATATTATTTAAGGTATTTTCCTTATATATGTGTGTATCTATGAAGAGCTTTGTTCTTCCTACCTAAAAGATGAACTGACGCGCTCCACTGCTGTAAGCTATCTAGTCGCTGTTACCTTGTACAAACCTATCTGGAGAGAGAGGCTGAAGAGACGCAATTAGTACGAGGGAACAGAGGCGGTGGTGTTAGTGTTAAATCTAACCAGCAAAGCAGCATGCTATATCTGTACGGAAAGCAAATCTCACCATAAAAATAAATAAATAAAAAAAGTCCCGTTTAAATATTTTCACTTTATGAGTGCTTTACTCAAATGGAAATAGCTAAAAAAAAAAGAAGAAGAAAGATATAGTTTTATATGTCCTTGCATTCTCCTTTGAGCCTTTTTTCTGCTTAACCAACTGGAGAGAATTGAACAGTGTGACTTCTTGCTTGGCCATAAAAGGAATCTTTCTTTTTCCTGCAACCAAGCTTAAGAAGATCTCTCTGTTAACCTCCTTTTCCTTTCCTATCTCGAAACATCACTGGTGGGCTTGACTTTGGTTTTCTGTGAGGTGTCAACAGCACCAGAAGAAAGACAACATAGAAATAGGTAAGAAGAACTGAAACCAAAGATTTCTTACCAATCCTTGCAAGCTCACTCATTTCTTACAAACTTCAGTGTCAGCTTGAGTTCTTGGCATTACCAGCTAGGGTTGTTTTAGATTGTTCAAGATTCTTGGCTTAATCTGGCAAAACTTTTCTCTTCCTGTTCTTTTTCCTTGTTTTATCACTGAGTGAGCTTCTCTACATTTCTATTTACAGAAATGCTCGGTGCTGTACTAATTATTTTTTCTTCAGTTTCTTTTTTAAAATTTTCCTTTCGCTTTTATTAAAGCGAGTTGATTTTCTTTTGTTAATTTTCCATGTACATGTAAATCCTCTTAGTAAATTTGGTTGTGTTGTGATTGTACTTTTTTCCCTTTTCTTTTGTGGTTGATGGTGGCTTGATAATTTCCTGTAATTAAAGATCCGTTCTTGATTTCTTGCTATCATGATCCAGTAGTATTATCCATTAATGTCACTCAAACGATTCAATTGATGTACGTTTTAAGGTAAAGGTAGTGGCTAGATTTTCTTTTTTTCTTTTTTTTTTCTTTTTTTCAACATTCTATCTTCTTCTTCTTCTTCTTGTTTGTAAAAAAATCTGTTTATATTTTATTTTAAAAAATATAATACGTTTGCGTGGATATAAGTAAACAAAATTTTGATTTGCTTGTAAATATACTTGTTGAGGTTGTTTGATGCATGCTTTTTCTCATTTTATGTCAAGGGTATTTGATTTTTCTCTCTGTAAACATTGATAAGGCCCTCCATTAATGATATATACCATTAGGTCTATGGTTTTGGTGCTCAGCCTCTCGATCTCTTTCTCTTAGAAATTTTATTTTTATCAGCATGTGGTTAATTATCTTGGTTGATTTTGCATGAAGGGTGAGCTGAATTTGTTTCTTGGGGAAGATGACTCGCAAGAAAATCCCGATCAAGAAGATAGACAACACAACTGCAAGGCAAGTCAGTTTCTCAAAGAGGAGAAGAGGGCTCTTCAAGAAAGCTTGCGAGCTCTCAATTCTATGTGATGCTGAGATTGCTCTCATGGTGTTTTCTGCAACTGGAAAGTTTTTTGAGTACTCAAACTCAAGGTTCTGCTCCCTTTCTCTTTCTTATTATTTTCTACTTTATGATATACCATATATATTATGTCATC
>Ga0307516_10004649_pt1 | contig 16832 bp, 19 predicted proteins | sample 19_EM_MG_FD_203310 | JGI IMG/M metagenome (GOLD analysis project Ga0307516, IMG submission 203310) | Populus trichocarpa ectomycorrhiza microbial communities from riparian zone in the Pacific Northwest, United States - 19_EM | ecosystem: Host-associated > Plants > Roots > Unclassified | place...
ACAATTAACGTTATACTAAACAAACTCGGTGGACTAACCAGGAACATTGGATCTAGAGCTGACCCTCCAGACGACTACTCTCGACAGTTTCGTGCAAAGGATTACCCCCCAGGCCTCACTAGATGGATATTGATGCTAAGTTTAACTTCGGCAGCGATGTAGAGTAGATTTTTCACCAAAATTCAGTACCATGAACCCGAACCTGGCGAACCAAACCTAGTGAACCCGAACCCAAAGGTTCAGGTGCAGGTTCATGCCAGAGGGTGAACCGCACCTGGGGTGCATGTTCAGGTTCTGGCTGGAAGGGGTCGAACCCGGACCGAACCGCACCAACGGCCAGTCTATATCGAAGACTCAGAGAGAATATCGGTGACCATCTACAGAGCGAAAGGCTTTTATATTTTCCTCAAGGCAGTGAGCTCAGAACACAGGTACGTACCATCTGAGGACGGAACGGAGAACATGAGAGCCGAACCCACGGCCGCCGTTCTTCGAGAGTCGGTATGTATGAGAAAGGTAGAACCGTGGGACCTTTTTAACTTGGTCGCTCTCTCGTTAGAAAACGCAGTCGTGGAGAGGTAAGGAGGTGCACCCCAATGTCACATTCAAATATTCGATTAGATCGGACGTCCAGGAACTCAAGCGATTCATGATTCAAATTTCAGCAAATTACACCTGAACACTGATGATAACCGAGTTCATTCGCACGCTGCGTGTCCCAAAATTCTACTGTAACTTCTGGTGATGGCCTGCATCCAGAATGCGTGCACAAAAGTGACACTCATAAAACCTCCCTGGCTGTCTCCTTAGATTGCGTGGTTCATAACAGGATCATCTCCGGCGTTTCCTCCCATCCGGACGGTGAGTATGCCATATTCTCATTGCTCAAGTTCTCCACCCTTGTCTCCACCTCTACCGATGGTTAGATACTCCCGAATTTCAACCTATAAAACAGGAGTGTCCCTCCACGTTGATCCTACATCACACATACCATGTCTAACCCCTGCTCCGAGAAAGTGCTCAGGGCTCTCCGTCCTCCGATATCCCCAAGCGCAAGACCGGTACATCCATATTCCGGAAGACATTGTAAAGTTCGAAAATGACTGTCCCGGACTCCCAAGCTGGCTTCCTTAGCAAACTTGCGTTCCAATGGGGCGAATATTAGGATCACCCATGATTAAAATATCATCAACGCCGTCGCCGTCGCCAGTGCGAGCCCTGTTCTTCATTGGCATTTTCATTGATAACATTCTTTTTCTTCTTTGGAAAGGCCACTTCGACGAGGTAGCTATTTACGCTATCCGGAGATTCCCTGACGTCGGATACATCAACGAAGATGGAATCACGCATGTCACGAAGACCCAGTACGAGAACAGACACTCATGATAACAGGGTATCTATTCCTATCGCCTGACATTGTGCTTTTCTAACCCGTAGATCAGATGGGCCATGAACTCCACCAAGAGCCTGACAGGGTGATCCTAGGTTGGCGAGATGATTCGGTCGGACTCGGACATGGAATACATATCGCGTACGTACCCCTGGGCCGTTTCCTTGGTGCATTTCGATCTCACGAGTCACAATGGTACAACCCTAGTGGGATTGCTACGGGCTTTTAATTCGGTGTCGCCCAAGGTTTGTTGTGCTCTATTCAAGTTTATTAGCGATCAATCGTCTTTCACTCAATGCATAAAGAGCGCCAGTATAATTGCCATCAGGTTTTTAAAAAATCAAGGGTGACATCTTGCTCCGAAGCAGAAGGACTGTCACTGGGTCATGAAAACTCCAGGACTTGCCCAGTGGCCGACATGTGAGTCTTCCGGGAAATTTTTTCTGTAAGTCGTTGCTGACTGACGGACCCGCTCAGGAACTGAGTGGGCGCTCAAGCCGCCCAACTTCCAAGACCCGGGGAATCCTTCCATTATAAACATGTCCTCCGATGTCGGAGGTTGGTCGGAGGTTCTCATTTGTTGGACGATGCGATTAACAAGGTAAATCTTAATACGTGTTCATCCCTTCCTCGGCATTGTTCTCAGTCATTTTCATTGAAGGTCAAAGTATCAAATATGCAGGGATCCACATTGTGGAAAGCCTTGTCTCCATCCTTCTTCACTTCCGTCCAGCCATACACCTGTTCATATCCTGGGGGCCAGGCTTCAGCGAGAAACAAACCCCGACGCTTGCCGACGTCTCTCCCGCTCGAATCCCCAGCGTCCTATGTGTAGGCGCAAGCAACATCAATGATGCGAAATGGTCAAAATCCAGATTATCAACTTCGCTGGAACATCAATGGCGAGTTCGTCAGGTTATATCCCCTTGGAAAACCACCATGCTGATTGATGACTACTAGTACTACGTGTGCTGTGTGGGTGGTTCTTCTTTAGGCCGCTTCCCATATTGAAGAATGTTCTAACTTGTATTCGTGAGTAGTTGTTGAAACGTCTGACGTACACTGGATGGATGTGTTGACGAAACCTAGTATGCGGCTGCTGGGAAGGTTCCCAACTCATTGACCAAGAATGATTACAACGGAACCTAGGTTGAGACGGACAACAGAAGAAGGGCGGAAGGTGGCTCTAAACATCGTGTTTGTAGTAAGGGGATCCCTTAGTATCCGGAGATTCGAGTATTTCTGGTCCTTTCTTTGTTCGCGCTCCTTCCGCCCCAACCTTCCTTTCCTTTCCAACCTCCACCTCGTCTGTCGCACAGGCCACATTCTCTTGTTCTATTACCGCATTATAGATGCATCTACGCAACGTCCCTCAGGCTGTCCCCCTTGGGGCAACAGTGTGATCAAGGTGTGATATTTGTGCGGGCTAGACCGTCCGGTCGATTAAGGCTAAGTGACACGGTGTGAACTAAGCTATGATGCATCTGCGATCCCAGGAATCCGGGGCCACGCCCAGCTGTCTCCTTGAGCCCGGTTCCGAGTCCGCCCCCGACCGCTACCGTCTCCTCAATCGCATTTCAAGTTTCCTTCGACATAAGTAGTGTTAGTTCGAACTCGTGTTCGGGAAGACGGCGATATCTCACGGGAGGTCTTCTTTAAGGATATGACTTCTCCAAAGCGACATTATTTCTTCCGATGGATCGTCACATCTCTGGGAAAAAGTGACGTGATTATTGGGAAGATCGTCAACTCTCCAGAACGCCCAGAGGGACGGGGAGGGACATACCTGCAGCCAATATACCACATTTAGTGCCAGCAGAGAAATAGTCCTGTTGTCCCCGTTCGATACATCAAATATGGGCTCGTTCCCGGAGAAACACCGTATTTCAGTAAGCATGTCGGGATCGTTAGGCGGTACTACCAGGAGGAATGGGCATAGCCTGAGGTCCCAGCCCCAGCCCCCGCAGCCCGTATAGAAATTCTTCGAGTCATCCATATGTGTATCCTCAACCGATGTGTCTTCATTGTGGCTGAGGTGCGATAACAACCGTCGACCGTCAAAACCAATTGTGACGACTACTAAATCATATCTCACCATGTTCTCAAGCACCTTAGACTAAGAGTCGCGACAAATGTATTCCACTGCCCTCGATCATAATGGAAGATCTTGCTTCGTCCTGAATCCGAAAGAAAGTTATCGAGATAGTCCCTAAGCAATCTTGAGGGATCTTCTCGTAGACACAAGTATTTGCTGAAGTCTTCCCATCCGAGTGACAGTGGAAAATCGGAGGCGTGAAAGTCAAGAAATCTGGATAACCTGGCGAAACTCCACCTACTGAACTTATACAGCCGCTCTATGGTATGCGCAACCCACAGATGGTTTCGTTTCGCCGGGGAATCTGCGAGTTTGGAGAGGTAATTGAACAAGACTGAGTCACAATGCGTCCCCAGCCTCATGAGAAGCTCTTGGGTGGCAGGAGTACATTCTTCGCGCTGCGTAACGAGTAGCTGCACTGAGTAAAGAAAAGAAAAAGGAGTATGAGGTAGTAGTACCTTGGCGCTGTCAATAAAACGTTGCCCGAACACGTAGTCACTGTCGGGCCTCAATATTACCAGTAATAGGGCGAACACCTTCAGGGTTGCCTCATCTGAAAGGCCCGGATCCTCAAAGCGTGAGTACCAAAGGCCTTCCTCCAACCTCTGGTGAACAGATGCAACGAGTCGATCTATTCTTGTGCTGCAACTAAACCAGATATGGAGCAACACGGACAGATTCTCGCCAATGTCGATCAGATATTGGGGTGGTTGGCTTCCATGTTCTGCTAACAAATTGACTCCTAGGGAGAAACCATCACAAAACGCTGCGCTGTACCATTCGGCAGAATCGATATGATACACCCCCGCACGAGCCTCGTCCAGCAGGAAATCGCTGAAGGACGCATGCACGAGTTCGAGTGGGTCCAACGATCCGTCGAACGAGACAAGTGATCGTAGACCTCGCAGGGTTAGTTTCACCTTCCCTGGCGGGAGACGGAGGAAGGCTGCGAGGTGGTCTATATCCCGAAGTCTAGAATGGAATACTGCATGCCCCAAGATGCGCTTGAGGAAATCAATCTGAGATGTTGGGCAGACTGATAGAATCTGCGAATACAGCTTATCGAGCTCGGCGAACGGCGTTGACTCCGCCGTTGAGCCGGAGGCGGTGGATGATATGCCACTGGAATAGTGTAGAACTTGGTCAAGTCGTTCTGGGGGTGAAAAGTATTCTTCATCGACGAATCCAATGACCGTGGAGGGATAGATGAAGTAACCTCCAGACTTGCTTGCGATTCGCTGGATAGCGTGGTCGGAAGGCCAAGGGCTAAGGACCGACTCCATGATATTTCTGTGCCTCTCGGAGTGATAAATCCTTGAAAACTCGCTTCGAAGATACATGGAGACATCGGCGTGAGCCAGAAAATCGCCGTACAGAGATAACTTTTTTGCAATCTTGGCCAGGGGTGGTTTCTCAAATGCTTCGCAAAGATGCGACTCGGGACGGCTCACGATCAGGAAGCGCAGCGGGAGACGGTGTATCCGGATGAGGTCAGAAACCTGCGATAAGATGCGACATTGATCGTCGTGTCCCTGGCACTCATCGAGACCGTCGATGACAACCAGAAACGGCGAGGGTACGGAGTCGTGACATAACGAAGCAACCAGGTAAATGGAGCCTAAGGCACGCTCCGCGATGTATGGATTGTTCCGGAGAATACTGTCGAGTTTCTGCCGTTTGTCTGGACTAGACAGGGCGAATTGAATAGCAATGGTCGGAAAGAGGTGTCTGATAGCGTTGCGACAGGCAACAGTTCTAGCAAAAAAGAAGGTCGCCGCGAGCTGATTGCGCCCCGCATATTTCTCTGCAACCGTCTGCGCGATCGCCGATTTCCCTGCACCTGCAGGACCGTGAAGCCAAAGAATGTTCGTGCCGTCCGCACCAGTGTTGACCCACTCATCGACCTGCTCTAATATCTCCTTCCGAGTTCCAGGATGACATCGGGGAGCTGGATCGCGTTCCTGGGAATCATAGGTGGCACCCATAGAAACGAGATCCGTGAAACCTGGTGGAAAGCATGACTGAGGATGGTAGACAGCTATGCGGGTGTTGAAGACGTCGCCATGGTGGCGATAATCTCCAGCAATGTCGATATCTGTGAACGAGCCATCGACTATATGTACCGACGGGGCACTAGAAAGCTCTGGAGGTACACCTTCACTGAACATGTTAGCTATAGAGAGTGAACGGCCCGGGGCACAGCCACGTCGTTGGTTTTGAATTGGTCCGATCATCGCCATCTCGGACTGCGCTCATGTCCCGGGATTAGCTCTGTGTTCGTGGATTCCTTCGAACGAAATCATCAAACAAGACAACCACGAAGCCAGCTCGAAACCACCCTCCAAACACAACTCTCCGGCCTCAGCCTCCAGCTCAAGACCGACGTCCTCGCCCAGTTTTCTCGTTGCTGTCTTCGCATCGCCTTTCCGTCAACTCAGCCATGGGAGCCCCTGATCGAAGCCTGAGGAGATTGTCGCAAGGGAGACGCCCTGTTGGTCGAATAGGTGCCGATAACCAAACAAGGAGATGGGCTGCTCAACAGTCTAGGCGAGTTTGGCGAGAGGGAAGACGTGGGTCTACTTACGAAGACAATCGAGGTGAGTACTTCGACGGTGTTGAAGTTCGACCGCTGTAGCATTCATGACGTTACACCTCCCTCTGTCAGGCTTGACGCATGTCGCCCTCAAAACATACCATTCACCCTCTAATGAGAATGAGACTGGAGCAGGCAGCAGCGGAGGAAATGATGACTCTGATTGGCTACCTCCTGGCAGAATGAACGTAGCGCGCAAGAAATTCTACGATGTCCAAATCTCTAGGAAGGTCACTGCACCTGCGCCATTGTACTACTCTTCTGATCTATGTTAGTCCCCTTACAGCATCTTTCCGTTTCTACCTCCTCCACCGTACACCGACACCACCCCTCCCTCCTTTCATCCGCGATGACGAGCAGGCTTCATGAAGTTTCGCCGTATACACCACAGTCTCCGAGAAACCGCCGACTCCCTTTCGTTTGCGTGCTTGCAAGATGCTCTCCCCGATCAAGATCGTGGACGACTCACCCACTGCCGTCTTACACAGCACAGGGTTCCAAATTTGACCTCTGCTAATGTTATTTTTAAATAGTTTGCGAAATAATATTTTCTGAAAAAATATTTGCAAAGACTTTTGCAGCTGCAAAAGTCGAAGAAACGCGAAATTCGATATTTTGCACAGGCGAAAGTGGGTGCCTGATGTTTCACCTTTGCGAAATGTCAAATTTTGCGTGCCTTTGACTTTCACAGCTGCAAAAGTCTTTGCGAATATTTTTTCCAGAAAATTTGATTTCGCGAACTGTTTTAGAAATAACATTGGCAGGGGCCAAATTTTGGACCCTGTGCTGTGTTAGGCGAACATACAAGGATAATGTTATCAAGGCCGTGGACGACGGTGCTGGCGCCAGTCGACCCCTCTTGCCAAACGTCAAGACTTCAATCAAACTTGCTCATTCTAGAGTCATCATCACGCACCACGCTCCCCTATCTTTGTCGCCTGCTTGCAATCTTCATGAAAATCTATTTACAGTACCCTCCCTCTCATCATTCTCAGAGCAGCATGGCGCGGTTGGGAGCACGGAGGAGGGCACCTGTTCGAAACAAGCTGCTACTACGATGCGCGATATTATTTCGATCTAAATCTTTTGTTTATCTCGTCGTATATACAATGCATTTCTCCCCTACGGCACGTCACTCAAACGTACCATAACCGATTCCTGACACCCGTTTCCCGTTTCGCGCAGACATTCCAATCCGCAACACCCTTCACCCATCCATCTATAACCCATCCCACTTACCTTCCTTCCCGACTCTTCGCATATCCTTAAGCAGCTGGTGACGAGTTCTCTCCATCTATGTCCGTCTTCTCTTCACCCCTGCCTGGTACACGGGAAGCTCTGCGTCATGAAATGAGTCCACGTCATTCTCTTTGTCGCTCTTCTCCTTGGTCAATGGTGTCGAGAGATGATTGGGACTGGCCATGGGCATGCAAGACGAGGGCTCTTGGACCTAACACGGGCTCTGAGTCTGGGTTGTCAAAACTGTTGATGGTTTGGCTCAGGGGGCCCGGGGCACCGTGAGACGTTATCGGCATGGCCTCGACGGTGGGCGAAGAAGCCACCCCGCCTTCGGAATGGGGACAAAAGACATTGAGGATCAGGTGACGATAGCCGATCAAATGCAAGGACGACGAACCAGGCTGTGATTGCTGAGGTGGCGAGTCAGGTAAACGATACCGCCCGGGCAGGCCATCGCAGCAATTGCGCCCACATAATGATATTCGTCGTCGCACCCTTAATTGTGATGAAGTGGGGAAGATAGAAACAGGGACAGAGGGTACGAACATACTGTGGTGTGTTCATGACTTACAAGATTGTGCTTCAGTGTTCCGTACGAAGACCAAAGATGGGTAGAAATTTGATCTGGACGCACGTAGATAATCTTCCGGTTCGACTCAACCTTCGTGCAGGCATTGATGATTTGGTCTTGTAATGAAATAGCACAGGGAGTTTTGGTTTAGGAACGACAAGTGTTCCCCACCGTGACGTTCCACAAGAATCCTGTCACGGCTAGATTAGTCCCAGTAAGCATGGAGGCGAATATAACGAGGATAGCAGACGCTGGCATGACTTTCGCGACCGCTTGTGGCGCAAGAACAGGTTCGAACGTCAAGCCGAAGCACCCGGATAACACAAGTGACATTTCAACACAACATTGAATAGAGGTAACGAGCAGATCACTTACCCCTGTAACAGCTATGAGTGAGCACGATATACCGATGATATGAAAGCGACACGATGTCCGACTTGCCCCCAGGATGTGTCCGATGGAGTGCCTCACCACCCTGTGCGCTAACGAAGGTCCGGAAGGATATCGATGTAAACTTGGTTATGGAACGTCAGGCACCCTACAACGTGCCAGAAGGTCGGTGAGTGTCATTCGATGGAGCTGAAGATTGCATGTACGTAAAAAACCCAACAGTCTCCCATATGGCGTCGTAAGCGATTTTCGGCCACTGTCTGGAGCAACACAAGAGAGAGAGAGTGAATGAGTGCGAGTGAGCGGCGAACTACAATTGCCACTGGCATTGCCAGGAGCCCGGACGACTTCATACCGCAACCTGAAGGACTCCTATCCGGCCGTTAACCCTAAGTTTTCTTAACCCATTTTTCAATCGCAAGAGACCTGAGCCAGCAGACCATCACATGTGTCGAGGGAGGTATAGCGCAGTGTAAGCATGCAGCTGCTCTTGAATCTTAGTTACATGGGCCATATTTTCGTAGCTTCGTGTTTTCACCTAGTCTCAGCCGTGTACAGAACCACAGCAGCGGTAATCAAAATTTTATTCCGTGGACAGAATTCTTTTATAGAGCTACATACCAGACATGGCAAAGGGGGTATCACTAGCGAATGACTGACGAAAGAAGTTCGAAGCAAATGAAGGGGAGATATTCAAGCTCCCTCTTCAACCCAAGTCAAGGACAACGTGGATGTGAGTAAGATTGGAAGAGAATAAGTTCGAAAGCAAGTAAGGTAGGCATTGAATGTGAGACAGGAATTCAAAAAGCGAGGGCAGCGAGACCGACGGCTGCCAAGCCTGCGAATGCATTGACGCGGTGGGTGGATGCGCCGCTGCTGGGTGTTGTCGACGAGGATGATTTAGTCCTGTATGGGAAGGCAGTGTTAAAACGTGAAACCATAAGAAAAGAAGGAGCGTACGTGGTGGTAGCAGGAGAAGTGACGGTGGTCGATGAGCCCGAGGCAGTGGCTGAACCCGTGGGGAGGGTTCCGGTGAGAGTGACGCCCTGGAGTATACGATAAGACACAGGGTTGAACGGAGCGGACAAGACGTACGAATGCTGCGCAGATGCTCTTGGCGGCAGCGACAGCGGTTGTGAGGTCACTGCCCTGGCAGTTTTTGACAATGCAGGCGGTGGAGGTGTCAATGAATTTTTGGTCGGCACAGAGGCAGGCGTTGTTTGTGGCACTGCAGGTAGTGCCACTCTGGGTGATAATGTCGCCTGTTAGGCACGGGGCAGCGCAATCTGTGTGGTGGTTAGATGGGGGAAAGAGGGTGCGGAGGGGGTACGAACTCGGGAGCTGCCTGGGGAGGAGGGATGCGGAGGCAGAAAGGACAGAGAATGCGACGAGGGCGAGTGAGAAGCGCATGGTGATAAAGAGAGCGTGTGGAGGAAAAGTTGAACCACGCAACCCTTTATAGCACTGACCGCCATCATGCGAACAAGGAACAACCAGGAACACGGCACTATTGTTCACAATAGGACAAACAACAGTCTAAATATGGCACTAAGATTCTCATCACTTGAACGGCAAGTCCCGGCAGTCAACTGCAAAGCCACCCAAACCTTGTGTTGTTGACACGACAGTTCGTGGCCAAACAACCTCGACGCAACATCATCTCAAGACATGGTGAGCATCTGCCCTTGATTATAGACTCCAGCGTTGACTCCACCCATTCAGATCACCCCCGCAAAGAAAAAGGTCTCCTTTATCCTGCTTTACAATACGCCGTTGTTCACCTACTAACCAGACTGGCGGCAAGACCCGTTCTGCCCTCCAAGACGTCGTCAGCCGTGAATACACCATCCATCTCCACAAACGCGTCCACGGCCGCTCCTTCAAAAAGCGTGCCCCTTGGGCCGTCAAGTCCGTCATCGACTTTGCCCAAAAGGCAATGGGGACCACCGACGTACGGGTCGACCCAAAGCTGAACCAGGCGTTGTGGGCACAGGGGATCAAGACTGTCCCACATCGGATTCGTGTGAAGCTTGAGCGTGAGTTTTCGTTCATCTTATCGCTGGAGAGACTTTGAAAGCCTTCTTTCTCTAGGGAAAAGAAACGACGAGGAGAATGCAAAGGAGAAGCTCTTCACGTATGCTTCGCATGTCCCGGTGACGTCGTACAAGGTCCGTTGATTTCAATGTCCTTCTCCCTTAATCTCACCACCATTTCTGGTTATTCTAGGGTCTGCAAACCACTGTCGTCGACGCAGAGTAGACTTTGGTCTCGTCTTCCTTCCTCTTTATCTTTCCCGTCGTACCCATGCCAACATGTATGCATTATTCTTGCCGCAATCCTATGCCATGTTTGCAACACGATGGAAACTACCTTCATGTCATCCCCCGCGCTGCGTGGACCATGTTGAGTTGTTGTCTGAGCCTGAATGACGTACATATTCCTCAATATCAAACTCCCAAGCACCATCGGCACGGTATCTAGGAAAGACGGAATGACGTTCTAAGCAAGCGTAACCCACCTTTGAAGCATTGATGGGTCTCCCGCAGAGGAAGAAGAGGCGAGTGGGTCAGTACGATCAGATTCATGCCATATCGACACTGCTCTGTGTATCCACATTGCACGACTGCATCTTGCATTTCTGCAACCGGGAATTTGGAGAACGAATAGGTCCATCGATATCGCTGAGGGGTCATGTATTGCGTCAGAAAAGTGAGATATTTATGTGCTCATGTAGTGCAATAATTTTATCCCCTCTAGAGGTCTCGCACTGGCAGGTGTGGGCTCGAGTGCTTTGCGTCTCTATCCGGGAAAGACGGAAACCCGTTCTCCGATAACAAGCACTTTAAATCAAGCCACTTCGAAGCATCAATTTGACACCCAGATCTCGGCCCACCACGAGTGGACAGAGAGTGTGCATGCTCTGTGGTCGATCGGACGCTGGTGTGGCGTTGGAAAGGTAAGATATCGAGGTCCTCATGCGGGGGATGACTGGGTCTCCAATGTGAGCTCGAGTGCTTGGCGTCTCTGGAGGACTGGGTGGAACCCTTAAGATCGCGGTAGGGATCTTATTTTAATCGCCTGGGACGGGACATGGAAGTGACTTATTGGTGTATCTACTAGGACCTGAAAGTGGAGCGCCTGGTCACGTCTTACCCAGACAGGCGACACCCTCGAGGAAGTGGACGGGGAGCTTTTTTGAAGTAAGGGATGACTACTTGCGATATGGGTACCCTATTTTGGAATGGTATAATTTTCAACGGGACCATTTTGTACTCACTCCCCCGCGCACTACTCTCAAGGACATTCGGGGGCGAGCACTTTACACTGAATGCTCCAGCCTGCGAATCTCACGACGTATAATCGTTGGAAGGGCGAGTTGCGAGGGCTCCACCGACTGTCCTCAGGCTTGTCTAACAGCGGCCGTGACTGGCCATAGGACATCATACTTGTTGAGAGTCTGAGACGCTGTGCGACCATTGGTCTCCAATCGGTTACACGGCGTCTCTCCCTCGGGGCTGTTGCGCTTATGTGCAGAAGAGTCGTTCTCGTTCTCGAGAGTCGAGAGGATTCAGGATATATATACATGTGGCGAAGATCAATTCAGGGATTTTGTTTCTCGAGAGGTGTGAGCTGGATATGATGATCCAATCACTGAATGAACTGTTGAGAGACCTGCGATAGTTTGTACTAACGAATGTTTTTGTATGAAGTTGTACATATTCTTCGTTTCTTCGACCGATTCCGTTTTCATGGAATATCCGGAATGACCCGATTGACACCAAGGTGGACTCGCGCTCGAATTTTGAATTCTGAACGTTGAACTATCACATTTAAATAGTCTTCTTCGAAGACCTACTTAGTACCGAGCACCTCAACTCATGATGATAGCTAAGCAACTCTCATTACCATAGCAAGAACACGTTGCGATGTCCTAACTAGCATCGAAACTACGCATGGTTCTGCCAAGCACATAGGTATCTTATTTCCCCCCTCTCCTCTAGATCTGTACGAGTGTATCCCCAACCTTCAGATCAACCGAACGTGGCTATCGCCATACCCATACTGGGATCCATAACCTGCCTCTTCGCTCCCACTACTCGCGGTTCCTGTCCTGCTGAACCACACCGATCGGGCTGGGGCATGTCCTCGTCCTCGCGTGGCATGTGCTCCTTTCTCTTGATTGACACCAGCTGCTCCTGCGCCAAGGACACGTCGGCTAGGCCCGGGTGTAGGGCAGTAGCTGGGAGGGCCGGGGGTGACGTTGTAGGGCGAGTGGGAGCGGGAGCTGTGTGTGTGGGAAGTGCGGTTGCGCTGTTGACGCGCGAGATGGGAGGCTATGTCGACACTTTTTGAGGGTGATGTAGCGGTCGTGGTGGCGGTCGTGCTCCCGAGCAGGCTGAGCCGTTCTTGGCGTGCCTTGAGTTTGTCTGTGTCTGGGTCTGAAGGCTTGGTCCTCGTCCTGCCTCTGCCACGCTCGGTGGTGAGGAAGAGGGGTTTGTGGATGAGATTGGCGGGGTGGGTGGGGTCGATGGATTGTCTGTAGTAGGTGTAGGAGAGGAGGAAGAAGAGGAGGGAGGGGATGATAGAGAAGAGGAGGAGGGAGATGGGGAGGAGGTGAACTGGGGTTTGAGGATGCGAGTAGGATTTTGAGCATTCTGGTGGGGATTGGATAAGCAGGGAAGGAGGAGGGACAGAAGGGACGTACTCTCGTAGGCGGCTTTCAGTGAGGGAAGAGCGGATTTGAGGGATTTAGCCCGCTGTATTTTCCTGAGGTTAGTAGAAGCAGGAAGGAGAGGATGAAAGGAGGGCTGACGAGGAGATCCCTAGTCACATGATTTCCGAGGACGGAGAGCGAGGTGCATTCTATCACAAGGTCGTCCTATCCGTATCATTCTGGTCAGTGTGAGGCCAAGGGGTATGGATGGACTCTCACCCCCAGGAGGAAGTAAGATATGCCTGAAAGGAACCCCGCTGCAGTGACCAGGAGGGCGGAGAGGAAGGAGAGGTGGGCGTAGATCCTGATGAGGACGAGCTGTTTCTATTGAGCAAAGATTCAGGTCAGTCGATCAGGCAAACGGATGGAGAAGGTTGTACCAGGGAAACACTAAGGACACCGAAAGCCTGGATAACCGCGGAGGCGATGTAGATGCCACCGAGTGCAGCAGAGATGTGTGCGAGGCGAGGAACGTAGTCTGGGTTTGGAATATCAGATTGTGGATTTTAAACGGGTAGAGGAGGTGGGAGGCTCACGTAGGGTGTCGAAGTTGAGGTGTTCGAATGCGTCTGTCTGCGATTGGCGGTATGAGTTGAATTTTTTTGGGATGTAAGATGCGGACGCACGGCTCTGAATGAGAGAGATGGACGTCAGCGGAGGGGGCGGAGGGTATGAAGTGAAGGGCTTACTCGAACGAGAACCTCAGTGTATTGATCATCGCAACTGGCGAGTTTTGCTCGTGAGTGAGGGAGAAAAAAAGGTTGGAAGATGAAAAACACCTGCTATGACGACTGTTCGCCAGTCCGTCTTGTATATCTTCCAAAAGAGCTTCATTATTTCCCATTGAGTACGTGGTGGACGGTGAGGAGGGCGGTCTTTAGGGAGAGGCGGACGTTGATGCTCTGTCGGGCCTTTGTCAACATTTTTGCTGGGGTAGAGAGTAAACAATGTTACCCAATAGCGTATTGTCGTCTGCTAGTCGCGGTGAGAATATAAAATTGTCAAGGAGCGTAAAATGGGACGTACGCAGGAGCTGGAGAGGCGGGGGTGGTGGAGAACGGGTCGCCATGCTTGGCTATGTGGAGGTGTTACGTGTGACTGTACGCCCAGCGTCAGTTGGATATCTCAGTGCGCTGCACTTTCGACAAGAGGCGAGCTGCGCTGCAGACTCGTGTGGTGGTGGTGGTGGTGGTGGTGGTTCTAGACAAGGAGGGCGGGAACGTGCTGGGTATCAGTTTTAGACCGCCGTCGCTTACCGGCATGATGAATGATGCGGCTGCATCGCCTCACACCCCCACATACATATGTCCGCAGTTAGAAAACACATCTGAGCAGTCTCAGAGATATTTAAATGCTCTGCCTGGGTTCAGAATAACCGGTCACCGTGAGTTTCGAGTTCCTACATGGCAACGAGGGTGGTAGCTGCACAAGAGACACTTTTCTTTTGTTATCCCTTCGGGGTTAGGGTCAAGCACAGCCACGTCTGTCAGTCTCACGCAGCTCCACCGCCTCTTGAACACCTTGTCATCCACCTCCATCTCCTTCTCTCCTCATCAAGTCCGAGACTTGAATTTCACGACAACGACCTGTGTGTGTACAACTAAATCTCATACAATGGACAGCAGACCGCCTCCCCCGCAAGGTATGTCGCTCTAATGTACCCACTCACCACATGCGCTCATCTGTGATATAGGTATCCACAGAGTTGTTGTTGGTCTATGCATGCACTGATATCGAACGCGAGGTCCACCGCCCTCTTATGCTTTCGTCACGAGGGTCTATCGAAGGAATCTGCGCCCTGTTGTAATGGCCAGTGCGTGCCCTGCCGCTTTGTCGTCCATACCCCTTTTCTGACAGCCGTTGTGGATAGGTGCATTCATTGGAGGCCTTTGGGCTTTGTTTTCGTGCGTAACTCCATCCACCTCGTTTCGCATTGCTTACCTTGCATTCCAGCGGCGTAAGGCTTCTAAATCTCTTTCCGCACGACTGGTTGGATGACGGGTTCATTAGATCGGATGGTTCAGAAATTATGGTGTCGACAGAGTCCGTGAGTCGGTAACAATCACCGTATCTTGGGTTTCCGTTGACGACGCCTCACCGTCGACTAGAGAATGTTCCTCAAATTGCAAACCTCTCTATTGCGCTGGGCGCATCTTACTTGATTATTGCCTTCATTGGGGTGAGATAATTCTCTCCTTTCCTTCATTCCTTTTCATCGTGTTGGGACAGGCTTTCGGAGTCTTTAGCGCGGCAACCGTAGGTGTTCTATCTTCCCAAGCAGGCCTCTATCTTGATCTTGTTCATCTCAGCAACGAGTGCCCCTCGTCAGGATATACGCTTTTCTAGCTGCATTAGCCACCGTCATCGTAATCGCCACAAGTTTGACCCGCATCGTCACACATTTTACGTGGAAGGTAGATCTTCACTCATCCCTCCATGACGGTGCGCCGCTAACATTGACGGTCAAGAACGATCTCATCAAAGAGTGCACGACGCTCACGACGAATCAAGAAATTGTTTATGTCTGTCACTTTCCCTTGTTTCCGATACCTTCTGATCAGACTGAGACATCGGCTTTTAGTACGGGTTCTGGGGGCCCATAACTCGTCAGGTTCTCAACGCCGCAGAAGCTGCTGATTGTCAGTAGCATCTTCCATTACTTCCCTTTCTTAGTCTTACCATGGCGTTACAAGGGTGTAATGCTTCATGGTCCCATGACTCCTGGGCCGAAATCGTTGCTTTCCTCATCATCATAGGTAATCTTTCTCCTGTCTCAACTCTCGCCACCCTCTCTGATACTGACTTCGTGCTTAAACAGTCTGCGCAGCCTTCTTCACGGCTTTCGCTTTCTCCTACCACCGCCAACTCCTTGACCCCACCAGCGCCGCCAACGCCAGCCGCGTTCCCCCGTCTCAACTTCGTTTCGGTGGATTCCCTAATCATTACAACCCACCTTATAATAACAACCAGAGCGCCCCGTACTCGGGATACATGCCCACCAGCACCCCAGGCCTGGCCTTTGCACCTGGATATAATGCGGGAGGGTTCGCGGCTGAGCGGGACGACCCGTTCGCGCCACCGTATGAAGGGAAGCCGCCGGGGTATGTGCGAGGAGAGGGTGTTGGGTATGTTAGGGATGCGGGCAAAGAGGATCCGTTTGACGAGAGGGATGTCACCAGTCGACCAGGCATCGGTGGGGATGAGACCTTTGCTGGGAGGAGGGGGTGAAGTGGAGTGACGTTTTTTGGCTTTGTCGGACTCGTTTTCTAGTCTAAGTCTATGTTTGTGTAGCGATGTCCTCTTCCATCATGGTAGTCTGTGATGCTGAATGTAATTCATCCACTCTTATTTATGGGCTCTTGGCATTGCCAGGGGTAGCGTGCATGCTTCGCATCAATCTGCTTAGGGGTTAGGGACACGGAAGATAAACTACATTTAACAATTCAAAACTGACAATGATATGAAGGGGAAGAATCCGGAAACCTAAACGGTGTTGTGGAAGTCACGTGTGGTGCTGTTTAGCCCACTGCGACGATGGCGACCCTGGTGATGTTTATCGCCGCTGCCTCCCGCCCACCACTCGGCGCTGGGGGGGAGCCCACCACCAAAGGTGGTGGGCGAAATAAAACGGTAGTGGGGAGAAGCGCGTCAGTTTAGGGGGGAGCCCGCCGCCAAAGGTGGTGGGCGAAAGATAACAGATGTGGGGGGAAGCGCGTCAGTGCACTAGTGGGGTGAGGAACACTCACTCCAAGCACTTTCGGCTTATATAGCCTCTTCAGGTGCTGACGAATTTTGGTGACCTGAGCGTTTCGGAGCGGCTGACTGGGCAGGTATCCGTTC
>Ga0307516_10004650_pt1 | contig 16831 bp, 12 predicted proteins | sample 19_EM_MG_FD_203310 | JGI IMG/M metagenome (GOLD analysis project Ga0307516, IMG submission 203310) | Populus trichocarpa ectomycorrhiza microbial communities from riparian zone in the Pacific Northwest, United States - 19_EM | ecosystem: Host-associated > Plants > Roots > Unclassified | place...
GGCAACACAATGTCAATATCCAAGTTCGTGAAAAACATAAACAGTGAAAGCCGTAATTCATCGTATTAGACAACACTAAAAGTACCCCCCTTTACCCATTTGTCAAATCAAATAACTGTCTTAAAATTGATTTTCTTGTTAACTTTAATGAATGAATTTTACCGTGAATATTGTAATTATTGAATATTTATAATATTTTTTTTAATAAAATAGAGAGATAAAAAAAGAAAATAATAAAAAAGATTTTTTTTATTTCTTCATGGGATCGAATATGTTTTTTTTTTAAAATTTTCTTTTTATATTTATAAATATTTAGTAACCACAACTTAAATACCATGAGATTTTTCGTGCATTTCAAGTTACAATTTTTTAGTAGAAATCTAAGAAGAAATCACTTTTTTTATTTATTAGGGATACAATGCGAGTAATTTGTTTGGGCTCAATCAACGAGAACTTGAATTTTAATACCGTTAAGAAAATTGATATTGTTTTTGTAAAACTGATTGTTCTGAGATGATGGCATGATGATTGATCAAACGGCAGAAAACAAAGTGTCATTTATTTAAATTGGGAGGGGGCATGGGGGCTTTGTCGTTTTTAAAGTTTTGACTTTCTTTTAAAATAACGGACCCAGAGTGATAATGAGAGTGCCAGCTGGTGCCAAATGGCTCATGGCTCTAATTTGGGCACATAAAAAAATATAGCTGCAACACACAGAAAAGAAGGGCTTGTTAGTTCCACCAATAAAATTGCAAAGAGCTAACGGTCATGGAACTGGGTAGCATCATCTCAAACTGAAAACTTCCCCTTTGCTTTGACATAATGGTTTTGAGACTGCAAGCTAAAAGCTTAAATCTGATGCTGTGACTAATTGCTCCCGTTTCACAAATTTTATCATAATTTTATTTTGCTGCAGTTGACAGTTTTGAACAGGGGAATGTGCAATGAGAGGGGGAGCTCAAAGAACAAGATAAGCAATTTCCACTTCATGGCCAAGGAAAATAGTGTTGACTACTTCCATCCCGGTACTCAAACTTAAGGAGCCAAACTCGCCGTGTTTGGATCGACGCTTACCTTTTGTGAAGGCAGCAAAGATTTCTAGTTATCGGAACTGTGCAAAGGCTGCATATTTTTTCATGTGGAGAGGAGGCATGTGTCCAGTGATGAAAATTACAAGAAAAATGTGATCTTCCAAAAAGAATGATAAGAGATTTCCTTTTTTTTCCTGAATAGAATTTCCTGATTTATCTTCAGCGTCAATTTGCAACCATCGTTTTTCGTCTTGTTTGATGAGCATTTCAAAACCCAGCTCAAAACAAATAGAATTGGGAATACTTGTGATGTACAGGTTCAGTGGTTTTTTATCTTCATCTCAGAAGTCAGAACTGAAGTACTTGATCATCGTTAGAACAAAATTATGTACTGACATGTTCCTGCAGATGTCTCGCTGGGGCTTCGAAGTTCGAACTTGCCCTGAAAGAAAGTACTGTTATGATACCTTGCAGCAATAATCTTACTCGACAACGATAACTGGCAGAAAAAGAATCTTAACATAAAGAGAGAAGCCAAATCTCTTCCTTCGAATTTTTATTTGCTTTTTTTTTTCTATAACTAAACTTTGATTCGGAGGTTGAACTAATAGCCTTGAGCTTGTCTAGGTTTGACAACCGTCTTGGAATTCTTGCTTAATGAATTCATGGGTTTCCATAACGTGTAGGCCTCAAGGGAAAATATCCTCGGTAAAAAATATAGTTTATGGAGTGCTTTTGCGGTATCATCAATTCATCACGAGTTTTTGCCTCATTTGCAATGGTCTACTCACCACCTTGCTAGGGTAGCCGATGATTCAGTTCCAGGAGTCACCGATAATTTGATTACGGGGCCTGTTCAAGCATTCATGGTCTACCGACCCCGAGCAATCATCACGTTGGATTCCTTGTTTATGATAACAGAAGAAACAAAGTGAGAACAGAGGCGTTATAATTAGAGAACAGAATCCATACAAGGAGAACAAATGATAACCTTTCAAGTTTCAGGCAGTCCTGTAAACTACAATACAACACAGATTGAACAGCTCATTTATTGGAGAAGGCTACCCTGTGAAGGGTTACCTTCTATCTAGTTGTAGTAGTCCGTGGCAGTAACATGTATATTAGTCCACAATCATAGAATAGTCCAAGATGTCCTTCTGAACAGCTCTTTACACAGTTAATAATTTGTCTTTGATAGCAGTGGTTCTGTAATTTTTCCTGCCAAGCATAATCCAACCGATCTCAAGCACAAAATTCCCAAGGCACAAGCTGGTAACAGGTCAGATTAGCTCTGTGCATCCTCATCTTTATGTTCAAATGGTACTTGTCGCACAAATTGTCCTCGGACACGGGGTCTGTGTTCTGCCAGCTTCTTCCTACTCTGGTATCGAACCTAGAAAAGATTATGTAAATACAAGGTAAACTTTAAATACTGCAATATAGAAACAACAGGTAACATCATAATAGATGCTTTATTCTTAGTTTCACAAATTTACTTAGATGACTGTTGGGATAATTAATGTTTTCAATGCTAATACTAGTAAAGAAAATGTCTGATGCTTGATAAGTCACAAGTCCTTGGTGATTGATCTTGGTGTTGGGTGTTTATCCATGCACAAATAAGTAAATAATTGAGAGATATTTTTAGTCTTTGGATGTCTCACAAAGTTCAAATTATCCATCTTTTACTAAGATTATCTACATGCTAGGACACTTTTCACCAAAAGTCCTTTAAGAGAAAATAAATGAGTTCTAAGCTTGTATCTAATTATGATGCAATTTCAGTTCTACCTTCTTCTCAAAGCATCTCTCCTTCCTCTTCTGGCGGAATTTGTTCAATGCAGCCTCTCTCAGTGCAAAGCAATTTTGACCGCCTCCGCTCCTGCTCCCACTTTCATCACCTGTACCAGGATTTTCGTCTTTTCCAGCTGCCCCACTATTGCTCTCCAAGTTTATTCCTCTGGGATTCAAAGCAATGCAGCTCTCATTTTGGCCATTGCTCCCATTCATACTGTAATTACCAGCATTTCCTTCCATGGGTGTGCTCAACATGTTAGATGACCCACATCGGGGACCTGCAGCTGCCATATTTTTCAAAGACAAATCATTGCGGATGGTGAGGGGCATGTTATGAACACAGTGACGATGGTGTTGCACTTGGCCTTGCTGGTTCATGCCTCTTGATTGAGCCAGAATTGTGTTAGCGATTGGAGCATCACCCTTACCCTGTATTACAGGCTGAGCATGAAGTGTCTGGTCATTCTGCACTGGCTGGAAGGCAGAAGAAGGATGGAGGCATTTAACTGTAGATTTTGGTGTTGGCTTGTCTCTGATTACCAAAGGTTTGGCGAAAGCATTATTAGTTGTAGTGCCCACATCATTGTTATTACTACTTCCATTGGAACATAGATTGCGAGGTGTGCTATTTGAGTTGGATTGAAGATTTTGCATTGATTCTGTTTTTGCTGCTTCTGAACATTTATCAAGCAGAGAACAGCTACCTACATTCCCTGTTGGAGCCTGATAAGCGGTTGAAGCAGAATTATACCTGCATAGTAATGAAGATTCAACTTTAGGATGTACCTCCATTGAAGGACCAAAGAATGGATATGGTCAGAATCCAAATTTATCCTACCTTGAGAATGCTGAAAGGTCTGAATGTCTCAACACATTTCGGTCATTGGCACTGGCCCAAGCATCTCCAGTATCTCTCAGCCTTTTCAAAACCAGTTCAAGAGAAGGCATCTCCTTGGTCTCATAGATGACCTCATTCTTTTTGTTAGAAGAGAGACTGTTTGAGATGTCTACGACTTCACTTTCAATCCGAGGATTAGTAATGTTTGTGCTGACACCCTTGAGATCATTGCCTTGGTTTCTCAATTCTGTATTGTGTTTTTCACTGTTGAGCTCCAGTTGTCCTTTCTCTAAATGCCCACTGTCCTGTTCTGATTTTATTTCACGAAATTTCTCTCCATTATTCCCTGCTATGTTGGTCAGTACCTCTTTGCTTAGATCTTTATGCTGCAAATTTGGAATTCTAGGTACTCCTATCTCCAAGTCCTTGCCCATAACAAAGTTATCTAAGAATTCATTGCAGTATTATTTCAACCAAAGGTCAAGAAAAGGAGGGAGATAGGGGGTATCAATGAATGAAAGTTCAAAAAGCCATACATACCAAGTTCATCATCCTGCTTTCCAAACTTCTTCGTTGTAGCCAGGGGCACCCAGTTGTCACATGCCTCAGACCTTGAGTGAATAACCTGGGCGAATGTGCTATCAGGAGGATCAGCTAATTGGTCCCACGGTAACATTGGTTTGGGACTGTCAACTTCAACGGCCCTCTTTGTCCAGGAACTCTGCAAAGACAGAGTTAATATGGAATCTTTGTTACAGGATGCGGCATTCTGTTAGAAATCTGCCATGTGTTAACATTAATATGTTAAGGTACCTTTCCTAGCAAAAAGTACCTTTCCAAAAAGTACCTTTCCATACATTATCTGTCTATACACACATAAAACAGATGCTCGTCTGTGCACATGCACATTAACAAACCCACTGACAAATACAGGAAAGATACAGAATCGTGCAGTCTTTGATGAAATTGTGCTCGCTATATGGAATCTTTTTGGCCATTCTGTTTTATCTATGGTTTTTTTGTTTAACTATTTATCTAGTGCTTATGCTGACAAATAACACCATCATGTACTTTTCCAATCCCGCCATCTTAATCCCTGTACATTAGTTTATGGGCTATCCCCTTAGTTAGTTGCAAAATGCTGAGATATTAACATGATAACAAGACACTGGGAAAAGATCATAAGCCCAGCTTGTACTTGTATATATTGCACCTCAATTCTAGGGTTACTGAAGTTTGATTATGGAAAGACTGAAAATGCTGAAGTTCTTCAGCATAAGACAGGAGGCAAATTTTTTACTTGAATATTCTAACTCTTGCTTGATTGCAAATAAAAGTATTGAATATGGCTAGGTACGGCATTCCATTATATAATCGCTGACAGGTGGATTTGCAGTGGTATCTTTAATAGTTTCTAATTATTAATTCCCATTTTTAACTGGCATAAAAAAATTGTGGTCCCCAAAGTACAAGGAATACCATTATTACCCACTACTCTATTAATATCAATGTACTTTTCTTTTTTCCCTTCATAAATATCAAAGTATAAGCTTGTTCATAAAAAAAAAATACCTGGGTACCACTTCCGTTGTCACTTCCATCCCTTGCATTCAAACCAATGCTTCCAATGTCATCGTCATCATTGCTGTCAGTATCATTATCGGACTCATCAGCACCTTTTGACTTCAAGGATTTTTGAATCCGTACAGCACTCTCACTCCCGCTACCACTAGCCTGATGAATGATGAATAAAAAAAAGCAAAACAGAATTTCAAAACTTTACACTTTTCTGTGATCCTATATCACCGGCGTGGTAAATATTATGGTGAAGACAGAAAAGGCCAACAAAAATCCATACAAAGCTCCCACGATGTAAATAGTTGAAATTTGAATCCATGGTGGTGCTCCTAGCAAAATTGACATCTTCCTTTCAAGCTTGAATTTCTCAACAATTGACATGCAAATGCATCTATATATATAAATATATATGGCAGACCTGAAGTTGAGGTCCAAAAATTGGTCCAAGTTATTGTTTGTTACACAAAATGGCATAAGTTAGCAACTCACGCTGTGGCACCTCCTCCAAACATGTTGCCAAAGGATTTTAAGCTCATTTTTTCGAATAGGCTTCACTAAAAAGTCAACTGCACCCTTTGACAAACACCTAAAGACTACATTCATGGAATCATGAGATGACATCACTGCACAGAAGGTCAACAGGTGTAACAGTTAAAAGCATCAATTTGTTAAGTTGAAAGTCGTAAAACAGTGTCAGTTTCAAAAGAACAAAATAGTAGAAGCACACTCACTAATTACAGGAATATTCCTGCAAGTTTTGTGGCTCATAATGTTGCTTAAAAGGCCAATGCCTGATAAACAAGGCATAGCCACCTCAGTTAAAACAAGATCAATGTGATTTGTCAGATCTTGTAACAGCTTCCAAGCTTGTAGACCATTTGCTACAGCAGTAGCTAAAAATAAAAATACAGAGAGAGAGAGAGAGTGATTGTTAGCTTTATAAATAGGAAGAACAGAAACAAAGAGGAGAAAGTTCTAGGCATTTGTTGGAGTAATTAAAGAGAGTAATTTACATTATCTGTCACTTCCCTGAGAAATTACAGCGTTTATCAAATTACCAATCATTACTTATATATTACATCTAAGAGCCATAACTAAAAAGTTACATTAAATAAATGAAGGGAAAAAAAAGAAGAGAGAGAGAGATTGACCATTGCATAATTATATTTTATCATGCATGATAACTTTACAGCACATAAATATATAAAAAATAAAGAAAAAAATCCAACTCGTCTCGAACTCTCGTATCAAACCAAGTTATAAACTACCAGATCTGTTGCCATTTAAATCCCGAAGTGAAAACCAGGTTTTTTGGAAATAGTATAAAAATCATCTTGATAGAATCAAAGGAATGATGGGGAAATGTCAGAAAAAGAACCCAACTTTCTCAAATTTTAGATCCTTAAAGGATGCCATTGAGCCTTGTGGTTCAATGGTGCCAAGTCCTCCTCCCAAAAAAAAAGCTTGGGTAACCCAAAAAAAAAGAAGATTCTTTAGGTAAAGACCTCTATCAAACTCTATGTAACCCTATCTCTAATCAGAAGCTTGAGAATCATGATTAATGAGTCCTTGAGTTGAGGTGTTTATTAATAGGTGTCAAAAAACCATCTCAACCCAATAACGTAAGCTGTTAGGTGAGGTTTCAAGATATGATTTACATTAATAGGTGTTTATTCTCTAACACACCCCCTCAAGTGAACACCCTTTGGGCTTAAAACTTGCACAGGCTCACACTATCTTATGCTTAATTTTTATCGAATAAATAGGAATGATGAGATTTGAACTCGTGACCACTTGGTTATCAAGGCTCTGATACCATGTCAAAAAACCATCTCAGCCCAATAATTTAAGCTGTTATGTGAAGTTCCAAAATATGATTTATATTATTCTCTAACAATAGGCAAAAATCTTGTTCTCCTCAAGAAGAGAGAGGCATGAATATCATTCTGAAAGAATGATCATATTAGTTGGTTGTCCTTAAACAAACACATACAAGATGGATGAGGAATGCATCTTTATTTCCCAAAGAAAGTTTGTGTTGGTTCCTTTTAGGAGAGTGAAAAGTTAGGACGAAAGGCTTCTAAAACTGCCAGTGAACTGAAAACAAGCTTGGAAGAAGCAATGAGGATGATTAGTTCAATTCTCATTGCTAGCCAATCCATGCATGCTTTGAGGTTTTTGTTCATATCTTAAGAAATTTGAAATTAGGCACCTGGATGGGACTTCTATTTTGCAAAATATGAGAAATCAAAGTACATTATGAGGGAGCGCAAGAGATGCAAATTAATCTGGATTGATTGATAACAGCTGATCTACCCCGGGGATGTGGCACGATGAGAAGAGATTGGGGAAGGAAAGAGAACAGAGATGAAAGTGGAGGAGAAAACCAGAGGAAGAAAAATAGAACAGTCAAGATAAGGAGTAACTAAATCTAAAGTCCAATCGTCAAAAAATGCGACTCCAGAAAAAATATGGACTCTCATAAGTAATCATCAAACCTAATACAGAATAGGAACTGGAACCATTACTCTTCTTTCTACTCCTCTCAAGGTGGACTTGCTTTTCTTTGAAATGGTACAGGGAGAAAGTCAGCACCACTAGAATAAGTTCCTAAACAAAGCCATTTTAACTGAAAAAATGAAAAATGAAAACCCTAATGACAAACGAGATATTATATAAATGAATAATCTTGAATATTCGAATGATCTTCAAATATTTAATAATCAGGAGTGAGAGCTAGATAGACAGTTTCTTCACAATTGCCATCACTTGCATATTTTCATGTTCTTGATTTGAAATAAAAGGGATCTTCAGTTTCTTGTGCATCTCAGGGCATCACTCATCAGACTTCCTATTCTAACACACCTCAATAGAATGGAGTAGTTAAAAAAAGACACTTGACTGAAATTGCACAAAGGATTCTACAATATAAAAAGATATCATTACCGCATGCATCTTCTTTTTTTTCATATAAAGTTTAGGTCCTGATTCTCTGATCAAAGTAATGACAATACTTTCTAGCTCATGCACCATTCTCTTTACATGATATAAAGTATCTACTTTAGATCGCAGATCAAGCTAGCTCTTAAGCAAATGAGTTGACAGCATAATTTTTTACCTTCGTAGCCGCAATTTCGAAGCAACGCACTGACAACATGGCGAGTTGAATCATCATTTTCCACAAGCAGAACCTTTAGAGACCGACGAGGCAGGAACCTCTCCCAGTGAACCAAAGGCCCTTGAGACTGTTGGTGTTGGCTCTGAATAACAACCTGTGCATCGGTCAGGACCTGAAGCGATTCCATGCCCTTATCATTCACATCTTTTTCATCCTCATTAATCTGGGACTCACCTTCCTCTGAGAGCTCCTGGTCCTCACCCATGATCCCGTCCCTTATTTTCTTCTGCTCATCTTCTACAATATGATTTTGCTCCGCAAACCCGTTGTTCATTGAGAGCATTCTTATTCATTTGAACTGTTGACATTAATCAGATTCAAGGACATTAATGAGAAACACACTGGACTGAGTAGGTGAGAAAATATTCCTAATTCTGCAAGATGGATTGCAAATTACATTATCTCCGAGATGGTAACTACAGCAAACACAATAGCTCAGCAAGTCCTACACAAGATATACAAGTTACACATCAGATGTAATAAACAAAACCAGAATCCCCGAAATACAGTATGATGTGCATTGAATGCTCAAAGATGTTGATAGCTTAGCAATATCTTACACATCGGTGGCAGAGAAATTATGGAAAAAAGACAAATTAAGTTTATTGGTTTGAGTGGTGAAATCATTAAATTGAACACAAGGTTTCCAAGTATTTAGCTTGGCAAAGTTAAAACATTTTATTTTTCTACAGACACTGAATACATCAAAGATAAGATTTGAAACTCATTCTTGAAAATGAGAAGAAGAAAAAAAGGATAAAGAGTCAAAGTTTTGTTTTTCATAATTTTAAGGCAAGCAGACAAACCTGCAACATGGAACAATTATTGATGTCTCCCATCGCTCGCTCGAAATAAAAAATCAGACTATAAAAAGCAATAAAAGAATCCAAGAAATGGACATGAAATACAATTTACTTCATACAGCAATAAAACAAAGCTAGATCTTTAATTTTTTATCCACATGGCCCAATCAAAGCAAGAACAATTACTCCAGAATAATCCAACAAACTCTAATAAACCTATGTGACTTTACTTTTTTTCTCTCTGGGTTTTTATTGTGAATTCGAACCATATACAAAAAATCCAAGCTAGTTTTTTGCCCCTTACTATCCAAACTTCTTGAGTCCCTGAGTTTCCATACTTCTCTTCTTCCTTCATTTCAATTTTCTCAAAAACCAAACATACTATTGTAACAGAGATCAAATCTACCAAATTCTGACCAGGTAAACAAAAAAAAAGCATGAATTCAAAAATTTACAAGAAAAGTAGTACTTCATTTCTTCGAAGCAAACCTCAATAATTCAAAACAAGCTTCTTTCTTCGGTTTTCTAAGCAACCAAGCAGACGATAAGTTAGTAAGTTCACAGGGCAGTACAATTTCAAAATTTTCACAACAGAAAAAAATGAAAATTGAAAAAAATAAATCAATTAAACTCCAGATTTTCTCGAGAAAACAATACAGTTCATTTCATTTTCCAGGAAAAATTGAGCTACAGCTCTCCAGCGTATCAAACAATAAAAGAAAATAATGATTTTACCTTTTAAAATCCATTCTCCCTCTCGGTCCAGTTATCAGAATTAAAAAATTCAAGTGTTTAAAACACATATTAGAGACTGATAAAGCGAATACATTACCTTTCTAGGGTTTCACTCACCAAATCTGAAAAGAAGAAGAAACGGCTTGACTGGTTGAGAAAAGATAAATAAAACACAGATATTGCTGGGGGCAAACACATTAGAAGAGATATATTATTATACTCCAGTTTTCTCTCTCGATGACGTGGACAAAATGAAGGCTCGCAGGCTCGCAGCCCTGCCATGTTAATACCACGTGGGAATCTGATTTCTGAGGTGGCATGAGATCAAAAGCCGCGCTGCGAGTCAACTTCTCGCGATACGGGGATCTAGGGTGATCCTTCTGTGTACATTTTTATTGGTACGCCAATTGCTGGCGTGGATAAAAATCATATACTAAAGAAATAATTGCATTGATAAAATACAGTTAAATCTCTAACAATTGATATACTGGGATCATAAAGATTTATTAATTAATCAATATGTTATTTAAACTTTAAAGTTAAATCAGGATGAAAAAATATTATTTAATTAAGAATATTAATTTATCAAGTTTCCACGTAATTAATCCTCACATGCATTTTGTTATTCGAACTTGAGAGAGTAACGTGGGGACTAATAATTACAAATTAAATAGAGTTCAATATCTGTGTTTTTCTAGGTTATATTGAACTAAATATTATAGATTTTGATGGAGATAGAGTTCCATCTATTCTGAGACCATAGCTGACTTTGTTTTAATTTTTTAAAAAAATTATATTATAATTTTAAGATTTTTTTTTAGAGTTTAATAAATGTTGTTTTTTAAAGTATTTGTTTTTTAAAATAATATTTTTTTATTTTTAAAAAATATTTCTAACATCAATATATTGAAATATAACATCGGCTGTGTATTCTATCAATTTAAATTGTTTCTACGAACAAGGCTAATAATAGAATTTAAAATAGGGATTGAGTTATTTAACCCTCGGAAGCACTAGAATTTATTTATATATATTTATATTTTGCAATCACCTGAGAGTGACTGGTGGAGAATTTGGATGAGGCTCCATTGTGGTGTAGAAATAAAAATCGAATGCGCCCGCGTATCTGGGCAGAGGAATTCATTCGCTGACATGGAGCGTTGATGACTGCGAATGGAGGGGGTGATGAGATGTTGACAGGATCTGGTAGATCATATGATGAAACGTGGCGCGGTGTGCAGCGAGTTAAAGATGTTCTTGCATTTGGGAGGACGCGAGCGTTCCGTGTTGACGGAAGTATCCTTAGTGACGGCTGATTTTTTCGAGGAGAGAGAAAAGGAGGAGGCACGCGAGCAAGAAAATATCTTCGATGACATCATCATAAAGTGTCGGGTTATCGGGTTCAGGGTTTAAGGAATATGGGGCTGGGCCGAGGTTGTAACTTGGTCTCTGAAATGTTCGCCCTGGTTTTGGAGTTGACTTAGTGGGGAGCAGCAAAATCCAGTATCACTGGACCGAAAATAATTTGCAGCGAATTAGATAGATCAGTGCGCATGCGTTACACCGCGCGCTGAGATAATTTTTTTTTTTCTGATATAAAAAAGATGTGAAGGCCATGTATGAGTTATTTGATTTAAATGAGTTTGATAGAAGTCTTAATTTAATAATATGATTAGAAAAAAAAGTATTAACAATAAATAAAACAAAAAAACTGATAATGATTTAATGCAAAAAAAAAAAAAAGAGGCTCCTGTCAATACCGTGGAAATATATATTTTTAGTATTCTTGAAAAATCCTTGTGGTCTTATCGTTAACAAATAAAAAAATAAATGAGAATAGAATAATTGCATGGAAAGAAAATTTAAAAAAGTATGAATTTTAATTTCTAACAAATAAAATGTCGAGTGATAAAATTAAAAATAAAAAGAAAAAAACCCGATTCGAGTCTATACGAGCCAGCAAGACAAGTTTGCAACTTAGTTATGAGATCAAAATAATTCCATATAATACAAATCGAATAATATCAAAAAACTTGATTCTCGGGTGAATCGGGTGTTAAGGGTGTGTAAGTGAACAGAAAATAAAACTTAAGAAAAAACAATGTAAAAAAAAAAAACATGAGTCAAATCTTATAAACTCATCAAATTCATTACTCGTAACATGAGTCAAATCTTATAAACTCATCAAATTCATTACTCGTGACATAAGCTCTAGATAAAACCATGAAAAGGAAGGTGAAAAAACAACGAATGCAAATTTTAATCAACACAATGTTGAATGATAAAATTAAAAAGAAATCAATCTATAAAAAAAACTTAAAAAGGACTGAATTCAACCTAGTCTAATCTCACAAAACCATAACACGAGTCATAAAATCAAATTGAACCAGCCCAAAAAAACCATAAAGTCATGCTCTCAGTTAACCAAATGATGACGGGTAAATTGAAAAAAAAAGCAAAAATGGATTAAAGAAAAAGGATTGAAGAGTCAGAACACCAAAACTAGTATAAAAAACAAAAGAGGGGTGATATTGAAAAAAAATATAAAAAAACAATGATAAAAAAAAATAACGATCAAATTTTATGTAAAAATCAAATGTCAAGAAATGAAATTTAAAAATAAATGAATCAAATATAATACAATCAAGAGAATAAGAATAAAAAATAATAAAATTAACAAATTACCACACTGTTTTGAACCATTACAAGGACAACATGCTTTTCAAGATCATGAAATGAGAAAAAAGGAAAAACATATTGTTGGAGCTTCACCGTGCCGTGTAGGCAATGGTAACACGCACCACAACATGATAAAAAGGGTGGCGAGACATCTAGAAAGGCATCTTGAAATGTGGTTTGCAGTTGTTGGAAGCACTACATGTGTCAATAATTTTTTTTTATCTAAAATAATACTGTATTTTAATTAAAGAATTTAAATATTCTCGAATCAATTTGCTAGTTGCTGAAAAATTCACAATAAAGGATGAAAACATCAAACACTTCATCGTATCGTTACAAAAACTTAATTTTAAGGGTAATTTTGGTATCTTATCGTGCAAAAAAATATTGAAAAGCCCCTGGCCATCAGGTTCGTTTAATTTAGCTTTTAAACATAGCTTAGTAAATTTATTGTGAAGTTAAGCAAAAAAACCTAGATACTATGTAAACCCTAAATTGATAATTTAATCCCATGAAAAATATCGTTTCACCCCTGACAAATTTATAAATTTTGCACTGGTAAAGATAAAATGGTAATTTTATTATGTGAATTTATAATAAAATACGAGAGGGTCCATGATAAAAATTCAATGAGTTTTAGTTTTTTTTTAATTAGTTAACAGGGTTGTCAACAGATCGGCTCTTGAGCATAATTCAATCAAATTATGATATAATTATGATAATTGATTAAATTACAATGAGATGAAACCAATCACCACCTCGATATGATTAAGTCATTTATTAAATAAATCAAATTAGAATCTATCTACACCCGATTCAAAATTAATATCTATATTATTTTTAATAAATATAATATATAAAAAAAACATGTAAAAAACAATACAATACCATGACGCGAGCCTCAAATTAATCATGTGAAAAAAATCCTATAAATACTTGAAAAAAATTAAACTCTAATTTATAATGTTTTGATCCAATCTAAATTTGTCTAGTTCAAGCTCGTTCCTTGCAAAACACTAAGATTTTCTTTCACGCCAGTCCAGCTGGGACTAGAGTAGCCATTTTTATTATTCTTAGCTTTGCTGTACTTCTACAACTCTAAAACTTCATCTTTAATTTTTTGACACTGGCACTAATCCAATGCCCTCGTTCACTTCTCTCGTTGGCTTTTGATTTTTTTCTCTCCCCTTCCCGAGACCGCTCAAGCTAGGACGAGGCAACGCCGCAAAGGGGAGTGAAAAACGGGATACGCTAAATGGGCCTCTTCGATTAAGCAATCCAGAGAGAAAAGTGCGGGCACAGTTTGTTTTCGGCATTGGGTCGATAGCAGAAGGGAACTTTCGTGGGTCCAAGGGCTTTTTAACGAGTATGGACCGAGGCCTTATAATCTGATTGCAAAATGAGTTTCTCACGGGTGAAGAAAAAAAACTAAAAAACCAAAAAAATCAGAAAAAAATAACAAAAAAAATCAAACCGGTAAAAAAAACCAATTAGAATTTTTAAAAACCAACCGATTCGGTTTTATAAGCCTAAAACCGAAAAAACCAGAAAAAACCGGGCCAAACCAAAAACAAATCGAGCAAAACAGGAAAAAACCCGAGCCAAATCAGAAAAAACCAAATCAAACCGGTTTGAACCAGTTTTTGTTCTTAAATAACCAAATCAAAACCAATCAGTTTGAACCGGTTCCGGTTCAGTTTCAATTGTTTTTTTAAAAAACCGGTTTGATTATTTTTTTTAATAAATACTGAACCAAAACCAAAACCAAAACCGATCGGTTTGAACCGGTTCGGTTTCAGTTTTTTTTTTTAAAACCAGTTTAGTTTTTTTTTTTATATAAAAATTGAATCAAACAAAAAATTATCTCCTAGTTTCTGATAGGCAACCTATCCCCAAAGAATTTGGCATCTGGTCAACGGTGTGATAACTGAGAAAACACTCGGTTCACCGAACGAAGACAGCAAAATCTAGGCATCCAACCCAAAATGACTCTATAAAGTTTTTATCTGATTCAGAACATTTGATGTAATGGATTTTGATCCTCCTGTTGAACATTTACAATATCCTAGCACACGTTACCATGGCGATAATCTGGCTCCATCCAGCTTTATTTTTGCGTCATCCTTCCACCAGTGGTAGAAAGGAGGAAGAGACTTGGAATACCTAAACGGGAAACTAAATCATAATACTGTATATAATTCATCCTCAACATAGAAACCACCTGAACATTAACGAAAATTAAATCAGTCAAAAGAAATCCTTAAAGCCCCAGGTAGGAACATATTGGTGGCACAATTATTAACATATAAGGGGTGTTTTATAGAAATTATATCTGTAAAGAAAAGGCAAAACAATTCACATGGAAAAAAAAAACCCCGAACAGAATAGAAGCAAACATGTAGAGAACATAATTTAGGATGCTTCACGTTGACCTGAAAGGAGTGAGCCATCATATCGAGAAATACAAACTGTGAGAAGATGAGAAAAAAGCATGTCGATGGATCAGAAGCTAAGGAGTTAGGTGAGCATTTTATTTCTTAAACATTCAGAAAGTGAACAAGAGTGTTGGTGTTTTGTGTAACAAGTATATTGTAAGGACAAGGTTAACCATGGGAACTCCAACTACTTATCCGGTCTCAACACATGCAAGAAACAGCAATAGCAGGCAGCATCTCACAATAGTTAATGTAACAACAAGAAGGAAAGGTGCTCGAGTCTAAACAAAACTAGAACACAGTATTTCCGTGTCATATAGTGCTGTTTATTCAACTCCCTCTATTGTTTGCTCTTTCTGTTCAAAGAACCCTAGAAAACAAACTTCATAACCAAATGTTACAGCAAAATTGAATGGCACTGACATTTGTCCACTATCTAATCATTACAAACCAATCTATCTAACAAACAAATAACATCACCAGCAGTGCACAAGGCCTCCTTGCTCTCCAAACAATAAAATATATTGAAAATAGTTTGCGCTTGTTTATTTAATATAACTGCTAACCCCCTTTATCTAAATAATATGCATGCAGTCTCCCGCTTGCAAAGAATGACCTAACTTACCTTGAGAATATCTTACAGAACTACAGGAGTTCATGCTGCTGCAGTGCATTTATCCTCGTGGTCAAGATTCAGAGCTTCCAGCAGCTTTGGCCAGGATTCTGGAATTCCTCCAGGAAGATCAAACTCCAACAACTTCCCACGATTGCGGTAGAACTCCTCAACAGGTCGACTCTGCAGGAAAAAGACAGTTTGCAGATGGCAGGTCAGTAATTGCTGTACAAACAACAATTACAGCTGTTATGTCAAAATAATTAAAAAGAAATACTTTATGCCAGAAGTTAATGGTCCCATTATTATGAGTGTGCACTTCTCCGCCCAATATTCCAATTCCAAGACAACATTTGGATTCCTATTTACCACTTCAAAAGAAACGATAAAGGGAGGTGGAGGGAATAGAGGAAACATGCGGCATGGCATCTATGTATTGATAAGAAATTTCTCGAATTTATCTGTTGAGAATGGAAATACATTTAAAATAGAACACAATGCATTTGAAATCAAATGTACCCAACTACACTGTACATGCATCTCAGGAACACCAAACTGTGATCCCTGCCTTCTCCCACGAGGTATATCAAGATAAACCACTATTTCTTTTCCTCCTTTTTTTTTTTTTTTTTTTTAATTCTCGTAAGTGTAAACCACTGCTGAGATGCAAAAAAGTACACCTTAGGATCATCTGGATTATACTGACAATGAGGACAATAACAATAAAAAACTACAAAAATATTAACTACAAGACTAGCCATAGAGTTCATGACTGTGTATATATTAATGGAAATGAAAACTCCACTTGGACACGGTACCATAGAATTCCAATAAAAATTGCTCCTGCACTCATGTCCTTCGTGTTTGTCACAGTGAAAGAACATAAAAATCATAACAGTTGCAGTCATGGAAAAAATTAATTGCTTGGATATTTAGATGATGGAAGTGTAGAAGAGAGAAGCTGCAACGAGGTGCCTTGAGGTTGTTCAGAGCAACATAAAACACGAGAGAAAGACTGAGCGCTTTGAAGTGCAAGAGTAGACAGATGTAGGGCACTCTATAATTAAAGATGCAATGTTGTTTGAGTGCAAGTAAAGTGATTTGACTGCAGGTGAGAAACAAGGGCTAGCATGACATGTCTTCT
>Ga0307516_10004651_pt1 | contig 16829 bp, 25 predicted proteins | sample 19_EM_MG_FD_203310 | JGI IMG/M metagenome (GOLD analysis project Ga0307516, IMG submission 203310) | Populus trichocarpa ectomycorrhiza microbial communities from riparian zone in the Pacific Northwest, United States - 19_EM | ecosystem: Host-associated > Plants > Roots > Unclassified | place...
ACTTCACTGGCTAGATATTCTAGTAGCCAACCAGCCCCTGCCAGTGTGGGTGCCAGTTTCGGCCACGGCATGAACAACAAAGCCGACGTGCGGACGTTTACCAGCGCAATGATGGTCGACGCAGTGCTACCTGTGATCCTGGATCTCGACCTTTCAACCTGGGTTATTACGGTCGAGAGGTCCCATTGATGGCACGCTGGCCGGGCATCGTGGGATCCCAGATATGTTGTTTTGCCGGCGTTACGACAGCCCAGCGGGCACGATGGATACATATCCCAGACGTGCTGGTGGAGTTCAAGGGTTCCAGTGTGGTGTGGGGAGCTTGGGAGTCGGCATGCCCCGCTCAGGACTAGTGTGCCAACTGGATCCGCACAACGGAGCAGCTGGGGAAGTACGGCCATCTGCTCTGGCTGCCCGCAAACTGTCTTGATGGATGAGCGCTGCGCATTCTTCTTTTCTCTTATGGGGGACTACGAGAACGAGGCCGAGGAGATCAGATATACCGCTGCATCGGCACCTGCTGCGAACACGGCAACCCCCGCCGAACACTCAATGTCGGGAATGGCTGCACCCACGATCGCACAGCCTGCTGGCAGTGGATCCACTTCCCGGACGTCGACAGCTGTCGACACCCTGCCTTCCCCGATCGAGCGAACCCAACAATGGACGATCCGACGCCACCTGGTACCCGCAACTTGGCGCGAACCTAAAAATGACCTCCGCCATATCTTCCTCTCGGCCATCTGGTAGCCGTCCGGAAATTCTCCTACACTCGGGCATTTGGTGGTGATCTCAAAGCTACTGCAACTCGTTCGCACAGACACACGCGGTCGTACAAGATGTCAGTAGAGTTTTCCGGTGGTGAATCAGTCTGCTGCTCACATTGCTCCTCAAGAAGGGTTTCATCTCTCTTTCCAGCGCGCCACACGGCCCAATACTCGCTGTTCCAGGGCTTCTTTTGATGAGGTGATTGTTGATGGGGCGCCCCACCAACGAGGGAGATCTCATGATCCACTAGCGTCTTACCATATTTTGGGCGGGGAGTAGGTTCCAGGCCATTACTGGGAGCTTTCGGCCGCCACCACAGCAACAGACAGAAATCATACATGCCCGGAAGAGCACCGGGAAGATAAGGCGAACAAGATTATCTAAAAAAATTCTGTTAATCGGAGAAGAGACGGTGGGTATTTCTTCGGTTGTGAGGGTAGCCAAGCGGAGGTGAGATGGTCGCAGATCCCAATCCTGGCTGACGAAGTGGCGAGAGAAGGAGATGTCTGATTGGATTCTCCGTTAAGCCGACTCCGAAGGTGAGTACTGTACGGATATTCGGACCCGCGTCACAGTTCGCCAGCTTCTACACATCAACACCAGATACGAGAGACTTACGTCTCTTACATCGCCACCTGATTCTACAACCTCCGTGTATACCATTAATCGGATGCCACCCAAAGCTCCTTCTATTGCGGCTTGAAGCTGAAGCTGCCGAGTCCCCGAGCGAGGGTTCCACTATGGGTGTCACACCAGTCAGTTGGCTGCTTTTACCCGAAACATTCACCTCTAGCTCGGGGAGCGAGGCAGCTGTTGGAAGGCAGAATGATTTGGGTAAAGTGTAATGCAGCCAGGGGGGCTCAGTGGTGCGTAGGGAGCATAGCTGGTATCGCTGTCTGGCGTCGTGGAAACATAGTGACTGCTGGCGGTGATGGCTGCTTGGCGACTGTCTGCTCCCGGGGCGGCTGGTAGACCGGCCGGACTAACCAGACCCCTGGACCCACGATTCCCCGGGTTTGGTCGCGTCGCAGCTCCCATTCGGGCATGGCGACGGACTGGATGCAAGCTGTCATGACCCTCCTGCAATCAGCTAGCAAGAGGCCCATCTGTCCTGCGTGCCGGTGGAGCAGTGTTATCGCGTTCTTCCTGTCCTTCAGCCAAATGGCGTGATGGTCCTTACGCGAGCTCGGAGTCCAGCCGGACCCCAAGCCAACGCGTCGTCTCCGCGTTGAATAGGATAGTGTTGGCGCCGGCCTTCACCGCCGCCGTGAGAAGGGGTCTTCTTCCTGCGAGAAGATTGTCGCCTCCATTCTCCCGTGGTCGAAGGACATACCATTGCTCTCTGCCTAGTTGATGGATGCCGCTGCTGCCTCGGACAGCTTGGCCGCCACTGCTTCGCCCCACGATTGCTGAGTGCGGTTCATCGGGACAGCCACTGCATCCACAGTGTTTTCAATAGTCCAGTCCGTCCGTCCTGGGCCCTCTGGCGGGACTGGACTGCCTATCTCCAGTCTGTTTATAGTTAGGACGGGACTAAATACAATTTGCACCGTCCGTCCAACCTCTGGACTGGGACCGAGAGTGGTCGACTGCCAAGAGGCCGCATAAATGGTGATATTTCCGGAACTCAGCGAGATCTGAGTTATCTCATCAACAAGGCCCCCATTTCTAGCGGGAGTTTGGCAGAAGCTGCATTACCTGGTTGTGGTCGGGGTGCAAACCTTCGCCGAGTAAGATTTAGGGAAATTTTCATTCACCAAGTGCTATCGCTCGCCACATTACATAACAATACTTACTACTGCCGTCTGTCGCATAGCGTGGACGAGTGAAGTATTCCAAGTTCTGGTGATCCGAAAAGACTTGGACTGGGTGCATCGCTCCCTCGCAGTATCGTCTCCAGTGTTTGAACGCATCCACCACAGCCAGTAGTTCTTTGTCGTGGATCTCGTAGTTGATTTCCGACGGCTGGAATTTCCTGGAGTGGAAGGCTACTGGATGAAGGCGATTCTCCCCATCCCGTTGTGACAGGACTGCTCCGATGGCGAAATCCGATGCGTCAGTTTCGATGATAACCGGTTTTGTTGCGTCGAAGTGCGCTAGGATTTGGGCCGTGGTGAAACGAGTTTTTAGTTCTTTGAACGCTTTTCCCGCTTCCTCCGTCCACGCCCATTTCGTTCCTGTTTCTTTTTTCGTGAGTTCGGTCAAGGGTCGGGCTACCTTGGAATAGTCCTTGATGAACCGTCGGTAGAAGTTGGCGAGCCCTAGGAACGACTGGACTTCGGTTAGGGAGTTGGGTATTTTCCAGCTGAGCACTGCCTCCACTTTGGTCGTTGACATTTTGATTCCTTTCCTTCCTATCGTATACCCTAGGAATTCTACCTCCTCGGTCTTCCATACGCATTTTTCGGGTGCCACTGCTAATCCATTTTGTTGCAACCTTGTAAGCACTTCCTTGACTAGCCTATCATGTTCTTCTTCCGTTTTTGCATAGATTAGGATGTCGTCCATGTAGGCTAGTACTCCCACGTCTAGTATGTCCGACAGGACGTGATTCATCATATCCTGGAAGGTTGATGGTGCGTTGGTGAGACCGAAAGGCGTTACCTGGAATTTGTATAGTCCGTATCGAGTCCTGAAGGTGGTTTTCCATTCATCGCCTTCTCGGATTCTAATGAGGTTGAATCCGTTCTTCAGGTCCAGTTTGGTGAACCATTTTGCTCCTTGTACTCGATCTTGTACTTCTTGCATCAAGGGAAGTGGATAACGGTTCGGGATGGTGATTGCGTTTAATCCCCGGTAGTCCACGCATAGTCGTAGTCCTCTTCCGCTAGGTTTAGGAACGAAGAGGCTTGGTGAACCAGCTGGTGAGGTAGACCTTCGTATTTTCCCGGACTTTTCCATTTCTTTTAGCCATTCTCGGAGGGTTTGGAGTTCAATCTCGGAGAGGGGGTAAATGGGTCCCCACGGGGCTGTCGTTCCTTCTTTCAGGTCAATTTTGCAATCGTATGTTCGGTGCTCTGGTAGCGTATCTGCCACTTCCTTTCCCATGATCCCCAGGAATTGCTGGAATTCCCCGGGAACCTTATCCAGCGGGTTGTCTGAGGCCGCTGCTATGTGTCCCAGGAGTCGCGCTGTTGGGTCGATGGCTACCGTTTCGTCCCAAGTTAGTGAGAATTCAGCCGTTTCGTGTCGTGTGCATTTTTCCAAACAGCCGCTACTGTTGAACCGTATTTCTTCCGTAGTCCATATTCCCTGGGGCAGGTGCTTCATTATTCATTCAAATGGGAGGAACACATCGATTTCTGGGTCCATGGGAGTTACTTCCAATTTCTCCCGTGAGTAATGTTTTCGGTGTTGCAAGCGCATTGGCTTGGTTTGAAATTGGCCGGCTCCTTTTACTATTTCCCGGGTGTAGTTTTCGATACTTCGCGCCTGAGCGTGGCGTTCGCATTCGATGTTCCACCTATTGATGGTTTGTTGGTTGATCAGGGCCACCGAGCATCCCGTATCTAGTAGGACCTTGATCCGCCTTTCCTGACCTTCTTGGTGCAGGACCATGTCGATTATCAGTCGGGTACCACTTAGGATTTTGTTCGCTTGACAAGTGTGCATTTCATCGTTTCCCGCATTTTTTCGTTTTCGCGAGAGTCCACATACAATCGTATAGGCCTTGGGTCGTGGTTGTCCCTGGCCTATCAAAAATCCGATTCTGAATCTTCCCATGGGAGGAAGCTAGCTTCCGTGTCCATGGTTTCTACCGCCACTATTTTTTGGTTTTTTGCAGTGGGTTCCTGGGTCGGATCGTCGTTTTCCCTTGGTCTTTTGGGGAGGGGTGCCGGGGCGAGGCTTTCTCCTACCGCCGCAGCCTTCCAGGGGGCTGCTGGTAGCGCCGTTCCTTGTACTGTTTGGAACGAGAAACATTCGAGGGTTTTATGGCCGGTCCTTCCACATCTCCAACAGCCATCCTGGTTCTTTTTATGGGCGTCTATTTCCTCCTGAGGTACTCCTTTCAGGGCTGCCGCCGTATTTTCCCATTTTGTCGATCGGCCTCCGTCCCTTCTTGCTTCTTGCCTATCTTCCTTGCGCGGTGGTCGAGGGTCCTTTTTCCGGTCGTCCCTTCGCTTTTCTTCCGTTCGGGTTGCGCTGCCTGTGGGTCTTCCTTGCTCCCTAGCCTGCTTCAGGGCTTTTTTCTTTTCCACCAGTAGTGCCGCTTGGTAGGTGGCTTCTAGGAATCCTTTGTCGTCCCCGAATTCCCCCATGTAAAGCGCGAATCGCATATCCAGCACCGCGTCTGTCATTGCTAGGTCAATTTTTTCCTATAGACTTTCGCCGCTGGCTCGGGCGTAATTGTTAAGGGCCCGGAATTCCGTCATGTAGGCCCTTATGTCTCTCGAGTACTTGAGTTGGCTTAGCTTTAGCTGGGCGTTGGCTGCCTCCCTGGGGTCATGGTACTCTGTCCGGATATCCGCTGCGTAATTGACCCAGGAGTTGTTTTCTCCCAGCGTGTCGTAGCGGTGTAGGTCCCAGGCTTTGGCCGTTCCGGTCAATAGTGTCCCTACCCAGGCTATTTTCTGCTGGTCACTTGTTTCCTGATAGAAGCTCAGGTACTTGGTGACCGATTTCCACCAGACGTTGAATGGGGTGAAGGGCTTTCCGTTGAAAGTCTCGGGATTCGTCATTTTAAAACGCGACGTTCGTATCGACACTGGCGCGGGATTAGGCTGGGTGGCTCGTGCTATTCCTTCTGCTACCGCGCCGGCTACCGTCCGGGCGAGTTCCTCCGTAGTCAGGGTTCATCGTGCCGGAGGAGGCGTAGGTGAATTTCGTCCTGACCTTGGAGGCGGCGATGGTGGTGGTGGAGGCGGCAGGGGCCGATTTGGCGGTCGCGGGGGTTCTCCTCCTCCTCCAAACATTGGAGGCCTTGGTGGTGATGGGGACAGCGCTGGGCGGCGAGTTCTTCGTCCCGGCCTGGGTGGCACCGTTGGTCGCTGGATCCTTGTGGATTGATCGTCTGCAGGTCCTGCGCGGAGTTGTCGCAGGGCGCTGGCCAAACTCGACGTGGATGGTGGGGCTGGACTGCACCAAGCTCCTGGTTCTGGCGTGGTGCGAACCGATGCCTGAGCCGGGGGAAGCGGAGTCTCTGGAATTCGAATTTGAGTGGCCAACTGCTGTAACTCTGCTGCTTGGCGCTGCGTTTCTTGCCGGGCTTCTAGCAGTTGCTGCTCTAGGTATCCCACTCGTTTCTGGTGTTCTTCAGCCCACAATTCTACATTACCTTGGAAATTAGCCAAATGTTGGCTTCGCACTACGTTGGCTTCGGCTAGGAACGAGATGGAGTCGTTTAGTCGGGTCAATTGGGTGGCTTGGCCGGCCTGCTTTTGCGTAGCTTCCTGGGTTCGTTCGATAATGGCCCCCCAGACATTTTGCGCAAAGGCCTGGTATGCCATGGCAGCACTTGCCAACTCGCTTCGTATCTAATCTCCTGTGATTGTCTCATTAGCGCGGAGTCGGTCATATACATACCTGGTACCCTCCGACAGGTCGTGATACGCCTGCTCGATCTGCTTGATTCTTAGGTCTGTTCGATCGACCGTGTTGTCGCAGAGGCAGACTAGCTGTGTCAAATCCTTTTCTGCCTGTTTTCGTTGTTTGACTAAGGCACGGAGCCATGTCACCGGGTTGGGGATTTCGAGGGCTTCTCCCTCCGGGGCCGTTCCATCCATGATCTGTACTACGTCACGAGGGGCTTCCAAGCGGAGCATGTTGAAATCGGTAGACGCCATTTCGCGGGTTCAGTATAGGTCAAGAAAGTGTCCTGTGTGAATGGTTTCGTCGTCTTGAAACTCGTAGTCGCAGATTTCTCGGAATTCGAGTCCGTTGAGATCGGCGCTTTGGCGAAGCAGGGCGCAAGTGGACCAGTATTGGGTATACCAGTGCCAAGGCGTAATGTCGTCGAGTACGACAGGGGCCGGTCCGTTGACATACTCGTTCCACTCGTTTTCTTCTCTTGCGGCGGTTGCTATTTCCTCGTTGATTGAGCCGAAGGTATAGTCAAATTGGTAGCTTGACTGGGGTTCGAGAATCGTGGCTAAGTCTAGCAAAAGAAGTGATCTTGTTCGAATGAGGGCATGAAAGTAGGGTGATTTTTGAGATCAAGATTATAGTGTGACACTGGGGTTGGATCGTAACCGGAGTGTAGAGAGAATCAAAGGTAATCAGGCTACTTTCGATAATTCACAACGGAATAATCTTAGATCTTGTGTGTGGGTTCGGTGGGTTCGGGTTGGTAATGTTTTTGAGGGTGATGTGTCATGGTTTTCTCTCGTCGGGGTGAGAAAACCTCTTTCTTTTATCCGAGAAGAAAGGGTGTGAGATCTGATGACTTCGGCGTGAGTAGTGGTAACTCGGGTTCGGATTCCCCCGAGGTGCATAGACCCCGTGGGTGTATCATTGGCCTTGGCTGGGGTGTAGATAAGGGAGATGAGTTCATCATGCAACTGGGCGGGGAACTCTTGCGTCTAGACTCGTATGTGGCTCCCCCCGCAAGGATCCAAGCCAGTCCCCGCGAGGACCCAGATTCTCTGCGTACATGGTTCCTCCCCGCAAGGAGGCTAACCAACGTCTGGCCTCTCCCCGCAGGGAGTCAGACCATATCTGCTAAGAATGCTTCGTTTGCACTCAGACGCCTACCTCAGAGTTCCTTCCTCCGATCCCCGCAAGGTTCGATCTCTCCCCGCAAGGTTCAATCTCTCGGCCGTAAGCTAACTCCAGCTCCTTAGCTTCCTCCTAGACTCTTGATCCATCATCTGTCACCCGCTAGCCTCCCTACTACTCTGTCGCTAAGTAATCTAGATACTCTATGTACTTCGTGGAATATTCAGGTGTAACATCTCGTTTGACCACATTACCGCTGACCTACGTTCGGACGTGGGCTAGAAACGCCGTGTTAGGCATCACTGGCCTACATCTTGTACGCGTTTCACGTCTGGCCTCATTCTCCTCGCTCACTAACGTCTCGTAGGTGTTCCTTGTCTGCCGTAATTCTCCTCGCTGGCCTACCTCTCGTACGTGTTGCTTGTCTTGCCTCATTCTTCTCACTGAATTTCATCTCGTACGCGTTGCTAGTCTTGCCTCATTCTTCTCACTGAATTTCATCTCGTACGCGTTGCTCGTTTTGCCTCATTCTTCTCACTGAATTTCATCTCATACGCGTTGCTCGTCTGCCCTCATTCTTCTCGCTGGCCTACTGCTTGTACTGGTTGCTTGTCTGCTATCATTCTCCACGCCGGCCTCATTCTCCTCGCTCTCCTACCTGTCCTACTTGTAATACACGTTGCTCGCCTGCCCTTATGCGTTGCTGTAGCTGCTCTGTACTTCGCGGCGAGATTTGGGACGTTGGACTTTGTATCATAATGTATATAGTGATTTTAAATACAATAATTGATTTTCTGTACGATCGAAGAGCATAGCCAACTGTGTGTAGTAGCATTATAACTAGTAATGAAACTGCTCACAGTGCACACTCGTTGCTCCCGTAAGCTTCCCTAGCTTTCCTAGCTTTTCTAGCTTCCCTAGCTCCCGTAAGGTGGTGGTTGCGTCGGTAAGGTTGGTGGTTGCGTCGGTAAGATTGGTGGTTGCGTCGGTAAGATTGGTGGTGCGTCCGTTGCTTTGCTAGCTTTTCTAGCATTTCTAGCTTCCCTAGCTTTCCTAATGTGGTGGTTGCGTTGGTAAGGTGGTGGTCGCTTCCCTAGCTTTGCTAGCTTAGCTAAGGACAAAGTTATATTTTACTCCCGGTGCTCCCGTAAGCTTCGCTAGCTCCCGTAGCTCTGGTAAGAATTAAAATTTTTGCTGATGTATGTGTTGCATGCCATCGTAAGCCTCGTCTGCCATTTGCATTGACACTCCACATCTGTACGACGCGCTGCATCCGTATGGTGAAGACACTCCTCCTCCAGAAGGCAGATGCCATGGCACGCGTCGTCCGGACGACATTTGCCTTGACACTCTGCGTCTGGAAGAAATTTGCCTTGACACGCTGCATTTGTAAGAAACGCGCTGCGTTCAGAAGTCAAATGCCCTGACACCTCTTGTCCAGTCGACATCTGCCTTGACACTCGGTGTCTATAAGACACGTGCTGCGTTCAGAAGGCAAATACGCTGACACCCCTCTTCCAGTCGACATCTGCCTTGACACTCCGCGTCTGTAAGACACGCGCTGTGTTTAGAAGGCAAATGCCCTGACACTCCTTGTCTGGAAGGTAGATGCCATGGCATGCATTGTCCGGAAGACATTTGCCTGGACATTCTGCATCTGTAAGACATGCGCTGCATTCAGAAGGCAAATGCCCTGACACCCCTCGTCCAGATGACATCAGCCTTCACACTCTGCGTCTGTAAGACACGCGCTGCGTTCAGAAGGCAAATGCGCTGACACTCCTTGTCCAGAAGGCAGATACCGTAGCACTCGTCGTCCGGACGACATTTGCCTTAACTACCTACGTCGGTAAGAAACGTGCAGTGTCCAAAAGGGAAACGCGCTGACTCTACTCGTCTATAAGCATATGCTGTGACCGTTACGTTTGCACATACAATGCCGTGGCGTGGTGCGCCGTGACACATGGTGCCTGGCAAGCATCGTCCGAGTTAAGCAGGATGCGTCCGAAACGTCTAGTTTGTCTCGAGCATCCGAACGCTCAGGACACAATTTTTTTTTTCCTGATGCAATCATATCGGCCTATCGGTATCTTATGATACAATACGAGCTGTATTGATCTGAAATGCTGATGAAATTCTAAAGAAGGTCATTTCTCGGATCCACAATGGGGAACCTGTGATTCTCACATACGACAATTTGGCAAAAAAGCACCATGTGCAAGCAGAAACCCTTCTGAATAAGTCGGTAATGTATATATTTACTGCTTCTGCAGTTGTCTTCCGCACTATGTCAAAATCCTTGGCAGCACATCTCGGTAAGGATATCAACAAAGTCCGAAATGTTCAACCCGAACAGAAGCTACCAGATGAAAGTTTGCAAAGTTTTCGTAGTAGAACTTCCCATACCCTTACGGCTACAGATTGTTTACCAGGTATAGGTTGGGATTTATTGTTCTGACCGAATCCAGACTGGAAATCACGTCGGACATCCAACCTTCAGGATATCGCAACGACCAAAAGCAGTTCAACACTATGGCAGCTGCTCTGATCTGCCGGGTGCTAAGGAAGCATTTCACCAAAGAGATGCAAATAAGTGAAGAGAATGGAATTCTGCAGATTGCACTCCCAAAAATCTTTAAGATTCCACCAACAAACCCCGATAAAAGTACACTTGCTACGATGCAGATTGATGAGAGTTCCATTGACGGTAATCTGGAAGTTTTGCAGGTTATAGCGGAGCAGCAGTTTGGTTTAACTTTATAGCAGCTTAATGAGCGGGTTATTCCTGTTTCAGGAGATCAACTTACGGTTGTACGTACCGCTTCCAATCAGCAGCTTTGAGTTCGGGATCAGAAAGAATACCAGATGGAATGGGCACAAACGGTTTCCGGTCTCCTACATACAAGAATGGCAATGATCCATATGATATACCTGACTCATATGGGAAGTTCTGCCAGATGAGATCCGGCATCCTTATGGAAGTTTGTAAAGATGCTTGGCCATACAGAGATCAGTGCAAAGTGTCCGAATCTCTATGCTGCGCATGATCTTTTGACACAAGCATCAGATACCCACATCTTTGCTGCTCTTATTGAATGGTGTGGAGTTGCCGATTTCAACTCACTTAGTGAGATAGTTGCCAGTGGTCGATGGCATACACAAGTAGAAGAGATGGTTGCAGACTGGTTACAACTAAATACTGGAGACGACCTCGGGAAAAAAGCTACCTTGGAAGTTATACAGCGACTACACGTGACACAAAACGTTACCTCTCAAACACTAAGTGCAGTTTGGTGGAAGAAACTCACCAAGAGCGATGTTGAATCAAAGAACTTAAACCATCGAGATATTGTTTTTGAGGATGCGATCCTGTTTCTCATTCATTCTCTCATTTATATCGACTTTCACAATGCTACCAGGATTGGAGATTCCGGACGAGTCGAAAAGAGCCTTAATATTGCAACTGTAATGTTTCAAGGTTCAGGATCCAGCAAGAGCAACTACCACAACTTAACACTCGATTTAAAAGCTTCTCGAGTCAAAGAGTGGACACCAGAGATGCATGAGCTATCGCTGTAAGTAGATAAAATACTCCAGTTAGAGACACCTGACTGATTATTTATTGCTAGCTCCAACTGCCTGCTAAACATATCAGGCCAGCGCCATAAATTCATCACTGTCGATGAATTAAACGAGTACGAAGTAATGTGTCTTAAGGCAACTTACAACCCAACTGGAACACTTCAATCTACTCAGTTCACATGTGATGTGATTTTGCCAAATATCATTTCACTCCGCAATTTGACCCACCAAATTCTAGAGATATCAGAAGTATTTTCAGGGAGTTATGCACACACACATCCGAACGACAACAAGGACATATTTGCGATTCTCAGGCAGCTGCTAAAGGAACCAGTGTTTCACCATAATCCTGGTCGACGAAACACCAACGATACAAAACCGAGTTGGGATTTGTAAAGGGATGGAGTTACTGCATTCTGTACGACAAATATTTTGGCAAAATATGTCGCCAAGAAGACACAACGTCACCGAATACCAGGAGATGGAGCTGCTTGCAGATACGCAGGAAGAGGAGAAAAACTCAGGTAATGGATTTTATTCTAAGAACTTCTGGTCATGGGACTTAGATGCTGGCGATGATTGTGGGGAAGAGTTTGAAATTGGGTTGTAGATAAGTGGTGTCGGTGTTTTTGGGGTTTGGAAATAATTGTTTGAGGACGCAGACCTTGTGTTTATTTGAGAATTTACCTGTGGAATTCTAGTGTGTGTAATGTTGCTGTTTGTCGTTCTGTAATAGTTGTAGGGTTTTTTTCGTTGCGTCGGGGGTTGTTTTTAATATGTTGGGGGTCGTATTTGTCATGTCGGGAAAATTTCCGGGCTATGTACATTTTGTACGGAGGTAATAAGAGGTTGTCTCGTGACCAGGCCCTATCCTTAGCGGCGCCAAAGCGACACCGGATATATGGTCTGGTAGTAAACTCATCTCTAAAACCATCCAAAAAAAGTTTTGCCCCACCACCAAGCACATCTCATGGAAGATAGAGAATTTGAAGCCGAGTTCAGCACAAGTTTCTCAGTGTCCATAGCTATCGTGGTCGTGAAATGCACATCGATTTTGTCTTAACAGAATCGGGTGTATGTGTACGGGCCTAGGTAAGCACTAGTCTGTTGGAAGTGGTGAGGTCACATGTCTAAGGTAGAGTATGCAACCGCAAACGACAGGCTAAACTATCCACAACATTTTCTGTCACACAATTCACTAAAACCTATACATATCATCCTCAACCTTCCACTTCTTCCTTCGGTCTTTTTTTTTTTTGGTTTTAATGATGAACGACACCGAAGGAGATTGGATGGCATCATCATCGCAGTAGTCACATGATTCAGTGTCAGGGAGTGACTACAGAAGGGAACATCACACTCACTGGTGCCCAAGCTGTGATAGAAATCTGGAGACCCTAACACAAGATGGCCGTATCATTGCGGTTCTCGAGTTCATGAAGCGTGCTGGATTTCATACATTATGTGGGTTCATTCGGACATTCTTTAGCAGTGATGAAGACACAGTCAAATGGCGAACTGGCAAATTCTTCCAACATGGAGGCTTTGGCACATGTGTCAGGGCAATGCTCCAGCACAGGCAGTTTGGACCTAGTAGGAGAACCACAAAGGGTGCGACAATGTCATTTCACAAGGAGCTCGGCGAAGAAATAGGAGACCTCTTCCTAAGTATCATGGAGACCAAAATGGATGAGCTCGAAAAGGACACTTCATTGCAACTGAAGCCAGACAGCATAACAGCATCTAATATCGAGGATTTCTCATTTGCAAAGTATATGGACCATTACGATTCGCGTGCCCCAACTCTGACCTAGCTTATTAAAAGGCTGTGTAAGGTAACTGACGGCAATTCGGTTGCACAGTCAGACGAGGGGATGCTGTTGGCGACAGATGAGGAGAGCGAGGTGGCCAAGGGTAGTGATGAGGAGGAGGAGGTGGATATTTCCAGTAACGACGATGATGAAATACTCAAATTTGGCATTCCATACCAGCCTATCGTCTTTGACATTCCCGAACAGATCCCACGACAGAAGAAGAGATGGCGGAAAAAGAACACCTCCTCACTAGTCACAACAATCATCGCAAAGATGTTGTATGCAAGAAATCGTTCAGTCAATAGCCTCCAGGTATGTTACTCAATATGTCAATAGTATGATTATTAAGCTGAACATAAACAGACAGTTCTTGGCTTCTGGATGCAAGGCGGTGCTGTATCAAGGAGGGTGCAGTCTGTGCTAAACCAACTCGGTATAATTTGCACCTACGATATGAGTCTAAGAGCTATGCGCAAGTTTGGCTTGTCTCAAGTGCAAGAGATGCAAGAGAAGGTGGCCGGTGGAGAGCCTTTCATGCTGTGCTGGGATAATCGAGTACGCACAGAGAAGAAGGAAGAAAAGACTCTATACAATAGACGTGAGCTGCTTTCCATGACATCCGGATATGTGCAGTTTCTGCATATACCTCCACCCCCCTTATCTGCAACAAACCAGAACAGTTCCAACCATTGGATGGTAAATGCCTATAAATACATCATGAACGCCATGCAGAGCAACCAAAACCGTGGCATTGGCCTGCCAAAATGCCTCCTTGAGGTAAAGGAACCGCAACTCGATACTGTTATCCCATTCGATCTTTTATTCATGGATTCCATCCAAAAGCACCAACCTCTAATTGCATATGGCCATACCGCGAGGATACTTCAAAGGTTCTGCGGCAGCTCTCTCAGTGTTTATCAAGCCCCGAATGGAAGGCATCCTGTACTACCATCAATACCTGATGGACCAGAGTACTATACAATACCGGAAGTCAAATCATCGTTATATGTTCTACGTATTTTTGTAGGAGGAGGATTCTAGGCGTCGCGGATACTACACCTAGAGTGGCTAGCATGGCTGCTAGCATGGCTTCTAGAGTTTGTGGGACTTAGCAGATGGCTGCCCTAAGGGCTTCTGTAGATAGACAGTCACACACTAGCGCTAGCACACGGACACTTGTATAAGTGTCCGGTGCTCCCCTCTTTAGAATGGACATGTTTCTCGCGACCCCTCTACTGGTAGCAACACTTTATTTTCTCTGCCCTGCATGACCAGTGGCAAGCATTCTTTAATTTCCCTGCCCCGTACAACCAGCGGCGAGCATTCTTTATTGCACTGTGTGATGAGCAGCGAGCAGAAGAAGGGCGCAGAAACATCAAGATCCCGAGAGGACAACGAGAAATTCGAGAAAATGAGGAAACCGAGCGACGAGACATGGGATGGCCCAACAAACGGACTCTCGCATGAAAGGTAGCTGCGGGAGGGCGTGGCGAGTGGTAAGCATGGGGGCTGGCGTTTCGGGGCCCATACCTTACATCTCACCAAGCTGTTTCCAGTCACATACAGCGCGCTGACCTTCAAAAAAAAAAATGATACTCACACGCCGTATTCACACGCTGTATTCACACACCATATTCACACGCCATATTCACACGCCGTACACACATGCCAACCCATTCATCAGGTGGATTCGAGAAGAATTTGAGCAAATCGAGTGGATTCGGGAAGAAACCGAACGCCGTACACACACACCGTATACAGACGCCGACCAGCAGTCTCAACTACCCGTTCACCGGGCTGAGCTACTGCCTATATAACCCGTTTATCAGGCAGAAGCGCTGAGCATTTCCAAAGCGCGGCGAGCATTTTCAAGATCCCGAGAGGACAACGAGAAAAAAATCGAGAAAAAATGAGGAAACGGAGCGACGAGACACGTGACAGCCCAGCGAACAGTCTCTCGCGTGAAAAGTAACTGCGGGAGGGTGCGGTGAGCGGTAAGAGCGGGGGCCGGCATTTCGGGGCCCATACCTTATGTCTCACCAAGCTGTTTCCAGTCACATACAGTGCACTGACCTTCAAGAAAAAGATACTCACATGCCGTATTCACACATCATATTCACACACCGTATTCACACGCCTTATTAACACGCCGTACACACACGCCAACCCGTTCATCGGGCGGATTCGAGAAGAATTTGAGCAAATCGAGCGGATTCGGGAAGAAACCGAACGCCGTATTCACACGCCGTATACGCACGCCAAACACACACGCCGTCCAGCAGTCTCAACTACCCGTTCACCGAGCATGGCGAGCATTTTCAAAAAAAAAAAAAAAAAAATACACAGTGAACAAAACAAGGCATGCCGAAACAGCAAGCAATGTCAAACACCCCAAAACTCTGGCCGGAGTCGGGTGAGCTACTCGAGTGGATTGGTGAAGCGAACCTCTCGCACGATGAAAACGCGGTAGTCATAGCTATTTCAGCCGAAGCGGTGCTAAATGCCTACGTCCAGTGGTACGACAGTCACCGGGAGGCTTCTGTGAAGATTGTGGATCTGGCGGCACTGGAGCACCGACTTTGTAAGGCAGAGGAGGAGACAGCGGTGTGGAAGCAGCGCTGCCATCACCTCTTTACCATCAGCGAACAAACCGCAAAACTACAAGATAGGGCCCCGAGCCAAAATCCGATCGTTCAAAAAATCAAGCCACATGAGCCAAAGAGGTTTGATGGTTCCCAGGACTTGGAGGTTGTCGCTCAATTTCTCGAAGACGTGCAGCACTACGTTCGACAGGGCGGAGCAGTCTGTCAAAAAGCATCCGAAGACAATCAGAAGATTGACACCTTCTGGCGTTTTCTCACCGCCAAAGTGTTCCACTGGTTCGAGAACTGCATGAAGAAGCAGGGTGTGGATACTATCCCACCAAAGGATTACAACTACAATACCACATAAGACGCCGTGAAGGTCCTCTTCAAGTTCCAGTACGTTCCAGAACGGGCTATCTCGGTAATCTGCCGCGAATGGTATGCATTGAAGTTCAATCGCCCTCAGGTTTTAAAGTTCAACCAGCGAGCATTGGAGCTGATCACCATTCTGGGCGGGTCGCTCACCATTACGAGGGAAAATCCGCTGTGGGAGGAATACCTGATCAAGCTGCCGGAAGTGACGCAAAACGATATATCCCACCAGGCACGCCTTATGGATATACTGGGTGGCGATAGTCAGAAGCAGATGATGCTGTCCGGCATGATGGATATCGTCGCCGCACAGACTCCGCCGTTTATGTCGATGCCATCCAGTAGCGTCACCCAGGCCCAATCCCCAGCCGGGCCCCCCACCGCGCACGGCGACCCGATGGACTTGAGCAATATCGAGAATGACGAACTGAATGCGGTTGTCGACGGAAAGATACAGTGTCACCGTTGCCTCGGGTTCGGTCACATCGTACGCCAATGCGGCAGTCCAGCCACAGATAACCGTACAGCGCAATTCAAGCCTCGAGGCGGATGCGAGGGAGGGCGTGAAGGACTCCAGAAGCGTCATCCACCCCACCAGCCGCCACCTACACAACAGTCACCATACCGTCAGTCATCCCACCAGCCGCCACCTATTCAACAGCCACTGTACCATACCAACCAACCGAATTGGCATGCACTGGTCAAGCGCGTCAACAATGTCGACGATCCGGAGGCAAGGTCCGGTACGTACTTCGATGGAGGTTGGTCAGAGGAGGGAACTCCGGATGAAAATGGAGGATTAACGGACTTGTTGGATTTGGGTGGATCAGATTGGGATAAGACCAGTAAATTGGCACAGAGCGAGGGAAATGGTGCTCAGTAGGAGTGACAGAGCGTCCGCCTACTAGAGAACGAGAGGTGGCAAGACAAGGCTGGACATACTCGGACCGGCCGGAGGAGACACCGCTCCCCAGATCCCTCGCCAACATCAGGAGGGAGATCTCGGAGAAGAAGTGGATGGAGGCTCGACAGTGGGCCGGAGGCCGGACCTCCA
>Ga0307516_10004652_pt1 | contig 16825 bp, 17 predicted proteins | sample 19_EM_MG_FD_203310 | JGI IMG/M metagenome (GOLD analysis project Ga0307516, IMG submission 203310) | Populus trichocarpa ectomycorrhiza microbial communities from riparian zone in the Pacific Northwest, United States - 19_EM | ecosystem: Host-associated > Plants > Roots > Unclassified | place...
TGTGATCAAGCTATCACAATTTAGTGCCAACCCTAGTAAAGAACACTTTGAATGGGCTAAGTACATTTGCTGCTATTTGGCAGGTACCAAAGACTATACAATGGTCTTTGATGGCAAAACTAATAAAGGCTTGATTGCACATTCAGATAGCAATTGGGCCGCAGATGTAAATAACTGCTGCTCAGTTACAGGCTACTTCTTTAAGTTAGCTGGATCTTCAGTATCCTGGCTCTCTAGAGCCCAAAAAACCATCACCTTATCATCTACCAAGGCTGAGTACATGGCAATCTCAGATTGCTGTTGTCAAGCCATGTGGATCACCAATCTCTTTGGAGAAATTGGCTTTCATGTATTGCCGATCACAATCTGTGGCAATAATCAGGGCAGCATATTCATTGGCTCCAACCCTGTTCAAGAGAAGTGGACTAAACATATTGACATCCACTATCACTATATACATGAATGCATCGAGGACAACAAAGTTTCTGTTGTCTTCATTCCTGGAAACGACAATCTGGCTGATATGTTCACAAAGAACTTAGATTGCCTCAAATTTGTCAAATTCCGAGAGCAACTAGGTCTAACCTTCAGACCTACTAAGAACGCTTAACAAGGTGCTTACCACCATATTTAGCAAGGGGTTGTGTTGAAGGACGTATGTCCGAAACATGCATGTGATGAAACACATGATTCCGGTATTGTATTACATACCGATGACACTATAAATAGATTACTATCATTACCATAGATACCTTGGATGTATATAAGGGTGCATGCTTCACCTCCGAAATACAGCTTGCTTTCCTGTGAGTTACCCCTGTAGTCTACTACTCAGATCCTCTACAATCAGGTAAGGTAGTCACACCCTTCCATAGTACACCTTCATCAAGAAGTTTGGTAAGTGCCTGTACTGGTACCAAATCAAAATCATGCTCATGCTCTGTGCTAGGAAGGATGTTGTCGGTTGCACTGCCACTGGAGCAGAGAAGACTTTGTCATTTTGGATCACCCTATTGATGGCTCTTGCAGATGGGGAGGATAAGATGATCTTTGTTGTGACACCATTGAATTTGCTTGGGAAGCAAAATGCCGCTACATTGGAGAAAGCAGGTCTGAGTGCTATTGCAGTTAGCAGCAAGAATGCATCTGCTACAGTATATAAGGTGAGTGGTGAGCATTCTGATAATATTTTGATTGTGTGAGGATGTGTTGTAGATTGGACTCTTGCGCTGGCGAACCAGGCTTTCCGTTCCAGTCCTGGACTCTCTATTTCATTTTATGCTATGGTAACTATTTGTTCTTACATTCATAACGTACCTGTCCGATTCCTTATTTACCTTACCTACTGACCCGATACCTCAGTCGATTTACCCATTGTGTCGACTGAGGTATGTTACTCTTTTACTTACATCTCTTCCGATGCTCATCCTTCAATTACTAGCTGTCTTATCTATTACAGGTATATCAAAACACAGTCGATTTACCCATCGTGTTGACTGAGCTGTCTTATCTATTACAGGTTATGGGCCCCGCCCTCTTGTAAACTAAGCACAGACGACACCAAAACCCAAGTGACTCCTATCTGAGACTGAACCCAGATCCACTGAAAACATGTCTTCCCAACCCCCCATCTTCATCCTCGCTGCCGACGAGAAGTTCGACGGCTCCAACTGGATCGAATGGAAGGGGACAATCCTCAGTGCTGCTGATGCACGCGGCCTCGACGGCTACCTGAATGGCACCATCACCAAACCTGCCAATATCTCCCCTGGGCAAGTAGCTCCACTGGCAACTGCATATTGGGGCTCCGAGACACCCTCACCAGAGGAATAGAAGCAACGCAATGCATATGCAAAGGGAATGGTTGTCCTCAATATGAAGAACCCCATCAGACATGGCATAAAGACTGACAGCACTACTGCTGAAGCCTGGAAATCCCTTACAAACATACAGGATGCCATCTCTGACATCGGGAAGATCAACGCTGATGCAAAGTTACACTCCATTTGCCACACGGACGGTGCTGACCTTGATGAGCATGTCAGAGCACTCAGAACTGCTTGGAACTGGTATAACACCCAAGGTGGGGCAATGACCGATGCAGACTTCCACATTGTCATCCTAGCCTCCATGCCAAAGGAATGGACCACCTTCATTACCACACTCTACCCACTGAAGACATCTGCGGAAGTCATTATCCAACTGAAGATTCACGATGATATCCTCTCTTGTCACCAAAAACCATCTATCCCCTCCATCCAGGCACTCGCAACCTCGAATAACACCCCCCAATACTCCAACCTCATCTGTTCCAATCCCGTCTGCAAACATGTTGGCTACACCATTGACAAATGCTTCAAACCCGGTGGAGGCATGGAGGGGCAATACCCTGACTGGTGGCGGAAGAAGGGTGGTACCAACGCAACTACCATGACCCCAAAGCCTATGGCAAATATAGCCATGGTTCAGCACTCAACCTCCAGCAGCCATGGTGAGCACTATGTCTTCATGACAAACACCCAGAAGAACAACGGGGACCTGATCACCTATGTGACTCAGCTGTGCTTGTGGAAAGTATATGCCTGTGGTATCAAGAATATGTGTCCACAGATGCAAGCTTGAGACCAAGCCGGTGGCAAATCCATCATATAGGTGGTGTACTATCCAAAGTTTGTTGACGGGGATGATGATGGCTGGAGCATTTGAAGGAGTAAGACTTGTTATAGCCTGAGAAAGCTGTGACGACAGACAAGCTTCAGTGAGTCATTTCAGGAGTGATGTATAATCTGTAAATGATTCATAACAATGGATGAGTGGCGAAAGAGGGGCTCACTGATGCAAAAAGCAATGATAGATGGCAGAGGGCTGATCCTCATGAAGCCCATGGGGCCCTCGTCAAGATAGGCATTCCAATCCCTTCTATCTCAGTATCAGACACATTCATAGCAAAACAATAAGTTGGGCAGGTAACAAATACAAAATACCTGGTGTTAAAAATTCAGAGCAATAAGAGTTCAAGTTTACTGCTTCTGAGAATAAAGCAAATCAAGCAGGTAAAGGTCTAACAGATGAAGAAACTTACTCAATGTGGACTAGATAGGAGAGCCTCAAATATTGAAGCTTGATTTGTCAACATATTTTGACAGCTGGGAGTTGGGGAATCTGTGGGCAAGTCTGCACCAGTGACGCCAAGTTTAGTCAAGATACTCTCACGAGCCTCTTGCAAAAAGTAGGGGAAGCTATGCCTGACATGATAATAGGTTATCATGACATATTCTGAGAAAAACACAGGAAACTACAAAGTAACAATATTCCACGGGTTTATGCTGTGTAGGGTCAATCGTCAGCTTCCTTGTTCAGATTTGCGGCTACAACTGTGTGTGGCATAACCAGCATCTGTGTCCACTGTCCTCTGGTGTTTGCCCTCTCCAATATAATATAGCTGTGGTATGATCGAGGATGTCTCAGTGCAAGGTCATTGAGAGTGCTCCTGTGGGCATCATCTGGAGCATTCCAGAACCAGTAAGCTTGATCCGCTAATTTGATGACCAGGCCATGCGATGCATAAACAAAATTGGACTCATGGCACTTGACCTGATATCATACACCTGTTCATCATTTGAGAATTGTAAAACTCAATACTCACATTGGGAGGCCGCTTCATTACGAACCCACTAGTGGCTGAATCATCCCTGTCGACATGAGAAGACACACAGTATGCAAATGTCCCAAATTATGAGAGGTTTGGGTATCTGAGGATGTTTCTTAGAGACAGAGATTGTCTTGAAAGAACCTTAATATTACTTTTGATTCAGTACAAACAATGGGATATTTATTCCAATATGCACGAATTTCTTTTCAGCAAATGGTGGAAGAAAACCTGCCAGAAATTGATGAGAGCGGGCCTGAATCACTATAGTCCAACCGTTGAAATCAGTCATGTTATCAAATAGTGGCATTACTTTCCTACATGGAGCAGTAGTCTTCATCCCAACCCGCAATTGCTTTGCAGTCTCAACCTTCTCCACGGTTCTTTCAGTTGGGGTTCTCAGATTTTGTAGATAGAACATGGATCTAAAAGGATATCTTGATAACATTTCAAAAAAACTGAATGATCAGCTTAACCTGAGCATTATATGGCTGTCCAAACATGGCTTGTGGACCTGTCCCTTTGACCATGACCCCTCCTTGTTTAATCTGATCTCTTAGGAATGGGGTTTGACGAACCAGTCCTGAAATTCAAAGCCAACATCAACAAAATTGATTGATGGTAGAGGAGGGCATACTCAAGACTAATTTGCATAGCCCACATTTCTTCTTTGACTGCAGCATTCTCAAATGAAAACTTGCTGTCCAGTTTGTCCAAACCATAGACCACACCTCCAAACTACATATATATATCAACATAAGTTCTCTGACCATGTAGGATTGGAATCTGAAGTTGGACGTACCACCTTGTCCCACGTTTTGACTCTATTTTCTGCTGATTTCTTTGTCCACAGAATAATGGAATGGTATTGAAGTTCCCCAGGTTTTGGTGCACATATGTGGTTCATCAGCTTGTCAATGTGGATGTACCCATCTTCTTTCAACGCCCCGGATTCAATGCCTGCCTGCACCTGTTGCTCCATCTCTACTATGCTTTTTACCCAACCATTCCTTGACTTGTTTCTCACTCTCCCTGCAATCCTCGTGAGGTGTCGGCAACGCATATGTGAGATGACATACCTCATTACTCCAATCCACACAGCTTTCTTCCTAGACATTTCCCCTGTTTGTTTTGCATTCCTCAACTGTTCAAAGATCTGCTTCAACTTTTTGAGAGTCTGTGTGATCATCTTGCAAGCATCGTCCGATGTCCTTGTTGTAACTGTTATCTTGAGCATTGCTAAGACTTGTTTCTTGTGTGCATCGGTTGGGTTATTCTGCGAAAATTTTGTCAATAATTGTACAGATGTTTTCTAACCAATCTAATTGTACCCACATCTATAGTTTCCTGGAGCTTCTTTGCATTGCTTCCTTGAATTTTCCCTCTCTGTTTAGCCTTCACTTCCTCCATCATTGCTGGCATAAACAAATTATAATAGAAAGCATTGCTATTAGCAAGAAAATATGGTAACAGAGGATCAGTGGTGTCTTTGGACATCCAGTCCCTTATAATATTATCATTGATTCTGTGGATGGTCTTTGTCAGCTGCTTGGGCAACTGAGTTATAACAGGTGGCTCCTGTTCTATGATGTGAAAATTTGAGAGAGTTAGTATACCCTTCAGTTTTATCTTCAACTTAATACACTTACTATTCCACATTGGTCTGCACAAATCATCTTCATCTTCATCTGGCAGCAGCTATCCATCTTCCATCTGCCAATGCCATTTAGAGCTGGGTACATTGCTTGGCACCTCACCCGGTGAATCTTCTGGGGACTCTTTCAGGGGCATCAATGGTGACAATGGTCTATGAGCAAGAGATTATGGACATCATCAATGACAATATTGAGGGAAAGGTCCTGGCATTTAGATTTGGGATTGTTGAATGAGGAGCTTGCATGCCATCTGTTCATTGCAGTGCCTTGAGGGAAATCTGTTCAGGATTAGTAGTAGTTTGGAGGATTAAATAGATGATGAAGGAGGCTTATTGTTTAATAAAGCACGAGAGACAGCTTCTTTCACAACAATAAGACTACAGCATGCATCATCCCAATTGACAACAATGATCAGATACTCATGCTTCTCAGGGGCGATGATCCCCTTGACAACAAGCTTCAATGTCGTCCCAGCAAGATCTATTTGCATGTTGTGGAAGGAGAAGTGTTTTGGGTGCAAATGAGGGGTCTGATATACAATGGTTTGAATGGAGGAATGGGAATACTCACAGGTCTTTGATGAGATATGGGACAGGTGCTAGGGGCGCCACAGCAATTTAAGTGCCTATGAAATGACTCAGTTGAATACAAGGAAAATAGTGAGGAGAGAACTGACAATAGCTTAGAATGACAATGAATGGCTGGCAGTACAGGCTATACTGGTTGGTCTGACCAATGACGCTGAGTCTAATCAGTCTACAAATGAACAGATGCCAAGTCTATGTTCTTTTGTAGTCAGAGGGTGACACCAAGTCTAAACCCAGGCAATCCATTATGTATATGACATGAGATGGGCCTGCACTGAAGTTGATACCGCTGGATGTTGCAGAACCTTTCAAGTGAAGAGATTAAGAGGAGAGAGGAATATCCACATACCCCTATGTGTAGATAAATCCTGGATTTCTCGATGTGCACAATGGCAGTGGCAATAGAAGGAGTAGAAGTGGAGATAAACTTGGGAATGGCAGTCTGGCTGAGTGCACCAATGACGCAGAGTCTAATCAGTCCACAAATGAACAGGTGCTAAGTCTATGTTCGTTTGTGACCAAGAGGTGACGCGAAGTCTAACCCCTGGGCAGTCCAGTAGATATGCATCGAGGGCCTAATAGGTTTGAGTCTGGCTGAATGCACACTGATGACACAAAGTCTAATTGGTCCACAAACAAACAGATGCCAAGTCTATGTTCATTCATGACCAAGTGGCGACATGAAGTCTAACCCCTGGACAGTCCAGTAGATACACATTGCATCATCACTGTCAACATGTGGTAGTGGGGTAATGGCAGGGGTAGGTGGTGGTGGAGCGCATGCTGTAAATATAATAACATGGTCAGTAGGATACCAAGGTTATGTGAGGGACATATCATGGCGAGGCGGATAGGATATGTCAGCAGCCACAGTGTTCACCAGTGAGCATGAGGTAGGTTATTTGTATGCATTTGGCAACAGCTTTGCCCATAGCGTGGGCAGGTGACCTCCAAATTCTATGCACGTCACGTGTTATGTATCTTACATTCTCACACACATGTATCTAACTATCTTACAATTCTCGCACAACACCTGTCATTTGTCCTCCCTCCTCTGCCCTCGTTTGAAATCAAGGTAAGTTTTAATTAATTTATGCATGGTCCTCTTTTTGATGTGGGAAAACCACCCACTGCTGCCTTCAGCTCACTATCCATCCTATGCATCATCTTCAACCACAGGTGTGTACCAGTTCCCTTTTCATCATCAGCAAGGATACAAGCTAGACTTGGTGTTGCTCATACTCCTTAGAGACTTAGACTTTGTGTCAGTCTCTTGAGATTAGACTTTGCATTGTCTCGCTGATCTATGTGCCTTACTTCTGTAACCTGAAAACTTTTAGCTCAGAACCCCCTTTGCTCCGGCTCACTCAGCTTCCCTTCATTCCCTTAAAGCAGCTTCTTCAATTCCCAGTGCATACTAGTCCTCTGTTCATCATCAGCAGGAATACGAGCTAGACTTGGTGTTGCTCATGCTCTCTAGAGACTTAGACTCTGCATCAGTCTCTTGAGATTAGACTTTGTGTCATCTTGCTGATCTACATCCCATGATTTTGTAACCTGAATAACTTTTAGATCATAACCCCCTTCACCCCAGACTCTCATGACTCAAATGTCAGTCCGAGAAACATGTTCAGTGTTCCAATCCTTACCATGGTTGTCTAACATCTACAAAATGCTGGGGAAGTTGAATGATATCTGTACTGGTGGTCAAATGGCTGAGGTGAGCCTTCTCCCTTCCTTATGAGCATCCTCAGTTTCTACCACAGCGTTGACCATTCTTTTATACTCCAGGCTTTTATTAACCGCATGAATAGTGAAGAACTTTTTTCTGGTACCATGCATCTCCTCAAAGCCATCCTGAATGATGGGAAGTCTCATGGGCAACTGCCCAAGTCAGATTTCGAGAATTACATGATGATCCTCCTCCGGTATCATTTGATCAATGTTAGCATTTGGAGATTGCAGCAAGCAGAATCCATGCATGCAGAGAATTCTAAACCTATGTGTGTTCCAGCTGATTTTGTGAGGAAACTTCTATTGCTGTCCACATCTTTTGATGACATTGTTATGACCTGCTAGCCCTTTTCTGAACTTGAAGCTTGGCCAACTTTGATATCACAGGCTAACTTACTGATACAGGACATGGACATGGCTTCCTCTTCCGATTTGAATGTTCTGGATGTCATTGTACAGAGGTACATAAACTTATGTGCTGCGAATGCCAAGAAGAAAGGATTCACTATTCTCTCATCTTTTGAGAAAGCGTTGTTCTATCTGGGCTATCTTTTCAAGGCAAGTCCCCCCTCCCATTGAGACTTGCAGTACTCAGCTGATATGTCATCTAGGGGAACCTTGATTTCTCAAAAACAGTCAAGGACCTGGAGGAGGACCTGCAAAGGTGTGCACCTCCACACTTCAGTATTGAAAATCACAGACTGTCATCACCAGGAGGGAGCTGAAGTTAAATGATGTCCATTTTGGCCTATGGAAAAAAGGGCGTCCAGATTTAAAAAGTCTGAGACTACCCCTTCTGATATCCTTAGCCACATTCCCGCTCTGTCTCCTTATTGGTGATTCACTGCTCTGCCCAGGAGGTAAGGAGGGGATTCTCAAGGTAAGCTGTCAACTTTTATATTTTTGTTCCACTTGACTGTAGTCTCTGCAGCTTTGGAAAAGTATGGGAACTTTCCGGCCACAGATTGTTGCCAATATTGAACGGCGTTTATGAGCTATCATCTGGTCGGATGTTCAAGGACAAGATCTTCAGACCAATCTCCGCAATGCTCTCTCCTCCATCATGGTCTCTCTACATTCTGAAGATGCCACTTGTTTTGACCCCTGGATTCAGATGCATATGTCCTGGCATGCTCTCTTACCCAATCTTATGCACCATTCCAGCTCTCTTTCTTGATGAAAATCTACCAGGTGAAACATCGCCTGGTTCTATGCCGACCCCAGCTGCCTCACCTCCTCCTCAGATTGATGATGATGAAACTCTTTCTTCAACAGATTAGCATTATTCCTTTCCCTCTTCATAATTGTTCTCACGTGGTTCTTAGTAGGAATGCATACCCAATCAAATGGATCTCAAGGCCTTCCTAGCCTGGTCGGGCAGGTTGACCATCCCATGGCCATCACTGACCAGCTAGCCTCATCACAGGAAAAAGCTCGAAGTATCCAGTCCAGTGCGAGTGCTGCCTCTCTGCATGCCACCAAACTAACATCCCTCCCAATCTAGATGACTCTACTGACAGCGATTTAAGTAAGTGGCCACCCCAGACACACCTCAATAGCAGAGATACACTTACATACATTGAGCCCCCCCCCCCAGAGTCCCGATCCCCCACACTGAACGCATCTCAGGCCCAACCTATGACTTCCAGAGGTTCATCCACCCATGGGGCTCAGGCCAGCCACTCTCAAGACCCGGAGTTTGGCAGGGAGAGTGGATCAGATGATGAAGTAGGTGAGCCACCTGCTTCAAAGCGGCACAAATCCAAGGACTTGACAGTGAAAACTGGGGTTCAGAACTCGTCTAGAAAATCACTGGGCACCTCCCTGAAAGGCAAGACCAAGAGTTTGGGACCCACCTTCCATGTTCAAAAGGGGACACTTCCCCAACATGAGATAGTAACGTGCTTTATCTTATTATTTAATTTCTGAAGATGACCTGTACCATTAAAAAGATCGATCTAACCAATGATTCTGTGCATAGAATCAAATTTCTTTATTCAGCAAATAACTAAGTCCTAAAACATTATATAGCATGATGACTATGAAAGCAATGAGCCACAGGATTTCTCAGAGGAGATAAAAGTTTCATTCATATTTTCTGATATCCTAATATGCATCTCAACTTCCTGCTAGAAAGTAAAAGGTCCAACTCCAGCATATTTTTGCATTCCGGGTGAAGACTCAATGTATGAATATATCCTGGCTTTTCATGTAAGTTCGTTTATAGATGACTGGGCTTCTCTATATCAATACTTATTTACTGCAGTTTGCAGAAAATTTAGAACACTTTTACAACATTTATGCCTCTGTGGAGAAGGGTTACAAAGATGGAAAGCCTCCCTCTGCACTTGGGCCCAATCACTCCTGCGCTTGAATCTTCAAGCATGAGGAGTTTTGCAAGATGTTGCATGATAACATTCAGAATATCATGAGGATGCACTATATCATTGTTACTGGTGCACCAGGCCACAAGTTCGAGTTTGATGACGCCACTTTCAGCAGCCTTAATCTGGGCGAGTCACTGAATAGAATTGTTACCATACACAGTGAGTAATAGTAAGCTGCACCCAGCTGCTCTCGAGTAATCTGAATGTATTGCAGATCTTTCCATACCTGTTAAGAGTGACCCAGACATGTGCCATACACTGGAAACTGTGGCTGAACTCATCAAGGCATCGCACCTTGATGATGGCAAGTCCCTCAATGCTCTTGATCTTCCGATTTCCATTCCCAATCCAACATTTTCCATCACAAGCAAGTCTATCACTTGGAATGCAACAAAAGGCTTGGCCTGGTGCAAGAATCCGGATCCATACCCCACATCTGATCTGACCTGGGCTATTGCGGCAACAGCAGGGTGTATGCACAATTGGCATATTGATGCCGATGGATTCAGTACAGTCATTGAACTATTGATGAGTTGCAAGATATGGATTGTCGCCCACCCTAAAGAGCTGCACACATATGATGCCTTTGGCAGTATGGAACTATTCGGTCCATCATTCGATGCCAAGAAGCCCAATACTCACTTATGGATGGTTGAAGCATTCTGTGGCCAGGAATGCAATTGTGAGTCACAAAGTACTGAGTATCATCATCATGGCTTACTGTCAACTAGCTTCATGCAGCCTAATACACTCCATTTTGTTGTCACACCAGAACATTCTATTTGTCAGGGAGGCCATTTTTATGGATCCTCTACAATTCAGGATGCATGCTATGGGGTGTTCCATTCCTTTGTCTCTGGAATGCTGGTTATGAACACTGAGCATACCATCGCCTCTCGCCAACTCTTGTGTAGAATGCTTGCATTCTATGAGAGGTATCTGATTCCTTCTCCTGGCACTACCTGTCCCCCTCCAATCGATGGTTCATCAATTGATTCTATTCTATAATTTTGATGTTAATAGATATCATTTTTCTCCAGCCCTCCAGAAGGCTCATCTCCCCAATCTGGAGACCTTTGATGGTCTCAAGGATGTCATAGCACTCTGCAGCATCATTGAACTTGGCAGTGCGATGAGCCCGTGGTCCTATCAGTCAATGGTCACTCACTAGTGAGAGAGAGGATGATCTTTGCTTGTAGGAGAAGTCGCCAGCTCATTACTTGGATTTTCTACCTCTTTGAGGTGTTGGATCAAGATGGTAGGATTATTGCTGATGGGGAACGAGACCTTTATTGGCTATACATGGAGCAGCAGGCACGCGTCTTGTGTCATTATAAGAGGCAGATATGGAAGAAAGGAATCCTTGGTTCCAACATGATCGAATGCAAACCAGCCAACCTCAAGAAGATCATCTTCAACTGCTTTTCCCACAATCTTGACATTTTGTCCCATTTTCATGGCCAGTTTGGTGAAGATGAAAAGATGTTTGCATGGATGGGACCCACATATAGGATGCGGCAAAGACTGGAGACTGAGCTATCTGAAATTCCCCCGCCACCTGGTAAGTACTTTATCCATGCTATCATGCAATGCAGCTGAGTGAATCTGCTCTGCAGAAATTTATGACCTCATATACAAGAGCCTACGAAAGTGTCGCCAGGTCTCTCCATCAACTTCCCCGGTCAGTGGCGGGCCATCAAAGAAGAAGTCAAAGATGGCCTGATATATGGAGTATAACTGCTGGCTAGGGTAACCTGATTGGATACTGCTGGGCACCCCTCAGAAGCATTACACTGTTAGCCGGTTAGGTAGCATGGTTTGGTCTGGTACCCACCAAATCCAGCAAGTGCCATCACCAATCAGAAATCTCCAGTTTGTTGCTGTGCCCATGCATTTGATGTTTGTGTGTTCGCTATTCCTCAACAGCTCAATTCCCTTGTGTTCCCTCTGTCTTTTTTGTTACCTTTTTTGCACATCATGTACTTTACATAGAATCTGATCTATTTTATGGGGAAAACCCATACCATGAGCCAGAAAAGCACCCAGGAATAAAATTTTTCAATATGCACAGAGAAAAAGATTTTTCATCTCAAAGAGGTGCGGTTTTTAGCAGTTTTTTTTAGTGGAGCCCTTGCCACATTGCTCCCAAACTCTGGAGAGACAGCCTGGGGATCTTATTTTTCAGGTGGGGAATGTCTAAAAAGGAAATATATTATCAAAAGAAAAAATGTAGAGCCCAAGAAGGAGGTCAATGATGAAAAACCACAGAGGGGCGGAGTCCACACGGCCGTTGAACGTCTCGATGAACCCCCTGCACAGGGAAGCTGATGTAATAATGCCATAAACAGTTGGCCCACTGCCATAACTCCAGCCTAGCCCTGTAACAGCCCCGCCAAACAGGTTTCTCACTATGCCAAAATGGCTGAGTCAGCCACTGACCAAGCAGGTGATGATGGCACCTGTGATACAATAACAATTACAGGATTCCTTCCTTCTCATCCTCATCTTCAAGAACTCAATATTCGTAAGATCTCCAGATGAGATTTTCTTTTCTTTCTTCTTTTTCTAACCTGAATCTTTTAGCTTGCCCCTTCCTGACAATTTGCCCACAACACTTCCCTCCTATTTTCAGCAGGAAATCTTTTGAGATTAGACTTTGGTCATCTCGCCAACGTTACTCGTCTCAACGCTTGACAGATGTCTTTACAGAACAATCATTATGGCAAGATATCTCTCCCAAAATCCAGCCCTATCTAGGTCTCAGCCATACGGTATGTATTCACACCTCCCTCCTCCTGTGCTAGTGATAGTGCAGCAGCCGGTCTACATTATGAACATTTAGTGGTCTCACCTTGGCCTAGCCAGGTCCTGGCTAACTTCCTCTACTGTTATTCCACATTTCCCCCTGTATTGCATTGCCTCATCCATTTGCAGATTCTCTTCATGTCTTCAATGCCAAAGTGCTCTGTCAATGGAGGCATTGGGCTATCAGCACACCAAATCAGAACAGCATTCCCACTCCACCTTGAGGAGACCACAGCGTCTGTCTCCGGGTGGATCTAAGATATGGGCCAGATGACCACACCCTCTGATCACAAGCCTTCATCTCCGAATACCCACACTTCGCCACCATCCTGTGCAAACCAACAGATCCCAATGACCCACTCTCCATCATGTGGTTTAACCCCACCATGTCCGACTTTGTTCCATGCTGCAACTCTCTCGTTGAGGGTATAGGTCTACTTGCACCTTCTCGTTATGAGGCCCTGAATAACTGCCGGTGCAAAGTTTCTGACCGTGTCCGTGCCTATATGAAGGTGATAGACTCAGAGCAGTCAAAAACTCTTGTCTGGAACTCTCTTCAAATCATTATCCAGAACCTGCTTTACACTATGCTCCAGAATCTGCTTCACATCATGTATCACTCTTGCATCTGCATATCCTTTCTCCATACAACATTCTTGGAAATGACATTTGGCATCACTGAATTCCAGAGGTACTTCCTCGAAGTCCTTGGCCTGATTGATTTCTTGAAGATCTACGAGCCACGCATGCAGGGGTGTGCACCTCGTGCCATGTCGGCTGCTGACTGCCTTGGTGCTTTTACTAATAACCCTCAGTTTGCTCAACAGTTGTTCAATGCCGGTCTTCTAGTCTACTTCATCCGGCAACTTGACCCTTTCTATGCAGATGACCCCGTCATACAAACCAAAACCAGTCCACACTTTGAGCATTATGCCCTTCCAGACCCTGCGCTGTTTGTCATGCTGGGTGATGACAAGAAGAAACTGGCTTACCTTTTGACATGGTTGCGCACACGTCCCGCCTTGTTGTACTACCTTCAGAAGCAGGACTCGACAGCACTCTCCAATCAAGCTTGGCGTGATTTTCTCGAGATGGGCTGCAGTGATAAGCTGAAGAATGACTCTGCAGCAGCAATGCGTTGAGAGGAAATTCGGAAAATCATGGGAGGAATTTTGAGAACTGCCGGAGTGTTGGAGGCCTCCAACAATGCGAACTTGGGCCCAGTTTATTTGGAGAGACAAAGAACTGGCTCTGGACAAGTTACCCAGGATTTCCGTCTTTCAGGAAATTGTGTGGGAATTGTATGAGCTCAATTTTCACCTCGAGCTTGTCAGTTTGGATCAATGTGCAAACAGGGACCCTGTAAAAGTAGATCTGGAGATTCATGTCCAAGAGATTCTGCGGTGCTTTCCTAACATGTCTGGTGTTTCTGTCGTCACAATATTATATGCAAACACCGGTCTCATCACCAATGATTGGAGAGAGCGGCTACCTTTCATCTTGGCCTTTGTGGGTGTGATGTCTTGCTGGAAGGGGTTGAAGCCCAAGGTCTTTGACTATTGACTCCACCGTGTCAAAGAACTTTTGCAGAATCAGGCGCTAGAACTGGAGTGTGAAGCAGCTTGTTTCTATATGCAAACATTCTTCAATCATTTTGGCTGAGCATCTCTTATCCCACATTGCATTTTAAGGGCACCTGTCATATGATCACTCTATTTTTTTATTATCTTTTGTATTATTTGATTGATGTGGATCAACTGTTTGTTCTGGCAATATTTTGTTGCAAGGAAGCAGTAAGGTTTTATTGTGCTAACAAGTTTTGCCAACATGAGGCAATGTCGCCCAGCCTCAATGTGGGCAAAGCCAAATGTACACAAACAACCGACTGCACAGACCTGCATACACTGCCCAGGGATTAGACTTTGTGTCACCTGGTGCACACAGCCAGACTCCAGACTCACTGCTATTCTCTTCATTTTCGACATGCTGTACTGTAATGGTATTGTACTGTGGGAGTGTTTTATTATTACAAGGTTTCTCCTTTGGACGAAGCCACAGTGACTCGCCCAGACCACTGCAATGCTTATCTCTTCAAGGTGAGATCATCCCTTCTGTACTTCATCCTGCTTTGGAATGTCTCAAGCTTTTCGAAGGTGTGCCACCACCATATGACAGAAAGTAGAGGATGGTTGTACCTGGGTGCTGAGGTTGAAGCCAGGTCGCAAATACTGCATGGTCAAGGTATGTTTTTATAGGAGGATTGACGACAGCTAAAACATGATTTTCCCAGCATCTCTTGCACGAGATTGGCTGGAGCTATAGGGACATGGTTGACTGCCTCGAGGAGAAGAGGAAGATCATGGCTCAAGCTTTCCATGAATACAAGGTGTGTCCTTTTGCTCAATAGATACTGCCAGGAGCTAAATCAGATGGTAGGTGTCTGCCAGAAAGTGGTTGCGAGCACTGCAGCATCGTTTGGGCAGCTTGGGTACCACAGGGTCAGAAGACACTTTTTCATTCAATTTGTATCCTAATAACAGTTAATACACTGGGTTCGCTGCCACACCCTCTGTTCTCTTTGTCATCTGGAAATAAGATGGCACAGTGCTCTCTCCATCATATGTGAGAGAGCCTCGGCTGTAGAGTCACCTGTGGGTTTTCATGAAACCAAGGTGCAAAGGTCCAACACAATGTGGTCAAAAGTAAGGCCCACACAGCTGAGGAACATCATCATGTAGGAGCAGAGATTGAATGTGATGAACCCTCCAACTTGATCTTGGGGGGATGAAACCAAATCAAAGGTTGCAGTTCCCCAAACTTCTCAGTGCAGTTGTCAATGATCCAGACCTGAATGATGTGGTGTTCAATGACCTGCATGCAACCATTTTAGGGAGTGTCTCCTTGCTGCCAGGCTCCATTGAAGGTGGAGGATCCAGAGTGATGAGGCAAGTGTTGTGATGGAAGATGCCAGAAGATGTGAGAAGACGGCACGCCAAACCATAAGTGGCTGTCAACGCAACAGACTGAAACAACAGGCTTAAACACATTGAATTCATGATCATGATGTGATAAGACTGTATGCCAACTTTATGGTGGCACTGACTCGGAGAGAATATGACAGCTGACACAATCAAGTCACAAGACTCATGTATGGCGGTATGCATTGCATTGTTTCGGACAGTTTTGGACAGATCCGGAGGTAGTGCAACGTCGCTGAATTGGAGTTGGAGTTACACTCCTCCAACTCGGAGTCAGTGCCACTATATGATGCTCAGGTGCCACATAGTACTATCCAACAATGTCTAGCCTTAAGGCAGCCCTTCAAGCAGCGAATGATGGAACTGAGCCAATCCCCCCTGAACCGATAGACAGGCCTTTTTCGACAATCGGCAATAGCACTAACAGATCTTGGACCCTCCACCAAAGTTATTTGAGGTTCAGTCAAATATCTCTTATCTGGACTCTTGTTGCTATGTTGAATGGCCTTCCAACACTCTCGACTGATCCAAGGGCATTACTCGAGCAGGCCACCCATGTCCAAAACACCCAGGATGAAATGGACCCACTGGACATGGTGCTTGCCTTACTTGTGCGCAATATGGAGGTTTTGGCAGGCATGGCTCATGTCCATCCCAGTAAAGCGACTGTTTCCCTGAAGCAATTGGATGCCCAGAAGGAAAATCAGGAGAAGGACTTCACCCATCTATCTATGGTATCTAAATCCAGGCGGAGAAAAGAGGCGAATATCAGGGTCAAGGTCACAAAAGTCGAGGAGAAAATCGGGCAGAAGGCTAAGGAAAAGGTCGAGGATGGCAAGGAGAAGAAGAGTGAGGCCCGGGAGGACGATGATATGAAGGAGGACAAGGAAGGCAGGAAGAAGAAGTTGTTAGGGCAACCACTTAACTATCTTCTCAAAGCATAATCCAAAGACTATGCCGAGAATCAAGCATTGTGGGCTCACACATAGATAAGCTTAGAGAGAGAGAGGATGGTGGAGGAAAGCGCCAG
>Ga0307516_10004653_pt1 | contig 16825 bp, 18 predicted proteins | sample 19_EM_MG_FD_203310 | JGI IMG/M metagenome (GOLD analysis project Ga0307516, IMG submission 203310) | Populus trichocarpa ectomycorrhiza microbial communities from riparian zone in the Pacific Northwest, United States - 19_EM | ecosystem: Host-associated > Plants > Roots > Unclassified | place...
TGTACTCGGCGCCGATCACCTGCACCGCCAGCAGGGCGACGACCGCCTGGCCGAGCTGGACCCCGGTGAGCGTGATCTTCGCCGGATCGACCGAGCAGACCCCGGCCGGGCAGTCGGTGGCCGCGGCCGCCAGGACGCTGATCCCCACGGTCGCCGCGACGACGGCGAGCAGCAGCAGACTCGTACCCGGCGTGGTGCGCAGCTTGGTCCACTCCGCGTGCAGCGCGCGCCTCATACGTCCCGCCGCCGCAGCGAGAAGACGGCCAGGCCCAGGATGAGCGCCGCCCAGCCGGCGAGGACGGCGAGACCCGCCCACGGCGGCAGCGGGAAGTAGCCGTTCACCGGGATGGGATAGTCGTCGACCTGCGGATAGGTCACCGCGCTCTGCTGCACGGCGAACGCGGCCGCGGGGGTGACGCGCAGCAGCCACTGCGCCGGCTCCGGCGGCAGGACCGTCATGGCCAGCAGGTACGGCAGCACGATCACCACGATCCCGGCGACGACGGCGGTCAGCCCGCGCCGCAGCAGCGCTCCCAGGGCGAGGGCCAGCACCGCCGCGCCGGCCAGCAGGAGCCCGGTGCCCGCGACCAGGCGCACCTCGGTGCCGAGGGTGGCCGGGTGCAGGTACACGCCGCTCGCCCGCAGCACCTGCTGACCGAAGAAGATCACTACCGCCGCGGCCAGCACCCCGAGTACGAAGGTCGCCGCGCCGATGACGGCGGCCTTGGCGAGCAGGATCCGGGCGCGGCGCGGGACGGCGGCCACGGTCGTCCGGATCAGCCCGCGCCGGTACTCGGCGGTCATCGTCATCGCGGCGACGACCACCACGAGGATCAACCCGGCGAACGTGCCGGCCAGGGTCTGGCTGATCGTGGTGCCGACGCCGGAGATGCCGGAGACGGCCGGGGCGATGTCGCCGCTGCCGCTCACGTCGAAGCTCGCGCCGGTCTGCTCGGGGCGCGCGGGCTCGGCGTCGTCGCCGACCGTGCTTCGGGTCCACGTCGTGCCGGACCAGGTGCCCTGCTGCCCGAGACTGTCGAAGGCGGCGGTGACCTGGCTGGGGCCACCCATCGCGCCGCCGACCCCGCGCCCGCCGCCGAGGATCCAGGTGTACTGCGGTGACGTCGCGAAGGTGCCCGCCTCGACGGTGGCCGGGAGCCCGGGCAGCCGCACCTTGTCCACGACCGTCCACGTCGTACCGTCGGCCGACTCCTCGCCGGTGATCGTCTCCCCGGCGCGGGTGAGCCGCAGCCAGCGCGGCGTGGTGGCGGGGCCGGGCTGCCCGGCCGTGTCGTGCACGTAGTCGTGCTGCATCCGGACGCCGTGCGCGCCGGTCATCATGATCGCGGCGTAGGTCGAGCCCGGCCGGGTGCCGTCCTTGATGATCAGCCCGCCCTTGGCCCACGGGGCGAGCCCGGGCAGGCCGTCTCCCGGGCCGCGCTCGGCGACCTGCGGGGCGCCGTCGGCCGGGGCCGGACCGCCCATGCCCGGCTTCGCCGGCAGCGTCCCGGTGAGGCCGTTCAGCCGTACGGTGATGCTCCCGTCCCCGGCCAGCGACCGGTGCACGAAGGTGAAGTGGTCGGTCACCTCCTGGCCCTCCGGCCCGACCGGCAGCACGCACTCCGACTGCGGGCCGTTACGCCCGCAGGAGCCCTGCCCACCGGTGAGCAACCCCAGCCCGACCACCGCCGCCGCGGCGCAGGCCAGCGCGACCACCCAGCCGCGCACGGTCCGCAGCTTGGTCCACTCGGCGTGCAGCACCGCCCTCATCGCGACGCCCCCGGCGACTCGGCCCGGAACTCGACCGCGTCGTGGGTCAGCTCGAGGTAGGCCTGTTCCAGGCTGCCGTGCCGGGCCAGCAGCTCCGGCATCGTCTGGTCGGCGAGCACCCGGCCGCGGCCGACCACGACCACGTGGTCGGCGGTGCCCTGCAACTCGCTCATCAGGTGGGTGGAGAGCAGCACCGCGCGGCCCTCGGCGGCCAGCCCGCGCAGGAAGCCCCGGATCCAGACGATGCCCTCCGGGTCCATCCCGTTGAACGGCTCGTCCAGCATCAGCGCCGGCGGGTCTCCGAGCATCGCCGCCGCGATCCCGAGCCGCTGGCGCATGCCGAGGGAGAAGCCGCCGGCGCGCCGCCGGGCCACCGCGGTCAGCCCGGCCTGCTCCAGCACCGCGTCGACGCGTTCCCCGGTCAGGCCCTGCGAGTGGGCGAGCCAGAGCAGGTGGTTGCGGGCCGTGCGGCCCGGCTGCAGCGCGCCGGCGTCGAGCAGGGAGCCGACGACCCGCAACGGGTACGGCAGGCTGCGGTACGACTGCCCGCCGACCAGCGCGGTCCCGGCGTCGGGGGCGTCGAGTCCCAGGATCACCCGCATGGTGGTGGATTTGCCGGCGCCGTTCGGGCCGACGAAGCCGGTGACCTGTCCGGGCTCGACGGCGAAGGACATCCCGTCCAGCGCGAGGGTCGGCCCGAAGCGTTTGCGCAGGCCGTTGACGACGATGGTGGTCTCGTTCATGCCGTGGTGTCTACGCGGACGCGGGTGTCGCCACGGTGCCGCCGGCTGACACCCCACTGCCACCCGGCAGCTGGCATCGTGGGGGCATGCGCGTGCTGGTCGTGGAAGACTTCGAGATCCTGGCCCGCACCCTGGGCACCGGGCTGCGCCGCGAGGGGATGGCCGTGGACGTGGTGCTGGACGGCGCTGACGCGCTGGAGCATCTCGCCGTCACCCGCTACGACGTGGTGGTGCTGGACCGCGACCTGCCCGGGGTGCACGGCGACGAGGTGTGCCGGCAGATCGTCGCGGGCGACTCGGGCAGCCGGGTGCTGATGCTGACCGCGGCCGCCGCGGTCGGCCAGCGGGTCGCCGGGCTGGGCCTGGGCGCCGATGACTACCTGCCCAAGCCGTTCGACTTCGCCGAGCTCGTGGCCCGGATCCGGGCGCTGGCGCGGCGGCCGGCCACCGCGCTGCCGCCGATCCTGACCAGCGGGGAGGTGATGCTCGACCCGAACCTGCGGGTGGCGACCCGTGGCGGCCGCCGGCTCGAGCTCAGCGCGAAGGAGTTCGCCGTGCTGGAGTGCCTGCTCGCCGCGCAGGGCCGGCTGGTGCCGGCGGAGGAACTGCTGGAACGGGTCTGGGACGAGGCGGCGGACCCGTTCACGACGGTGGTGAAGACGACGATCAGGCGGTTGCGCGCCAAGCTGGGTGACCCGCCGGTCGTGCACACGGTCCGCGAGGCCGGCTACCGGATCGGTGCCCCGTGAGCGCCCGGCGCCGGCTGCGGGCCCAGCTCACCCTGCTCTACGCGGTGCCGTTCCTGGTCTCCGGCGCGTTCCTGCTCAGCATCCCGATCCTGCAGGGGCGCGAGAGCAGCCCGGTGGGCGTCCAGACCGGCACCGGACCGGCCCCGCCCGTCCCGGGTCCGGACCTGGCGCGACTGGTCACCGCCTCGGCGCTGGGGCTCGCGGCGATGGGCGTGCTCGCGCTCGTGCTGGGCTGGCTCATCGCGGGCCGGTTCCTGCGCCCGCTGCGCGCCATCACCGCGACCGCCCGGGACATCTCCGCCCGTAACCTGCACCGCCGGCTCGGCCGCACCGGGCGCGACGACGAGTTCACCGAGCTGGCCGCGACCCTGGACGACCTGTTCGCCCGCCTGGAGTCGTCGTTCACGTCCCAGCGCGACTTCGTCGCCAACGCCTCGCATGAGCTGCGGACGCCGCTGACGGCGCAGCGGGCGCTGCTGCAGGTGGCCCTCGCCGATCCCGGCGTCACGATGGCGAGCCTGCGGGCCGTCTGCCAGGACGTGCTCGATCTGGGCGCGGCGCAGGAACGACTGGTCGGCGCGCTGCTGACCCTGGCGACCGGCGAGCAGGGCGTCGAGCACCGGGAGCCGTTCGACCTTGCCCGGGTGGCGGCCACCGTGCTGGCCACCCGCGAGGAGGAGGCCCGGCGCCGCGCCGTGGCGGTGCGGGTCACCCTCGGGGCGGCCCCGGCGACCGGCGACCCGAGCCTGGTCGAGAGCCTGGTCGCGAACCTGCTGGACAACGCCCTGCGGCACAACGTGGCCGGCGGCAGCGTCGCGCTCACGACCGCGACCGTCGACGGCCGGGCCACCCTGACGGTCCGCAACACCGGAGCGGTCATCCCGCCGGCCGAGCTGGAGAGGCTGTTCCAGCCGTTCCAGCGCCTCGGCGCCCAGCGTCTCGGCAATACCGGCGGCCACGGTCTGGGCCTGGCCATCGTCCGCGCGATCACGACCGCGCACGGCGCGGCGCTGACCCCGACGGCGCCGTCCGAGGGCGGGCTGGCCATCGAGGTGCGCTTCGGCCGACCCGACGGTGATCCACTGTAGACGGGTTCGCCCGGATTGCCTGGTGGCCTTGCTCATCCGTGAAGATTTCTCTTGATCGATGATCTATCACTATCCGTGTTGGCGTGGATACGATCAGCGGCAGCGACGGCGCGCCCACCGGTGTTCGCGTCCGATTCGCAGTCTCGCCGCTTGTCGACCCCACAAGGAGTTGCAGTGGACGCGTACTTCATGACGGAGCGCCACGAACAGTTGCGCAAGGAGGTGCGGGCGTTCGCGGAGACCGAGGTGCGCCTGCGGATAGAGGAGATGGAGACGTCACGTGCCGTCCAGTACGACCTCTCCCGGCTGATCGCCCGCCAGGGGTGGATCGGCGTCACCATCGGCGCCGGGCACGGCGGCATGGCGCTCGGCCACCTGGCGAAGACGATCATCATCGAGGAACTGGCCCGGGTCAGCGGCGCGATGGGCGCCATGGTCCAGGCCTCCCAGCTCGGGGTCGCCAAGATCCTGCACTTCGGCAACGCGGAGCAGCAGGCCACCTGGCTGCCGGCCATCGCAGCGGGTGACTGCCTGCCGACCATCGCGGTCACCGAGGAGCACTCCGGCGGGCACGTCCTGGGCATGTCGGCCACCGCCGAGCGGGACGGTTCCGACTATGTCCTCAACGGACGGAAGGTCTTCGTCGGCAACAGCCACGTCGGTGACCTGCACGGCGTCGTGGTCCGCACCGGACCCGGCTCCAAGGGCCTGTCGGCGTTCCTGGTCGAGGCGGACCGGCCCGGCTTCTCGCTCGGCGCGCACCGCACCGCGATGGGCCTGCACGGCTTCAGCTTCGGCGAGCTCATCTTCGAGAACTGCCGGGTCCCGGCGGCCAACCGGCTGGGTGCCGAGGGCGACGGCCTCGCCGTGGCCTACTCCTCCAGCATCCTGTACGGCCGCCCCAACCTGACCGCCGTCGCCCTCGGCATCCACCAGGCCCTGGTCGAGGAGACCTCGGCCTACGTCACCGAGCGGCACCGCTACGGCAAGCCGCTCGGCGACCTGCTGCCGATCAAGCTCAAGCTGGGCCAGATGCAGTCCCGGCTGATGACCGCGCGGCTGGCGGCCTACCACGCCGTGCACACATTGGACCTCGGCCTGCCCTGCGACGCGGAACTGATGAACGCCAAGCTGATCAACGTCGAGTCCGCACTGGACAGTGCGCGCAACGCGATGGAGATCCACGCGGCGGCGGGGCTCTACCTGGACCGGCCGGTGGAGCGCTACCTGCGCGACGCGCACCACATCTTCGCCCCGGCCGGCACCTCCGACGTGCAGCTGATCCGGCTGGCCGAGTTCGCCCTCGGCACCGCCAAGGGCCAGTGGTCCCAGCGGCTGGCCCCGCGCGCCGCGGTGGAGGCCGTCCTGCCCTGAGCCCGCGCCTACCGGTCGTCCTCCCGCCGGTGGATCTGGGTGATCAGCTCGGCGGCCATCGACTTGATGGTCTCCAGCCCGGCCCGTCCCCACGGGCGGGGCTCGACGTCCACGACGCAGATCGTGCCCAGCGTGGTACCCGTCCGGTCGATCAGCGGGGCGCCCAGGTAGGAGCGGATGCCGATCTCGTCGACCACCGGGTTGCCGGCGAACCTCGGGTAGTCGCAGACGTCATCGAGGACCAGGGCCTTGCGGCGGACGACCACGTGCGGGCAGTAGCCGTGGTCGCGGTCCATGACCCGCCCCGGCGTCGCGGACGGGTCGCCCTTGGCGACGGTGTGCAGGCCCGCGAAATACTGCCGGTCCTCGCTGATGAAGTTCACCATCGCGTACGGGGCGCCGGTGACCTCGGTCAGCTTGCGCGCGAAGTCGTCGAACGCCGGGTCCGGCTGCTCGCCCAGGCCGAGCTCGCGCAGCCGTCGCATCCGCAGCGGCACCTCCAGGTCGGTGGGGGTCAGCGGGTGGTGCGGGGAAGAGTCATAGATCATGCCAAGCTCCGGATGGCCGTGGGGGTGGGACGTACGCCGAGCAGGTGCTGGATGAGCATTACGAGCACGCCCGTGGCGGACCGGCTGTCGCGGGCGTCGCAGCTGACGATCGGCACCTCGGGCTTCAGGTCGAGCGCGGCCCGGACGTCGTCCGGCTCGTACCGGAAGGAGTTGTCGAACTGGTTGATCGCGATCAGGAAGCCGATGCCCCGCGACTCGAAGAAGTCGACCGCCGCGAAGCAGTCCTGCAGGCGGCGGGTGTCCGCCATGACGACCGCACCCATCGCCCCGGCGGACAACTCGTCCCACATGAACCAGAAGCGTTCCTGTCCCGGGGTGCCGAACAGATAGAGGATGTGCTCGCGGTCGATGGTGATCCGGCCGAAGTCCATCGCGACGGTGGTGGTCTTCTTGCGTTCGACGCCGGTCAGGTTGTCGGTGCCGATGCTGGCGGTGGTCAGGATCTCCTCGGTGCGCAGCGGTTCGATCTCACTGACGGCGCCCACGAACGTCGTCTTGCCTACGCCGAATCCCCCGGCGATCAGCAGCTTGAGCGCCGTCGGGAAGGGATCAGAGTCGTCGTTGTAAAGCATTGAGAATGGTCTCCAGTACCGCCGTGTTGGTGGGTTCGGCCTCCGGGCCGGGGGACCGGGTGTTGATGGCCCCGGCGTCGACCAGGTCGGAAAGCAGGATCTTGGTGACGACCGCGGGCAGCCGGAGCCGGGCGGCCACCTCGGCGACCGTGGTGGGGCTGCCGCAGAGCCCGAGCACCTGGGCGTGGTCCGGTTCGAGCCGGCCGTGCGGCAACCGGCCGGTGGCCATGACCATCGACAGCAGCTCCATCTTGGTGCCGGGCTGGGTGCGCCCGTTGGTCACCGTGTACGGCCGCACGAGTCGTCCCGCGTCGTCGTCGAGCCAGTGCTCGTCGTCGGCACGCACCATCGTCACCGTCCCGCGCCGCCGGTATGGCCGGCCGCGGGACGGACCGGAACACCGAGGTACGGCCGCACGCTCTTGACGAGTTGCGCCATCTCGTAGCCCAGCACTCCCGGGTCGGCGTTCTTGCCGGCGATCACCGCCAGCACCGCGCCGGAGCCGGCGGCGGACACGAACAGCAGGGCGTCCTCCAGCTCGGCCACGACCTGGCGGACCATCTCCCCGCCGCCGAACCGCGAACCGGCGCTGCGGGCCAGGGAGAACAGGCCGGAGGCGATGGCCGCGAGATGGTCCGCGCCGTCGTCGTCCAGCCCGTGCGCGGCCTTGCGCAGCCCGTCGGAGGAGAGCAGCAAGGCGGTGCGGGTGTCCGGGACGCGCTCGACCAGCCCGGACAGCAGCCAGACGAGGTCCTGGGCGGAACGTACCGGATCGTTGCTCAGCATCTGAGCACACCTTTCTCAGTGGGGCTCGGGTCTCAGTGGGGGAGGGAGTGCGGCCGGGACCGTCAGTGCTGGCCGGGCGGGCCCGGCTCGGCCGGCGTCCCGGCCTCGCTGCGGGAGACGCCCTGCATGAACGAAGCCATCAGGCCGGGGTCGTGCTCGGCGTCGTCGTCGGCGGGTGCGGGCGGCGGCCCGAACTGCAGTTGCGGCGCCAGGTGCGTCTGGCTGTTCCGGCGCGGCAGCGGCGGCGGCGTGACCGCGGGCCGGCCCTCGGCGGCCTCGGCCCCGGTCCGCCTCGGCACCTCGGCCGCGAGGGGCGCCGGAGCCTCGAAAGCCCGGGTCTCGACGGCCGGAGCCTCGAAGACCGAATTCTCGAACATTGAGTTTTCGAAGGCCGGCGTCGCGGCGACCGGAACGGCGATCGGCGCCGAGACCGGGGCCGCGGAGACGGGCGTCACGGACACGGGCGTCGCCGAGACGGGCACGGCGGAGACCGGCGTCGCCCTGGGCGCGGAGGGCAGGGCCGGGGGCGGTGGGGCCGAGGCGAAGGCCGGCCAGGTCGGCGGGGGCGCGGCGATCTGCGACGGGCCGGGGATCCGCTGGACCAGCTCCATCGTGTTCTGGATCAGGGCCGGCTGGACCGGTTCCGGTTCGCTGTCGTCCTGGGCCGAGCCGAGCAGGTGCTGCGGCAGAATGACCACGGCCTGGGTGCCGCCGTAGATGTTGCCCTGCAACTGCACGGTGACGCCGTGCTGCCGGGCGATCATCGAGACCACGAACAGCCCGATCCGGCCGTCCTGCAGCAGCTCGTCGAGGTTGATGTCCTCCGGGTTGAGCAGCAGCCGGTTGACTCGTTCCTGATCCTCGCGCTGCAGGCCCAGGCCGCGGTCCTCGACCTCGACCGCGACGCCGGCGGTGACGTGCTGCGCGCGCAGCAGCACCTGGGTCTGCGGCGGGGCGAACATCGTCGCGTTCTCGATGAGCTCGGCGACCAGGTGGATGATGCTGGCGACCGCGTGCCCGGGCACGGTGCCGTCGATCGGCGGCACCAGCTTGACCCGCGAGTAGTGCTCGACCTCGGCGATGGCCGAGCGCAGCACCTCGGTCAGCGCGACCGGCCGGCTCCACTGCCGCCGGGAGACCGCGCCGCCGAGCACCGCCAGGTTCTCCGCGTGCCGGCGGATCCGGGTCGCCAGGTGGTCGACCTGGAACAGGCCCTTGAGCAGGTCGGGATCCTCGACCTCGTTCTCCAGCGCGTCCAGCAGCTTGATCTCGCGGTGCACCAGCGACTGCAGCCGCCGGGACAGGTTGACGAAGACCTCGACCTGGCGTCCGGCGGTGGTGCGCACCGGCACCGGCCGTTCCTCGGCCACCCGCACCCGCTCCCGCAGCAGCTCGATCTCGGCCCGCGCGTCCGTCACCGCGGCGCGGAACCCGATCGCGTCGGTCCGGGCCACGGTGGCCTCGGCGCGGGCGTCGGCGATGTCGGCGCGGGCCGCCGCCGCCTGCGCGCGCGCCTCGGCGACCTCGGCCCGCAGCGGGGCCGGCCGGTCGTCGATGCGCCGGATGGTCCCGGTCGCCCGGCCGGCCACGACGGTGAGCAGGACGACGCCGGCCAGGAACGCGATGATCAGCACCAGATCCGACCGGTCCGCTCCGCCGGCCCAGAGGTAGCCGGCGGTGATCGCGAAGAGCAGCGCGGCGGCACCGGCGGGCGCCGCGACCAGCCACAGCAGCCGGCCCTGCAATGAGGTGTCGTCGGACACGGGCAGGGCGGACGAGGTTATTTCGGGCATGGGCGTCCTCAGTCGGCGGGAGACTTTGTCGTGGCAACGCATTCAGCGGATTCCACTGTGGAAGCAGCGACCACTCTAGTGGTCCGGATAAGCTTGTCCAGAGTCATCGGAGAAACGTTTCGGGTTTTCATTCGCCGCGGTCGATGAAACGTCGCGCGGTGATACCCCGGTTGCTTTCTGCACCACGACTGTCGTTAATCCGCCGGATTGTTTTCTGTCTCCCGCCGCCGGGTTCTTCCGCTACTCGGCCATGATCAGGTCCGTGGCGTGCCGGGCGGCCGCCAGCAGCAGCGGGTCCTCCTCACGTGCCCACATCTCGATCGCCGCGTCGGCGAACTTGATGGCGTGCGCGTCGCCGGACTCCACGGCCCGGTGCAGGACGGCCCCGGCGTCACCGTCGCCGGCCGTGAATGCCCGGGCGGCCGGCGGGGCATAGGTCGCCGTCACCGCGGCGGTGGCCGCCCACGCCGCCGCGAGGCTGGGCCCGTGCAGGGCGGCGGGGAGCGCCGGCAGGGTTCGCAGCACGGCGAGCGGGGCTGTCGCCGCGTGCACGAGCAGCACCGGATTGCCGTACCCGTGGGTGGCGTGCCGGCGGACCGCCGCCGCGACGATCGCGGCCAGCCGGTCCTCGACGGATCCGCCGCCCGGCAATGCCCCCGCTGCGGCGGGCCAGCCAGGCAGGTCGGCGAGCTGGGCCAGCCGGGAACGGATGCCGGAGCGCTGGTCCGGCACGCGCGGCACGGCATCCAGCGCGGCTCGCGGATCCGAGCTCCGGTACGGCCCCCGCCCGGCCGGCGCCAGCGGCTGCCACCGCGCCGCCCAGTACGCCAGCCCCTGCCCCAACTCGGCCACCCGGGCCGCGGTCTCCCGCTCGCGCAGCGCCCGCACCGCGTGCCCGACCCGGATCACCCCGTGGGTGGCCCCCGCGGCGATGCCGGGCAGCAGCCGCGGCCACCAGAGCGCGAGCACGTCCCGCCACGGCTCGGCCCGCGTCGCCCGGTCGAAGAACGCCAGCCAGTCGCCCGTGCGCACCGGGTCGCCGAGGGGCTCACGCCACTCGCCGGCCGCGATCGGCGCGATACCGCGTGGCGCCTCCTCCAGCCGGCGCTGGTACGCGTCCAGCCAGCCGTGCACCTCCGCCGCGCGCCCGTGGTGGACCAGCGCCTCCGCCGCCATCGGGCCGTGGTTGGAAAGCCAGCCGTCATGTTCGGGCCCGGTGCTGTGCAGCCGCCGCAGGGCCTCGTCCAGAGTCTCGTCCATCGTCGCAGCGTGCGAGCTGAAGCCGGGTTGAGGTCAAGGGGGCCATCATGGGCGGGTGGGCATCGAGGAGGACCTGACCGGGCGGCCGTTCTGGCGCCGGCTCAACCGCGACGAGCAGCGCTGGCCGTTCGCCGTCGCGATCGCCGCGATGATCGCGCTGCAGCTGACCCTGCCCGAGCGGTACAGCCTCGGCGCGTGGTGGGTGCTGCCGGCGGTCGAGGTCGTGGTCATCGCCGCGCTGGTGGCCGCCAACCCGGGCCGGGAGTCGGCCCGCACCCCGATGCTGCGCCGGCTCAGCCTCGGGCTGATCGCCGTCGCCAGCCTGGGCACGGCCTGGTCGGTGTTTCAGTTGGTCACCGACATCGCCGGGGGCGCCGACACCGGCAGCGCGGCCGTGCTGCTCGGCAGCGGCGCCTCGATCTGGCTGACCAACGTGCTGACGTTCGCCGTCTGGTACTGGGAACTGGACCGTGGCGGGGCGCTCGAACGGGCGGCCGGCACCGACCCGTACCCGGACTTCCTCTTTCCGCAGATGACCACCGCCGGCGTGGCGCCGGGGGACTGGCGGCCGCAGTTCGCCGACTACCTGTATCTGGCGTTCACCAACGCGACGGCGTTCAGCCCCACCGACACGCTGCCGCTGTCCCGCTGGGCGAAGCTGACCATGATGCTGGAGTCGGCGATCTCGCTGGTCACCGCCGCGCTGGTGATCGCCAAGGCGGTCAACGCCCTCGGTTGATCAGGCGCATGCCCGGCTCCCGGTTGCGGACGAAGCCGAGCGAGGCGTAGAGCGGCTCGCCCTCCGCCGAGGCGCGCAGGTCGATCGCCGCGATGCCGCGCCGGGTGTACCAGTCGAGCAGCGCGGTCATGCAGGCTCTGGAATAGCCGCGGCGGCGGTAGGCGGGATCGGTGGCGACATTGAGGACGTACCCGCGCAGCCCGCTGGGGTCGGTCGGGCCGGGCAGTCGCTGATCGACCGTGCCCACCACGCAGGCCGCGAGGCCCGGGCCGTCGGGCTTGTCCACCACGAAGGCGGCCAGGGCGTCGTTCCCCGGATCGAGCAGGCGTCGCACGACCGCGATGCCGGGGCCGATCCAGGCCTGCGGGTCGCCCGCGCCGGGACGCAAGGAATCCAGCATCACGCTCCGCAGGCGCAGGACCTCGGCGGCATCGCCGACACCGGCGCGACGGGTATCGATCATGGCCATATTCTTACACAGAAGGGTTGCACAACTTCTGTGCACAAGTATTGTGCAACGTATGGAGCCCACTCAGGTCACCCTCGACGCGAAGCAGATCCGGGTCCTGGCGCATCCGCTGCGGTCCCGGTTGCTCGGCCAGCTGCGGCTGGACGGCCCGGCCACCGCCACCCGGCTCGCCGAGTCGCTCGGCACCAACACCGGCGCGACCAGCTACCACCTGCGCCAGCTCGCCGACGTCGGGCTGGTCGCCGAGGACGAGACCGCCGGCCGGGGCCGCGAGCGCTGGTGGCGCGCGGCGCACGACATGAGCAGCTGGCAGCGCGACGCGTTCGCCGGCGACCCCGACGCGACCGCCGCGTCCGACTGGCTCGACAGCTACGCGCTGCAGCGCCTCGTCGCCCGCGCGGAGAGCTGGCAGCGGGCCCGGCCCGGCGAGTCGCCGGCCTGGCGGACCGCCGCCGGCTTCTCCGACTACATCGTCACCCTCGGCACCGAGCAGCTCAGCGCGCTGACCGCCGAGCTCGACACGGTCATCGAGCGCTACCGCGCCCTGGGTGAGACCGACCCCGGGCCGGACGCCCGCCAGGTGCTCCTCTACCTGTACGCGGTGCCGAGGCTGGAGGACCCGGCATGACCGCCTGCACCGAGCGGCACCCGGCCGCACCGACGAACGGCCTCGCAGGCGAGGGCCAGAAGGGCATGCCTAAGGAGGGCACAGCATGACCGCGGACCAGGCCCGTCGTCGCTTCCTGGTGTTGCGCGCCCTGCGCTGGCTGCCGGTCGGCCTGATGATCCCGGTGACCGTCCTGCTCCCGCTCGACCGCGGCCTGAGCCTGGCCCAGTACGGCTCGGTGGCCGCCCTGCAGGGCCTCGCCGTGCTGCTGCTGGAGCTGCCGACCGGTGGCCTGTCCGACGCGATCGGTCGCCGGCCCGTGCTGCTGCTGGCCGGCGTCGTCGAGATCGTCGCGCTGTCGCTGCTCACCGTGGCCGACTCGGTGCTGATCTTCATGGTCTTCTACCTGCTGCAGGGCGTCTACCGGGCGCTGGACAGCGGCCCGCTGGAGGCCTGGTACGTCGACCATGCGCTGGCGGCCGACGAGCACGCCGACATCGAGACCGGCCTGAGCCGCGGCGAGGTCGTGCTCGGCATCGCCGTCGCGGCCGGCGCGCTGAGCAGCGGCGGGCTGGTGGCCCTCGGCCCGGTCGGCCGGGTCTCGGCGCTGAGCCTGCCGGTCTACGTGGCTCTCGTGCTGCAGGTCGTGTCGCTGGCCGCGGTGGCACTGCTGATGACCGAGCGGCGCCCGCACCGCGGGGTCGCCGCGCTGGTGAGATCCGTGCGCGGGGTGCCGGCGGCGATCGGCGGCGCGCTGAGCCTGCTGCGCCGCTCCCGGATCATCGCGGCGCTGGTCGCCGTGGAGCTCTTCTGGAGCTTCGGCATGGTGGCCTTCGAGAGCCTGATGCCGGTCCGGCTGGCGGAGGTCGTCGGTGATCCGGGCCGGGCGTCGGCGCTGCTGGGCCCGGTCGGCTCGGTGGCCTGGCTGGCGTCGGCGCTGGGTGCGGCGCTGATCCCGCTGCTGGCGCGGCGGATCGGCGCGCCCTGGACCGGCTTCGTGCTGCGCGTCCTGCAGGGCGCGACGGTGGTCGGGATGGCCCTGTTCGCGGGCCCGGCCGGCGTGATCGCGGCCTACCTGGTCTGCTACGCGGTGCACGGCGCGGCTTGCCCGGTGCACAACGGCCTGCTGCACCGCCAGGTCGACGGGCCGTACCGGGCGAGTCTGCTCTCGCTGAACTCGATGGTGGGCCAGCCCGCCGGCGCGCTGGGCCTGGTCACCCTGACGGCCGTCGCGTCGGCGGCGAGCCTGCGGGTGTCGTTGCTGGTCGGGGCGGTGGCCCTGGCCATCGCGGCGCCGCTTTACCTCGTGGCCCGCGGCAAGGCGGGCGCACCGCCATCGATGACCGACGTCCAGGATGGAGTTTACGCGCGACCAGCCCGGGGGTAGTAGCACGACAAGCGCTCTCATCCCCTCGGAGGAACCCATGCTTGCTATCGCCGCCGCGATCGTCTTCGGCCTCTGGCTGCTGCTCGATCTCTTCGATACCAACCTCAATGCCCCCGATCTGTTCAACTTCTCGACGATGGCCTCGCTCGGCCTGCTGCTGCTCTCCCTCTACCTGGCCGGTGTCGGCCGGGGCCCGCGTGCGGGTGGCGGCACCGGCAGCGGCCGGCGCTTCTACGGCCGTCGTCCCGGCCGTGGCTGATCCCTTGATTTCGGTATAAGGCCCGCCTTCGGTGCATTTCCGGCACACGAGGGCGGGCCGGTACTGTCGATGCCGATGGAATTCGACGGACTCTTTCCCCTGAACGAGCCGGGCGGTGTCCGCACCGCGCTACCGGCCGGTGCGGAGTCCCCCGGCTTCACCACCTGGTCCGAGGACTCGCCGCTGCCCGTGCGGATGCGCCCGGCCGGCCTCGACGAGCTCGTCGGTCAGCAGCACCTGCTCGCCCCCGGCGCCCCGCTGCGCCAGCTCGTGACCGGCACCACCCCGATGTCGGTCATCCTGTGGGGCCCACCCGGCACCGGCAAGACCACCATCGCCCACCTCGTCGCCGGCGCCACCGACCGCAAGTTCGTGGCCATGTCCGCGCTGACCGCCGGGGTCAAGGACGTCCGCACGGTCATCGACACCGCCCGCCGCGAACGCCGCGCCGGTGGCCCGCCGACCGTGCTGTTCATCGACGAGGTGCACCGCTTCAGCAAGACCCAGCAAGACTCGCTGCTCGCCGCGGTCGAGGACCGGACGGTGACTCTGCTCGCGGCGACCACCGAAAATCCGTACTTCTCGGTGATTTCGCCCCTGCTGTCCCGCTGCGTGCTGCTCACCCTGCAGGCCTTGAACGACGACGACGTGCGGCAACTCGTGCGCCGCGCGGTCACCGACCCGCGCGGCCTGGGCGGCGCGGTCACGCTCACCGACGAGGCCGAGGAGCACCTGGTACGCCTGGCGGGCGGCGACGTCCGCAAGGCGCTGACCGCCCTCGAAGCCGCGGCCGGTTCCGCCGCGGCCCAGGGCGCGACCGAGATCACGCTGGCCACCGCGGAGCAGGCCGTCGACGTGGCCGCCGTCCGCTACGACCGCGACGGCGACGCCCACTACGACGTGACCAGCGCGTTCATCAAGAGCATGCGCGGCTCCGACCCGGACGCGGCGCTGCACTGGCTGGCCCGGATGCTGGTCGCGGGGGAGGACCCCCGGTTCATCGCCCGGCGCATCGTGATCTTCGCCAGCGAGGACGTAGGCATGGCCGACCCGCAGGCACTGCTGATCGCGACGGCGGCGGCACAGGCAGTGCAGTCGGTGGGCCTGCCGGAAGCCCAGCTCAACCTGGCCCAGGCGGTGGTGCACCTGGCCACGGCCCCGAAATCGAACGCCGTGACGACCGCCCTGGGAGCGGCGCTGGCCGACGTCCGGGCCGGTCGCGGCGGCGCGGTCCCGCCCGCCCTGCGCGACTCGCACTACCCGGGCTCACGTGGTCTAGGTCACGGCAAGGGCTACCGCTATCCACACGACGACCCCAAGGGTGTTGTTAGGCAGCAGTATGTGCCGGATGATCTGATCGGCGCGGACTACTACCGCCCGACGGACCACGGCGCGGAACGCGCGGTCGGCGAGCGGCTACCCCGTCTGCGCAGAATCGTGCGGGGCCCGTCCGCGGGTCCTTCGCAGGGCCCGTCCGCGGGTCCTTCGCAGGGCCTGTCCGCGGGTCCTTCGCGGGGCCCGTCCGCGGGTTCTTTGCAGGGCGGCCCGTCCGCGGGTCCGCAGCCCACGCCGTCTGGCGGGGGTGGTTCGAAGGGTCCGTCCGGTGACGGGCCGAAGGTGAACGACAGCGGCCCAGCCGCCGGAGAGGATCAGCCGTGAGCAGGCGCGGTGCCGAGAGGCCCGACGACGACGCCGACCAGCGCGAACAGGCAGGCCGCAGCCGCCGCCTGTTCGGTCGCGGTCGGCCGGAGCCCGTCGAGCCCGTCGAGGTGCCCCGCGAGGAGACCGGCTGGCTCGACGAACTGCGCAGTGCCAAGGAAGAACGCTCGGCGATCGGCCCCGGCGCCCCGGCCGGCGAGGCCAAGACCAGCAAGAGCGGTCGCCGCGCCCCCGGGCCCGACGACGCTGTCGACGACGACTCGCCGTTCCCGGCAGCGCCGCGATCCCCGGCGGCTCCGGGCTCCGCCGCCGCTCCCGGCTCCCCGGCCCGTCCGGGCTCCCCGGCCCGTCCGGGCTCCCCGGCCGATCCGCACTTCCCGGTCGACCCACGCTCCGGGGCCGTCCCGGGGCCCCCGGCCGGCCCGCGGTCTCCGGTCGTGCCAGGTCCGCCTGCCGGCTCGGGTCCGCCGCCGGTTCCGGGCGTACCAGCGGCATACCGCGCGCCGGTCGCCCCGGGATCCCCGGCCGGCGTCGATCAGCAGCCGTCCTGGCAGTCCGGCTCCGGTGCGCATGCGACAGGTGGGTGGCAGGCGCCGCCCGGCCAGGTCGTGCCTGGTCAGGACCCATCCGCCGGACGGCACGCCCCGTCCGACCGCAGCGAGCCCGGGTTGCGTCCGCCCGGGCGGCGCGCGGCCCCCGAGGCTCAAGATCCCGGCGGCGCGCCGGCTCCCGGCCACAGCCGCCGGCAGATCGACCCCGGGCACCGCAGCGGCCGGATCGACCCGACCCCGTCCGGCGGGTTCCCGGCGATCGGTCCCACCCCGGAAGTGCCCGCCTCCGGCAACGCTCCCGAGGTGCCGAGCATCCGGCCGACCTCGCCCGCCCGGCCCCCGGCGCAGCCGGCCTGGCCCGGCTCACCCGCGGCGACGGGACCGGCCGGGCCGCCGACCGCCGGCCGTCGTGCTGCCGCGGCGGGGCCGCTGCCGGGCGGACCGGTGTCG
>Ga0307516_10004654_pt1 | contig 16819 bp, 12 predicted proteins | sample 19_EM_MG_FD_203310 | JGI IMG/M metagenome (GOLD analysis project Ga0307516, IMG submission 203310) | Populus trichocarpa ectomycorrhiza microbial communities from riparian zone in the Pacific Northwest, United States - 19_EM | ecosystem: Host-associated > Plants > Roots > Unclassified | place...
TGGGACAGGCCACGTGGCGATGTCTGTAGGCCGACTCCTGGTCGTCGATCGCGAACCCGTCTGCCCGGCCGGCTTCGACGGCGGCGATGAATTGCGCGGGTTGGGCGATCGTATGGGTGGTGATCGGGTCCATTCCCTGACTTTTCATGAGCTCGTGGATTTCCGCGCTCGTGAGACCGCCGCACAGAATTTTACCGGGCGCGCACGCGTGCACAGGTGCAGCCACAACGAGATTGACCCCATGTTGACTGAGGGGCGACGGTAGCGCACGCATGAGCACGGTCTTGCCGCGCGCCAACCGGCTCAGACTGACATAGCCGCGGATCCGATTTGCCAACTCATCCATGATCGGCATCGCGATGCGATCTATGGCACGGCGTCCCAGTGCGTTGGCACCCAGCACCGTCAGACCCAATCCAAGATAACAGCGACCGGTTTCCTCATCTTGGTGAACGAGTGCTCCTTTGGCGAGAGTCGCGACCAGACGGGACACGGCACTCACAGACATATTCAGTTTCGAGGCGATCTCGCCGACGCGCAGCGCGCGGCGGGCATCCGACAGGGCATCGAGGATATCGATCGCCTTTCGTACCGACTTGATCGGTGACTCGTCCTCCTGCAATTCCATACCTGCCACCCCCTGCCGGTTCTGGCGACCACTATTCACAACGTCATTGTGTAATTAGATTCTATATATCTTATTGCGCAATACACAATCTTATTATGCATATATATACTCTAAATAGTTTGACTTTTATGCCACTTTGAGAAATGATATCGCATAGTACGAATCAAGTGTTTTGAGTCTTGGCTGGTCCTTCGCCCGGGCAATGGCGGGCGAAGGTAAAAACAGGCGCGCGGTTAGGGGGATCCATGGACATGATTGCTTGTTCTGTCGTTGATCATTCCCTCGCCGGGGAGGTAAGCCTCGCCGGGGAAGTAAGCGAAGCCCGTGAAGCGTTGGAAGGCATTTTGGCCGACTTGCGCGCGGCGACAAACCTGAAGGCCGGCGAGGCGGCTCTCGATGCGGTTGCCGTGCTCCTTGGGTTGCCCTGGGCCTGCTGGGTGCCCGACACATCCCATCCATACGAGCTACCGCAGATGGATGCTTACGCCCGCGCCCATGGTTGGCCGGACGAGCTTCTCAAGTTGTGGTGGAGTCGGCACGCCGCGCTGAAGATGCCCTTCTACATTCGCTGCCGCTTCGAACAGCTTCCGTTCCTCGTATCACTGGATCACAGGCACCAGTTTGATCGCGCCTCCCGCGAACAGACCCAGATCACCGAGCTCATTCATCGTATGGGGGTCACGACATTGCTCGTCGTGCCCTTGCACCTGTCGAAGGGACAGGTTGCCATCATAGTTTGGGCCGGCAACCGTAAGGTCGATGAACTCACCAGAGTTCTCACGAGCATCGAAGGGGACCTGCTTGCCATCGGACATCGGTTCATGCGAATTGTCAGCCATTCATTGAAAAGCGATGCCGATGGAGCCAATGAACGCTCGCGTCTCACACCACGTGAATGGGACTGCGTCCGGACGCTGGCGCAAGGCTATCGCGAAGCAGAGATTGCGAACCTCATTGGAATCAAGAAGGCGACCGTTCGCTTTCACCTGGACAATGTCGTCGATAAGTTCGGGTGCAAGACCCGCGCGCAGGCCGCCGCTTTGTTGGGCCAGCTTGGGTTGCTCGGCCCCATCGGTACCTGATCCCGCTCGAGGTCGCGCTTGGGGTTTGGTGACCGCATTACCGTGCGCAGGCGGTTCGCGGTCATGGAACCCGCGCCTTTATATAGTCCCCAATCTTGTCGATGGCCTGCCGACCCTCGGGCAGGATATCGGCAAAGAACGGCCAGACGTGAATCATCTCCTCCCAGATGTCGAGCTGAACCTCCACGCCTGCCGCCTCGGCTTTGGCCGCGAACCGGGTGGAGTCATCGAACAATGCTTCGTGCGTGCCGACCATGATCAACAGTGGCGGCAGTCCACGAAGATCGGCATAAAACGGCGAAGCCAGCGGGTGTTTCAAACTGACTTTTGGACCCACGTACCGCAGTGCATGCGCCATGCTGCTTTCATAATTGACTATCGGATCCAGATGGGCGCGCTCCTTCATCGATGCGCCTTCCTTGGCCAGATCGGTGGACGGACCAATGACAACGATCGCCGCAGGAGTCGGCGCGCCGGCATCGCGGATCGCAATCACCATCGACAGAGCAAGGCCGCCGCCCGCGGAATCTCCGACGACCGAGATGCGGCTCGGCGAAATGCCCTGATCCAGCAGCCAATGATAGGAAGAAACGGCGTCGTCGAGCGCCGCAGGGAAGGGATACTCAGGTGCCAGTCGATACCCGACTGAGAGGAGCCTCGATTGAGTTGCCCGCGCAAGACGCCCCGTGTAACTACGGTAGCTTGCAATCGAGCCAATCGTGTATCCCCCTCCATGAAAGTAAAGCACGATGCGGCTCGGGTCAGAGTCGGGCGCAGTGACCCACTCCACCGCCACACCGCGAGCGACGTCGGGTTTGAACGATATGTCGGCTGCCGGTACGAAGGAGGCCGCGAACTTCTCCCAACCGGCACGGATATCCTCGATGGGCGTATCGCTGGAATTCTTCACCGTGCGAAGCATCGAGACGAGCTTGTGAAGTTCCGCAGACGCCATGGTACAGAGCCCTTGTAAGCGCTCGCCTAGGACCGGCGGCCGAATTTTGCTTGCCGACGTTCAGAGAAAGCGGTCACCGCTTCCATGAAGTCCTCATCGCTCACGCAACTCGCGGCGCCTTCGGCTTCGGCGTTGAATTGGGCCTCGAAGGTATTGTGTCGGCTCAGGCGCAGCAGCCGCTTCGTCTCCACGGTGGCTTTGGCCGGCGCCGCGATGATCTTCGCAGTCAAGCCGGCAATTGCGGCCTCGAGCGCATCTGGAGCGACGACTTCGTCGACCAGGCCGAGTTCCTTTGCCTGCACCGCATCCAGCTGGCTGCCCAGCAGAGTCAGCTGCAGCGCCCGACGCTCGCCCACCACACGAGGCAGATAGTAGGTCAATCCCATATCGGGAACGAGCCCCATGCGGATGTGGCCGAAGACGAGGGCAGCGGTCTGGTCGGCAATGACGAAATCCGCTGCCAGAACGAAGCTCAGGCCGGCACCGATGCTGTAGCCCCGTATGGCGGCGATTACCGGCTTTTCTATCGAATCGAACAACCTGGCCGTTGGAAGAGCCGCCGTCAAGCGAGCTCTGAAGTCATCGCTGCGCTCGCTGGGCGACTTACCGTGCAGTTGCGCCCACGCCTTGATGTCACCGCCCGCCACGAAATTTCCGCCCGCACCATCGATGACGATGCAGCGGACCTCACGGTCCCCATCCAACTCCTTCAGCCGCTCATGAAAGAGCACCAGCATCTGCGGCGACATGGCATTGCGCTGCTCAGGCCGATTGAATGTCAGCCGGCCGACGCCGTTCGCCGACCTTGCGAGAACCTGGTGTTCCATATCACTACTTTGAGAACCTGCCACGCACATATATTGACGATTCCTGCCGCCCCGTGCCCCGGCGCTTTTGAGAGTGCCGCACGACGACCCGTGACCGCAGGCCGCGACTCCCCCACTTAAATGCGGGTATTGATGGTTCCGGCGGGCCCTATCATTCAGCTCACCAGCAGGTCTGCACGCAATGTGATACCGGCGGGCAAGGGAGGCTACGTTGGATTTTGATGACTCACCCGAAGAGGCTGAATTCCGTGCTGAAGTACGGGCTTGGCTGAATCAACATGCCGAACCGCGCAGCAGCGGTCAACGCGCCCGGCTCGATCCGCAAGCCCGATTCGAGCGGGCCAGGAGCCTTCTCGCGGCAAAGGGTGCGAAGGGCTACTCAGCAATTACGTGGCCGAAAGAGCTGGGCGGCTTGGGCGGAACGGAAATTCAAAATCTCATCTTTCTCCAGGAGCAGACGCAGTTCGACATCGACACGCTCAACGGCTCGGATTTCTTCGCGGTGGGCCTCGAGCTGTGCGGCGGCACCATCATGAGATGCGGCACCGATGAGCAGCGGCGGCGCTTCATCGCACCGCTGCTTCGCGGCGAGGAGATCTGGTGCCAGCTCTTCTCCGAGCCCGCATGCGGGTCCGACCTCGCCGCCGTGCGCACCCGCGCCGTCCGCGACGGTGCCGATTGGCTCGTTACGGGCCAGAAGGTCTGGACAACCGGCGGTCATTTTTCGGACTACGGCCTGGCGCTCACCCGCACCGATCCTACGGTGCCCAAGCATCAGGGGCTCACGATGTTCATCATCGACATGAAGCAGCCCGGCGTAGAGGTCCGTCCCATTCGGCAGATGTCGGGCGAAGCCGAGTTCAACGAGGTATTTCTCGACAACGTGCGTGTACCCGACGCGTTTCGCGTCGGTCCGGTAGACGGCGGCTGGAAGGTCGCCCTCACGACCCTGGGGCAGGAACGCTCTACAGCGGCTACGCTTTCCTTTGTCGAATGGCAGCAGCTGCTGGCGCTGGCGCAGAACACGACGATGAATGGCCAACCGGCCATTGCCGACGGACGCATCCGGGAGCGGCTGGCAGAATGTTGGCTGAACAACTTCGGCGTGCGCCTCCTGTCATACCGCAATCAAACCGCGCTCGCACGCGGGGCCGTGCCGGGACCGCAGGAGTCGATGGCAAAGTTCATCATCACGCAACAGGGTCAGCGCTCCGCGATCACCGCGCTCGACATGCTTGGCACGCTGGGCAGCTTGAGTGCCACGGTGCTCGGAGAACAGTGGAGTCCGATCGAACACGCATGGTACTGGAGCCCTGCGTTCCGGATCGCCGGTGGAACCGACGAGATTCTCCATAACATTCTTGCGGAACGTGTGCTTGGACTGCCGGCCGAAGCACGGGTCGATCGGAAAGTGCCTTTCAACCAGTTGAGCGCCTAGCGGCGAGTCTCCAACCTCCAACTTCATATATAACAACCATGAACTTCGATTTCTCGCCGGAGCAAGAGCAGTTCCGTGAACAGATGCGCCGTATGCTCAAAAAGGCCGACGGTCTGGCCCAGGGGCGTGCCATTCTCGAGAAGCAAAGCGAGGGTCACTCGACCTCGATCTGGCAAGGCCTCGCCGAGCTTGGCGTTCAGGCGGCGGCCATCCCGGAGAAGCATGCAGGGCTTGGCCTGGGGCCGTTGGAACTGTGTGTCGCAGCCGAAGAAATCGGACGGGTGCTGGCCCCGGTCCCCTTCCTGTCCTCGATCGGTATCTGTGCCGAAGCGATCCGCCTCTTTGGCTCGGCGCAGCAGCAGTCGAATTGGCTGCCCGGCCTGGCCGCCGGATCGACCATCGGCACCTGGGGATTCTGCGAGGATAATCGCACCGACACGACGAACGAAACGCGGCTGACCGCCGGGCGACTTTTTGGAACAAAAGTGCCCGTGTTCGACGGCATGGCCGCCGCGGTGATGTTGGTCATCGCGAAGGATGAGCAAGGCAGGCTGGTCTGTACATTGTGCGATCTGGCGCAACCGGGTGTCACACGGCAGCCTGCCGAGACGCTCGACCCGACGCGCCCCGCCGCGCTCATCCGGTTCGAGGGGGCAGTTGCCGAGGCCCTGCCCCATGGCGACGATGCGGCCTGGCATCAGCTCCGGCAAAGAGCGGCCGTCCTCCTCGCGTTCGAGCAATTAGGGTCCGCGGAGGCGGCGCTCGAGATGGCGCGTACCTACGCTCTCGATCGAACCGCCTTCGGCAGAAAGATCGGCTCGTTTCAGGCCATCAAGCACAAGCTCGCGGACATGTATGCGAAAATCGAGCTTGCCCGGTGCCATTGCTACTATGGCGCGTGGGCGATCTCGACAGACGCTCCCGAGATCCCGCTGGCGGCAGCCGGTGCTCGATGCAGCGCCACCGACGCTCTGGACTACGCCGCGCAGGAGAATATCCAGATCCATGGCGGCATCGGTGTCACGTGGGAATCGGACTGTCAGTTATTCTACCGCCGCGCGCGGCTGAATGCGTTGATGCTGGGCTCGCGCTATGAATGGCAGGATCGCCTGATCGCAGCACTTCAGCGGTAGTAGCGAACCTCCGTAGGTCCCCTCACTAATGAGAGATCCAGGCAACAGACTGTGCCCGAATCACAGGTTTCATGGTACTAACCCCTGCGGGACGATCGTGTCTTACTCGAATCGGGAGTAAACGTTGGGACGTTTGGACGGGAAGAAGCGCCCCGGCGATGCCGAGCGTACCTCGGAGATGTTATGACGACCTCAATCACCGTGAACGGCAGTGTACACAGCATCGATGTCGACGACGACACGCCGCTGTTGTGGGTGCTGCGCGATACGCTTGGTCTGACCGGTACCAAATTCGGCTGCGGCATGGCCATGTGCGGTGCGTGCACCGTGCACCTCGACGGGCAGCCGGTAAGGTCGTGCTCGATTCCTGTGTCGGCGGTTACCGGTCAAGTCACGACCATCGAGGGGATCGCAGGACGCGAGGCTCGAGCCGTCCAGACGGCTTGGGTCGAACGCGATGTGCCCCAATGCGGATATTGCCAATCTGGCCAGGTGATGGCTGCGCTCGCACTGTTGCGCACAAACCCAAAACCGACGAACCGCGACATCGACGCGGCGATGACCAACATATGCCGTTGCGCCACCTACCTTCGCATCCGCGCGGCGATCCACGAGGCTGCCGGAAAGCTGCAAGCCTCATAAGCTGTGAGTAAGCACGTATGAGTATTTCCCGCCGAGAGGTGCTCCTGAGCAGCGCAGGGTTGATGTTAGGGGTGCTACCTGGGGCAGACATCCTCAAGGCGGCGCAAACCGCGGGCGGCAAGGCCTCGGATGCCGTCGAGCCCTCTGCTTATGTCAGGATCGGTACCGACGACAGTGTGACGGTAATCGTCAAGCACCTGGAGTTCGGCCAAGGTCCGCTCACGGGATTGGCAACCCTGGTTGCCGAGGAGCTCGATGCTGACTGGGCACAGGTCCGCGCGGAGAGCGCGCCGGCCAATGCGAAGCTGTATGGGAACGTCAGGCTCGGAGGCATGCAGGGGACCGGCGGCTCCTCGTCGATCGCCAGCAGCTACGAACTGATGCGGCGCGCGGGCGCGACTGCGCGGGCGATGATGGTACTGGCGGCGGCGCAGAGCTGGGGTGTACGCCCCGGGGAGGTCAGCGTCAAGAAGGGCGTAATCTCGCATTCACCGAGCAGGCGCAGCGGACACTTCGGAGAGTTTGCGACGGCGGCAGCGAAGCTGCCCGTACCGCAGAGCGTGTCGTTGAAGGATCCCGCGATGTTTGTTCTGATCGGTCGCGAGGGCACGACCCATCGACTCGACACTGCGGCCAAAGTCAACGGCAGCGCAAGATATACCATCGATATCATGGAACCGGGCATGTTGACCGTCGTCGTCGCCCGACCGCGCCGATTCGGCGCCAGACCCGGGAAGGTCGACACGGCCGCTGCGCTTCGCGTAAAGGGTGTGGTCGCCGTCAAGCCGATTTCCAATGGTTATGCCGTCTATGCTGACGGCATGTGGCCGGCGCTCAAGGGACGCAAAGCATTGACCGTGACTTGGGACGAGAGCGCTGCCGAAGAACGCGGCAGCGAGCAAATGATCGCCGAGTACCTCGAACTCACCAAATCGCCTGGAACGATCGTTGGCAAAAAAGGCGATGTGGAGTCAGCACGCGGCGAGGGAAGCGAGCTGGTGGAGGCGAGCTATGTGTTTCCCTATCTCGCCCATGCCCCCATGGAGCCGCTCGACGGCTATATCCGGTGGGATGGAGAGAGCGCCGTCGCGAGGTACGGATGTCAGATACAGACGCCCGACCAGGGCGCGATTGCGAACGTATTGGGTCTGCCCCCCGACAAGGTCACCATCGAGACGATGCTCGCGGGTGGCAGCTTCGGCCGCCGCGCACAGGCGAGCCTGCATTTTCCGATTGAGCTGGCAGAGGTTGCGAAGGCGATCGGTCCGCACCATCCGGTGAAGCTCATCTGGACGCGCGAGGATGACATTCAAGGCGGCAGCTATCGACCCCTGTTCGTCCACCGGCTGCGAGGCGTGATCAGAAATGGCGGGATCGTGGCGTGGTCCAACAGCATCGCCGGCCAGTCGTTCATGACCGGGACGCCGTTTGAGGCTTGGCTCAAGAACGGCATTGATCCGATGATGAGCGAAGGTGCCCACGAGCTCCTGTACGAGATCGAGCATTTCCGCTGTGATGTGCACAACGTCCGCAGTTCCGTGACGACAAACTCCTGGCGTTCTGTCGGCCACACGCACACGGCCTATGCCGTTGAGTGTTTCATGGACGAACTGCTCGACAGAGCAGGCAGCGACCCGCTCGCCGGGCGGCTGAAGCTGCTGCGCAACCAGCCGCGTGCTGCCGCGGTGCTCAAGGCTGTGGCGCAGCGCGCCAACTGGAAGGGCCCACGCCTTGCGAACGGCCATGCCCGGGGAGTTGCGTTGGTCAAGAGCTTCAACACTTTCGCCGCGCAGATTGCGGAGGTCTCTGTCGGCGAGAATGGCGAGCCCAAGGTCCACAAGGTTTGGTGTGCCGTCGATTGCGGTGTGGTTGTGAACCCCGACGTGGTCCGCGCGCAAATGGAAGGCGGCATCGGTTATGCGATAGGTCATGCGCTTTACGCAGAGGTTCCCATTCAGGCCGGCGCCGCGACCGTTTCCAATTTCCACGACTATCGCTCGCTCACCATGGCGCAGATGCCCGAGGTTGAGGTAATCGTGATGCGCTCGGCCGAGCCGCCGACCGGAGTTGGGGAGCCCGGCGTGCCACCTGCGGCACCGGCCATCGCCAATGCGCTCGCGCGTCTCACGGGATCGCGGCCGGCGCGGCTACCGATGGTCCGTAGAAGCTGACTCTGCCGGATCGCGCATCGCCCTCACCCCCCACTTAAGTGAGGATCCCTTGAGCTGAATCTTGCCCGAATATCGACGGTAGTCACTCGTACGCCATGAGAGTCATATCATGTGGAATGTTTCCGGAAAAGAGCGTGGTTCGAACAGGGTAACCGGGGCGATCGCCACAACCACCGCGTTGCTGCTCGCGCTTACTTATGTGTTTGGCGCCCTGCCTAGTCAGGCCGACCCACGATCGCGTCCGGAGGCGACGCCGCAGGCAAATCCGGTCGGCGGCCGCGTACTTGGGCTGTCTGCAATTTGCAATGATTGCAGAGCGGAGAAGTTTACGTCCGAGTGCTCGGGATTTCTGGAAGCGCCGGTCTTCGACCGCGAAGGCACTCTGTGGGTCGCGGGGATTCTGAAGGGCGTGATCTGGCGTGTGACACCGGACGGGCATTGCACGGTCGGAATGCAACTCCCAGCCGAAGTGAAGTTTCCGTGCGGTTTGCGGTTTTCCCAGGACGGCACATTGTATGGCGTCGCGATGGGATACGGCCTGTTCTCTGTCGACATGTCGTCAAAGAAGGTGACGCTGCTGGCCGGCGGGGCCAGTCTCGGTGGACTGCCAGATGGCGCCTTCCACGGCCTGGATGATATTTACATAGATCGCACCGGCGGGATGTACTTGACCGATGCTGCCGGATCGAGCGTGCTCAATCCCGTTGGGCAGTTGTTTTACCGGGATTCCAGCGGCAACGTCAAACGAATCATCAGCGGCGGGCTGATGTTTCCGAATGGCGTCGTTCTGTCGCCCGATGAGAAGATGCTCTATATCGATGAGTGGGCGGCAAACCGCATTCTAGCCGTGCCGGTCGTATCGCCCGGCGTCATCAATCCGGGCTGGGGTTATGTGTTTGCAACGCTGAGCGGCGGTCATGGTCCGGACAGCATGACGGCGGATTCCGCCGGCAACATCTACGTCGCCCATTACGGCTCCGGAGAGGTTCTCATTTTCGCCCCGAACGGCGACTACTATGGTCCGATCCGCCTGCCTGAAGGTGCCGGCAGCAATCCGACCAACCTCGCATTCCACAACGGATACCTCTACATCACGGAGGGTGAAAAAGGCGAGATCTGGCGCGTGAAGGCCAAGATTCCCGGCATCAGCCTGTACGGTGGTTCGTAGGAGAACTCTCGCCGCAGCTATTCCATGTGCAGGTTGGCTACATATCGAGGCGACCCGCAAGGAAGATCGTGCAATGGGAGCATTCATGACTAAATCAGATGTGACCAAATCAGGGCAATCCTATGTCAACATGCCCGACCCGGAGAGCCCACTCGATCTCGAGCCGGTAGGCGGTCGCATCGGCGCCGAAGTTCGCGACATCGCACCTTCCAGAGTTGCTGACGATGGCACGATAGCCGCCATCCGTGCCGCGCTGGTCCGGCACAAGGTGCTCTTTTTTCGCAATCAGCAACTCGACGATCAGGAACATGAAGCGTTCGCCGCTCGGCTCGGTCGGCCCGAGCAACGTGCCGCCCCCGCCGCCGGCTCGAGTTACTTGATCGAACTGAATTCGTCGGACGGCTATGCGGCCAACATCTGGCACACCGATCAAACGTACGTGCAATCGCCTCCTGATATGACCATGTTACGTGCCTTGGTCAGCTGCAAAGCGGGTGGCGATACCTTATGGGCTAACACCGCGGTCGCATATATGGACCTTCCCGACCCTCTCAAAAATCTCGCGGACAATCTCTGGGGGATTCACAGCAGCACCTTCGATTACGCCCAGGTGTTCGGGAAAGACAAAGATGACAAAGACAGGGATGAGAAGTGGCTGCAGACTGTCAGGCCGACTGTTGCTGAAGCTGAACATCCCGTGGTCAGAGTTCATCCAGAGACGGGTGAGCGCGCGTTGTTGGTCGGGTCCTACTTGCAGCGATTGGTGGGTCTCAACGGTGCGGATTCGCGGCATCTCATGTCCATTCTTCAGGATCACATAACCGAGCCGGAGAACACGGTGCGCTGGCGCTGGCAGGCCGGCGACGTCGCTATTTGGGACAATCGCGCAACGCAGCATCGTGCCATCACCGACCAAGGATCACAGTTGCGTGTCATGCGGCGCGCGACCTTGGCTGGATCCACTCCAGTCGGAATCGACGGACGTCCAAGCAGAGCACGCACGCGGGAACCGATGGCCCCGTCGTCCTGACCGGAGCTCCAACTTTCCTCCATCCGGGGGATGAGGATCGCGGCGGCTCGACCGCCGCGTCCGAATGCCCCCTCAATCAGCGCAAGAACATTTCATTGAAAAAGCGATCAATGTCTCTGTCCGACATGGTGCCGATCGAGCCAAGCATGTGTTTTGCATCCTCGCCTGCGATGTAGCGGCTCTCGGGTTCCTTTGCCTCAAGTGCCTCGAGAACGACTTCGGCAACTTGATCGGCTGTCGAAGCGCCCTCGCCCAAGCCGCGCTCTGCGACCCTCAGGTACCCCTCATAGAGGTATCCATGAAGGTCTCTGTCTTTTTCATCGAGAGCGGCAAGGTCGCGGCGCACATCCACGAGTTGCTGGTGAACCATGTTGGTACGGATCCCGCCCGGCTGAACGAGGCTGACTTTCACGCCTCGAGGGGCAGCCTCGCGGCGCATCACGTCGCACAAGCCCTCGAGGGCGAACTTCGTCGCGATATAGGCCGACATGAACGTATATGCCATTCGCCCCGCCATCGAACCGAGGAGAACAATCCTGCCGCCCGTCTGTCGGAGTGCCGGCATGGTAGCCTGGTAGATCGCGACCACGCTCGCGCAATTGATCTCATATGCCTTGCGATATGTCGAAAGCGCAGTCAGCTCCAAGGGACCACATGGAGCGGTCGCTGCGCAGACGGCAACCGCGTTCAGTTGATCCATGGAAGAAACAATCTCTTTGAATTTGACGAGCGCAGCGTCCGAATTCGACAGGTCGACAATATGACACTGCACCATCCCGCCGTACCGCTCCTCTATTGAAGCGGCTTCCTTCGGCTCAAGAACGGTAGTCGCGACTTTACAACCGCGATTTACCAAGAGGTTGACCACCGCGGAACCAACTCCGCCTGCGCCACCAACGACCAGAACTTTCTTCGTCGCCATCGCTAAGCACCTCCCAGGACTGTAACGGAATGATCTGTCGTCCGATGCCGCTTGCCGCCCCGACGACAAGCACGTCCCGACAGGTAGTGGGTTTGCGGCGACTAAAGATGGGGCGCCTTCTTGCTGCCGGCGAACAGTGTGCCGGGCAGGATCTGCCTGAGCTGATCGACCGTCCACGGACCGTCTTTTTCGTGGTCGCGCCAAACGACTTTCGTCTCCTCCGGATGGTTGAAACGGGAGATCTTTCCGCCGCCGTTGCGCAGGACGCATCCGTTGATTTCATCGGCCTCAGGGGTGAGGAGAAACAGCAGCGCGGGAGTCGAATAACTCGGATCCACGTCGCGGGGCGTCTTGTTGAGCCGTTCCTTGCTCATTCGGCCCGCTTCGAACTTTTTCTTCTCGCGCGCCATTCCAGGCCCATCACCGCGTGTCTTCCCAAAGGGCGCGATGGCATTGACGTTGATCCCGTACGGTCCCAGCTCAAAGGCCAGCGCCCAGGTCAGGCTGGCGACCCCACCCTTTGCCGCGGCATAGCCAACCAGGCCGGTCGGCGAATTCCAGGCATTAGACACTGTGTTGATGATGCGGCCATAGCCTTGCTTCTTCATGTGCGGGACGGCGTGCCTGCACATGTTGAAGGTGCCCGTGAGGTGAATGGAAATAACTCTGTCGAATTCCTCAGGACCGTGTTCTTCCAAGCTGTCGGGGCCAATGATGCCGGCGTTGTTCACCAGGATGTCGACACGGCCGAACGTGTCGACCGCTTGCTGGATGATCCGGCCGGCCCCCGCGAAATCCGCGACCGACTCGTAATTGGCCACCCCCCTGGCGCCTTGCCGGACTATCTGCTGAACGGCTTCGTCGGCTGGCTCATGCGAGGCGCCGAGGCCCGATATGTCCACACCAAGATCATTGACGACAACGCTCGCCCCCGCCTCTGCCAGCGCCATCGCTTCGGCGCGGCCGATGCCCCGTCCGGCGCCGGTGACCACGGCAACCTTCCCATCCAAGAATTTCTCCATGAGAACGTATCCTCACCTTTGTTGGAACCCTACAGCCGCAGAAAATTCGTCCGTCGATTGCATCTTCAGGTTCCCAACAGTTGGCGATTTGACTCAGTATCTGAATGACACCGTTATGCCGTATGTGGCTGGCATACCCACGAAGCGTTGAATGCCATCCGCGTAGCGTTGAGTATTGACGAGATAAAATTTATTGGTGATGTTCTTGCCCCACAGCATGACGCGGTAGCGTCCTTGTGCGAAGTTGACGCCGCCTTGAGCATCGACCAGGGTGTAACCGGGAAGCTGCAATATAGGCTCGTTGCCGATCGATGAGGTGGTTCCAGAGCGATAGGTGGCCTGCCCGCCGAAGAAGGCCTCGGCATCGCCCAATGCGAAGGTGTAGTTTGCATTGGTGCCGGCATTCCATTTGGACGTGTAGGGTATCGGGTTGCCGCTCCAGTTGCCCACGGTGCCATATAGGCTGACGATACCGTTTGCATCCACCAGCTTGGCGTCAAGATAGGTCAGGCTGCCACCGAGTGTCAGGCCGGTAACCGGATGTACCGCGGTTTCCACCTCGACGCCCTTGATGACGGATTTCGGGATGTTGACGAGCGCATTGAGCAGACCGAAGATCGGATCTTGCAGCTGCGACTTGATCTGCTTGTCCTTGTAATCGGAATGGAACGCCGACAGGTTGAGCGACAGCCGGCGGTCCAGCAACTGAGTCTTGATGCCGCCCTCATAGGTCAGCACCGATTCCTGCGTAACCGGCGTATAGGCCACTTCGGTTGAGCCCGACAGCGCCGGGAAGCTGCCCGCTTTGTAGCCCTTGGCGACATCGAAATAGGCGAGAAGCGTATCGGTTGGATTCCAATCCAGACCCGTCCGCCAGGAGACGTTGTGCTGATCGAGCGCGCCCTGGAATGCGCCCAACTTCGAATAGGTTTTGTCGAAGACAATGCAAGAACCATTGGCAATCTGGGTAGGGTGCCCGAACAACTGGGTAAGGATCTCGAAGAACTGGTCGATGCCGTTGGGTTGGCCCATCAAATAGCCTTGATTGCAATTGACCGTATTCCGGTCCGATTGCGTGTAGCGGGCACCGGCCTTCAGCGTGAACTGGCCGATCGTAGATGTGCCGTCCGCGAAGCCGGCAGTGTTCTTCATTACCTGGCGATTGTTGAACGAGTTGCCGGCAAAGGGGATACCCGCGAAGACGTAGGTATAGTCCGGTGTGCCGTCCCTCTGGTCGGTGGCATCCCTTTCGTCGGAAAAGTCATGACTGTAGTTCCCGCCGACCGTCCAGCGGAACACTTGATTGCTGTTGTCGGCGAGGCGCAGTTCTTGGTTGATACTGCGGATGTAGCCGTCATTCCGGATCACATCGACACGTCTCGCGGCGAGGCCATCTCCCTCCGGCCGCTGCCGCTGCCTGTAGTCGATATAGGACGTCAGCGAGGTCAGCACGATCGAGCCGGTCACGTCGTAGTCGGCCCGGATTGCGGCCTGCGCCAGGCGGTTATTCGCCTCCGGCCGCGTCGCGGCCGTCCAGTCGGCCAGACGCGGGTTGTCTACCGCATTCGGCACCAGCGGAATCGGCAATGGGTTCGTGGTCGGGAAACTTGGGATGAATTTCACAAACTGTGCAGCAGGAGGCTGGGTACGGTCCAGCCATACGTTGAAATTCGTCTGGATGCGCAACGCGTCGACTGGTCGCCAATCGAACAGAATGCGCGCGGCAAATGTCTCGGGAGCACCATTGCTATCACCGGGCCGGCCTATGCTCTCCTGCCATCCATTGCCGCTCTCCACCTTGAATGCGAATCGGCCAAGCAGATGTTCGGTCAGTGGGCCGCTGATATACGCATTGCTCGTGAACGTGTCGAAGCGGGCCTCATCGAGAGAAACGCCGGCCTTGAAGTCTTGCGTGGGCTTCGCGGCGATATAGTTGATCGCGCCGCCGGTCGCATTGTTGCCGAACAGCGTCCCCTGCGGCCCCTTGAGCACTTCGACGCGCTCGATGTCGAACAACGTCTGAGTGGTCAGCACAGGAAACGACAGGGGCGCCTGGTCGAGATAGACGCTAACGCTGGGATAGGCACCTAGCGTCGTATCGTAAAAGCCGATACCTCGCAGCGTATACACCGGCGTGTTGCTGTCGGTTTGCGTGAAGGTCAGTCCCGGCACGGCCACGGCGAGGTCCTGCAGGGTTGCGACATGCTGCTGCTCCAACTGGGCGCCGCCGAGGGCCTTGATGGTAAGTCCGACTTTGTTGATCGACTCCTCGCGTTTGTTGGCGGTGACGAGAACCTCTTCGAGAGTCGCGGGTGTCTTTGGAGACTCGTGTTCACCTTCTCCCTTGCCGGTTACGGAAGTATTCGAAGCAGGACCTGCTCGAGTTTCCTGAGCCAGGCGAAAGGAATCGGTCGCCTTCTGACCTCCTTTCTCTACCCGTGCCTGGCGCGGGGTTGGCGCAGCGGACGCCGCTGTCGGCGACACGATGGTGACGGTTTTCTCGTCGAGGTATTTGTAGGTGAGTCCGGTACCGCGCAAAATTTGCCTGAGGGCTTCTTCGGATGTGTACTCGCCTGCGGCGCCTCCCGTGCGGCGATCGCCTATTTCCTCGGAGACGTAGACGATCTGGAAGTTGCGGTCCTTGGCGAGACTCTGGAGGGCCGGGGCCAGGGGTTGTGGTGGGATGTTCGTAGGTTGTTTGATGGATGCGTGAACGTCGTTGGCCATGGATAGGCCGACGACGGTCATACAAATGACGGCAGTGACGGTGATGCGCACGAGACCCCCTCTTGTTCTAAGCAGCTTGTGTGGGCCCGCCGCTAGTTTTGCTAGTTTTTCGGTGGGCTCATTCTTAGAAGAGCGTTTCGTGAGCAATCGGTTACCACTTTGTGAAAATATTTTTTTCTACAGATCATTTTCGACGCGGATCTCCGTGCGGGTCTCGGTGACTCTCAGGCCGGGACGATCGCGTAAGAAACGGATGAGAGAAGCCGGGTCTGTGGATGAGAAGACTCCGCTGATGTGCAGGGTGCCGAGGACGGATTGGTCTATGATGAGCTTGCGTTCGTTGTAGCGGTTGAGTTCTTCCGCTACATCGGCAAGGGAGGCGGAGTCGAATACGAGTTGACGTTGCGTCCAGGAGGTGGCGCCCGCGAGGTTCGGGTGCAGGGTCCTGCGGACAGTCTTCGGGCTCACGGTGATTTGCTCGCCCGCGCTGAGGAAAATGGCGCCCTCGCCCTCCCGTTGCGCGGCATCTGTGGCAGCGGCGCGTAGCGCGGGTTTTCGCAGACCTTGTTCGCCCTCATGCGTCGGTTCTGAGGGGTGTCCCTCGTTCGCGTGCCTAGCGGAGCCGTCGTCGGGAATACCGAGGATCGCGACGCGTCCCTCGACGACGGTGACCATGGTGCCGTCGGCCCTGCGGTAAACGTCGAATTGAGTGCCTACGGCTTTGACGCGTGTCTGCCCGCTGTAAACGATGAAGGGTCGTGTGCTGTCTTTGGCGACGTGAAAGAGAGCTTGCCCCTGCAGGAGATCGACGGTCCGCTCGCCTTCGCTATATCGGACTCGAATTTTGGACAGGGAGTTGAGTTGAACTGTCGAGCCATCGCTCAGCGCGAGCGAACGTTGTTCGCCGAGGGCGGTCGCGTAGACGCCGCTGAACGTAAGGATGTAGGTGGCGAGTGCAGCCGAGGCGAGCAGGATTGAGGCGGCGATGGCAAATAGGCGCCGGCGGCCAATAGGGGCCGCGGACAGAGGCACCCGACACGGGGCGCTCTCCCTCCCCTCACGGAGAGAGGGAAG
>Ga0307516_10004655_pt1 | contig 16818 bp, 9 predicted proteins | sample 19_EM_MG_FD_203310 | JGI IMG/M metagenome (GOLD analysis project Ga0307516, IMG submission 203310) | Populus trichocarpa ectomycorrhiza microbial communities from riparian zone in the Pacific Northwest, United States - 19_EM | ecosystem: Host-associated > Plants > Roots > Unclassified | place...
TTGTTGGAGGTTGAACAATTGAACGACTTGTGGTTTTCAACAACCTAGCTTTTAAAAAATTATTTAAAGCCGAAGAAGATCAAATTTTTAAGTAATAAATCTCTAAACAACTCTTGTTTTGTCTAACGGGATCCTAGGGACTCCCGAGTAATTTTATTTTATTGTTTCCGCGACATGTATTATATCTGAGAACCCAACAGTGCTATCAAAGCCTTCGTTAGACAATTAATTAGGGTTATCATTTGCTTATTTTAATTATTATTGGTGTTAATTTCGAATTGATTTTATGTGCAGAAATTATTTTTTAAAAATTAGTTTCTTCTCTCATGATTTTCTCGACAAACAAATTGTCTACTATTCGAGGCAGATTTGGCAAAAAAAAAATTATATATATATATATATATTGAGAGATCACTTATGTCTATGGAAAGGCTCACATGCATGATGGTTGTGTAAGTGATTTTTAGACTTGAGATCACTAAGTTATCTTATATAAAGAATGTTATGCTTTGATCATGTTACATGTTATCTTCATTGAGATAATAAAGGGGTAGACATTGAGTATAACATGAACTACATGATGGTACTTGAGTTATTAAAAGAGGATTCATCACTCCAGATGAATTAGAAAAAATATTTCATCTGTTCTCAAATAGTATTGACCAATAAATTCTTGGCTAAGAAGGAATAAGAATTGAAAAGAATTTCAAATCTTATTCAAACGATCAATGACTATAATGTAGAGAACAAACATGATCTAACATGACAGACATACTTCATGTTTTAATATTAAATCAGAATATTATTGATGAAAAAATATTAATTACACTTAGAAACCGATCAATGAAAGGTTAAATCAAATCACTAGTGATTTTTTTAATATTTGGGGATTATGAGACGTTGCTAAACGATGCCCCTGATCGTCAAATATAAAGTAATTAATTTTTGAATTGATAATAAATTAAATTGTTTAATTTATTTAATTCTATTTAATTACAATTAGAATTTATATTTGAGTCAACATATTAGAAACCTAATAAATCACACATATTAAGAACCATTATTTAATTAGAAATTAAATTGGGATGATTTAATTACGTATGATTTGATTAAAATATATTTTAGAAATTAAGGACTATAGTTAATTAATACATGGATTATATTTCTAAACGTAGAAAAATTAAGTAAGGACTTGATTGAGTTAATTTTTAAAATTATCTTGAATTAATATATGGATATTATTCAAGGGGCAAAATGATATTTTGCTAATTTATAGGGTTTTTCATATTTCTTTATAAATAGTAAGTTATGCCTCTTATTTTTATATGGTTGTCTGTTAGGAAAAAAAAATTATGTAAGTCACAAAATAGAGAGTTAACACTCTAGGCATAACAATCCCTCTCTTCTAAATAAGGATTTATGAGATTTTTCACTGGTGATTCAAGAGGATTACCCTTAGAGGTCGAACAATTGAACGACTTGTGGTTTGCAACAACCTAACTTTTAAAGAAGTATTCAAAGTCGAAAAAGACCAAATATTCAGGTAGTAAATCTCTAAATAACTCTAAATTTGTGTAACAAAATCCTAGAAACTTTCAAATAATTTTATCTTATTATTTTCGCTGGATATATAATACTCAAAAACCCAATATGCCACCATCACGAATGTTGTTATTCATTTTTAGACCCCACGTGCTGAAGATGGCGTGTACCCCTTTTGAACCAAGTGCAGGAGTGTAGCTCATGTTTGCTGGAAAATTGACAAAAGCGGAGGAGAAAGAAATATTTTTTTCGAACCCTGTTTGAGTTGTTTTCTACTATTTTTATCCTTCGCCTTTGCTGCCAAAAGCGTTAGGTTTCTTAGGCTGATAAGGAGTCTTCATATAAATCCCTTAGAATTTTCATTTTTAAAAAAACTGATTTTTGTTGTTGTCGCAATTTTTTGTTCCAACTTAGGCTCTGATTCTGACTTGGTTTCGTGCAATATCTAACCATCCCAGCTATATTCTGTCACTCATGACATGTTGAAGAATTGACCTACACCTTTATTGGGTCCTAGGGCTCGCTGTTCTTATGGCAGACTCTTAATCAGATTGGGATGCTCGGCATTGTCAGTTTCCTGAATCAGATCAGGAGATCCTTTTGACCAACCAGGTTGCGGCCAGATTATGTTCTTCAAAACAAATTTATCTCACTTTGAACCCTTCATGAAAGTTGTAGACCTGTACGCATAGATGAATTTAGGTTTTTGAATCGCCTAATTTCGATATTAGAAGCTCAAGATATTCCCATGTAAATATCTAATGAGAAAACAGAGAATTCTGTCGCGAGAAGGATTCTGACCCGAGTTTTGCACTAAAGACTTTGCTTCCATCACAATTTTGTTGTTCGCTGTTCTTAGGTCATATTCTCAGCCATATCGGGATGCTCGGCATTGTCAGTTTCTGAATCAGATCAGGAGACCCTTTTTGACCAACCAGATTGCGGCCAGATTCTGCTCTTTAAAACGATTTTATCTCACTTCGAATCTTTCATAAAATTTGTATTCTTGAACGCATAGATGAATTTGGGCTTTTGAATCGCTTGAAATAAATTTATAACCTATGAATTAAATGACAACTAAGATAGAAATCTAAGGAGATTCAATGTGCTTAGAAGCTCATTTTTCCCTTAGTATTTCAAGTGTTCACGACTTGTAAATCACAAGAAAAAGGAACAAAGATTTAGAAATCTAAGGAAATTCAGAGCGCTTTAAAACCCTCTTTTTTCCTTAGTGTTTCATACTTTTACGGCTCGTAAACCATGGAGTCAAAAATTGAAATGTCCTCATCTAAATCAAGCGATTCAAAATGATCCTTCTCGCGGCAGAATTCTCTATTTTCTCATTAACTATTTACATGGGAATATCCTGAGCTTCTGATATCAAAACAGGCGATTCAAAAACCTAAATTCATATATGCGTACAGGTCTACAACTTTCATGAAGGGTTCAAAGTGAGATAAATTTGTTTTGAAGAACATAATCTGGCTGCAACCTGGTTGGTCAAAAGGATCTCCTGATCTGATTCAGGAAACTGACAATGCTGAGCATCCCAATCTGACTAAGAGTCTGCCATAAGAACAGCGAGCCCTAGGACCCAATAAAGGTGTAGGTCAATTCTTCAACATGTCATGAGTGACAAAATATAGCTGGGATGGTTAGATATTGCACGAAACCAAGTTAGAATCAGAGCCTAAGTTGGAACAAAAAATTGCAACAACAGCAAAAATCAGTTTTTTTTTGAAATGAAAATTCTGAGGGATTTATATGAAGACTTCTTATCAGCCTAAGAAACCTGATGCAAAAAGGAGGAGGGGGAGCAAAAAAAAAAAAAAACTATATTCCCTGCATTCTTACTAGATATTCAAATGGGAATATATTGGGCTTCTGATATCGAAATCAAGCGATTCAAAAGCTCAAATTCATCTACACATACAAGACTACAACTTTCATGAAGGATCCAAAGTGAGAAAAAATCTTTTTGAAGAACAGAATTGCAAACAAACTCGGGCTGGAACTCTTCTCACGGCAGGATTCTCTGCTTTCACACTAGATATTCAAACGGGAATAACTTGAGCTTCTGATATCTAAATCAAGCGATTCAAAAGCCCAAATTCATCTACGCATTCAGGAATACAAATTTTATGAAGGATTCAAAGTGAGATAAAATCGTTTTAAAGAACAGAATCTGGCCGCAATCTGGTTGGTCAAAAAGGGTCTCCTAATCTGATTTAGAAACTGACAATGTCGAGCATCCCGATATGACTGAGAATATGACCTAAGAACAACGAACAACAAAATTGTGATGGAAGCAAAGTCTTTAGTGCAAAACTCGGGTCAGAATCCTTCTCGCGGTAGAATTCTCTGTTTTCTCATTACATATTTACATGGGAATATCTTGAGCTTCTAATATCGAAATCAGGCGATTCAAAAACCTATATTCATCTATGTGTACAGGTCTACAACTTTCATGAAGGGTTCAAAGTGAGATAAATTTGTTTTGAAGAACATAATCTGGCTGCAACCTGGTTGGTCAAAAGGATCTCCTGATCTGATTCAGGAAACTGACAATGCCGAGCTTCCCAATCTGACTAAGAGTCTGCCATAAGAACAGCGAGCCCTAGGACCCAATAAAGGTGTAGGTCAATTCTTCAACATGTCATGAGTGACAGAATATAGCTGGGATGGTTAGATATTGCACGAAACCAAGTTAGAATCAAAGCCTAAGTTGGAACAAAAAATTACGACAACAACAAAAATCAGTTTTTTTAAAAATGAAAATTCTAAGGGATTTATATGAAGACTCCTTATCAGCCTAAGAAACCTAACGCTTTTGGCAGCAAAGGGGAAGGATAAAAATAGTAGAAAACAACTCAAACAGGATTCGAAAAAATATTTATTTCTCCTCCGCTTTTGTCAATTTTCCAGCAAACATGAGCTACACTCCTGCACTTGGTTCAAAAGGGGTACACACCATTTCAACACGTGGGGTCCAAAAATGAGTAACAACATCGAATACGACAGTTCTGCTGGGGTACACCACGATTATGCTATTTAAGCAGAACTAGCCTTCCCCTGTTATCTTTTGTGGCTTGCAACTTTCCACTCCACTTGAAAGTATAGTGTTTGCTTTCCATGGAAATGAATGCAGATAGCTCAGAAGTGAACATTCTGATAGAGGCTTAATTAAAGTCAGGTGCCAGTTTGGGATAAGACCCAGGTCGGCATGGAATAAGAATCAGGACCATAACGCCATAGAGTGAGCAAAGTTGGCAACACAGATTCTAATTTTTAGTTAGGAAAACATTGCCAGTGATCTGCAAGTCTGTAATAAAAATGTAATCCAGGAAAGTATACCATAAAAAGAAAATATAGACATCTACTACAGGTGGAGTATATGAACTGGACTGAGCTTAATTCAAAATCTTTCATGACTTTCTCTGTTGTAGAGGCTGGATGACACCATACTAGCCCCCAGGTAATTAAACTAACACCATAATACTTGGAAAAACACTTGCCAAGGCTATGGCCAGTTTGTATTGGGATTAATCCAGGTTAAAAATCGGGATTTTCACTTAGAGCCCTGATATTGAGACTGGGATCCTCAGATGATACCTGTATTGTGTTGGGATCCAGGCAAAATTAGAATAAATTTAAAAGAGAACACATAGTTAGAGGCAACTTTTGTGTGTAAAGGTGACCTGATTCTCCTGCAATACCACCTTCATACGTCTGACAGCTAAAGTTGGATATCAGAAAGAAAGACGTTTAGTTGCTTACACCATCAAGAAATTATATAAACAGAAGGCAAGTGTTATACTTTGAGGGATTAATCTTGTATGAAAATAGGAAAACTATACACTATCTCTTGTCAGAATAGTCACCGGCATAAAAGAGTATTTTGAAACAACGCAGATCTAAGGAGAAAGTAGTGTAACTGAAGCAACCTCATCATCCACAAATTAATCGCCACCTATTGATGCAACAAGCACAGATGATGCCCCTCTTCTCTCCGGCACAACTGGCAAATGACGCAGCCCAGCTTTGCCATCGTACCATTCATATAGACCACTGTAAAGATTCATTTGTCTATGATATCAAATAATTTTTTCCTGTAACAGCTTACAGAGAGCTTTCAGCAGTCCAATCTCAATCATAACTCCAGCATCATTAGCATATCGTTTGACAAATTATATGATGTTGTGTAGGAAAAAGGAAAGTTTACTTGTTTGTTTGTAATTTCTTACATTTAAAATTTTATTATTATTATTTATGTCGATTTCTAGGATTTTGCTGGTGTTGTTATTATTATTATTAAAAATATTTTATTAGGATTCTTAATTTATATTTAGTTTAGAATACTAGGGTTTAATTTCTTGATATCTATATAAACACATTTCTATATGGAAGAGGGAAGACTTTTAATGATGATAAATTAAAATTCAGAGTTATTATTGTTTTTTCTATTTATTGGAACCCTTTTACAGGGTTTTTTTTCTTTAAAAAAATAGATGATCATGTTAAAAATTGAAGAAAATCTATCATAACCTAGATACAAGACAAGATTATTTATAAAAGGTTTTAATTACGATATTTATTTAGAGGAAATCTTTTCACCCATAATGAAGATGTCTTTAATGCGGGTGATACTTGGTATAACTACTAGTTTGAATCTTGAAGTTGAAGATCTCTATTGTGACTTTAATGAGAAGATTTACATAAAACAGCTTGAAAGGTTTGAAGTGAAAAACAACGAGAAACTAGTTTGTAAGTTGAAGAAAAGTGTGTATGGGTTAAAGTAAGCTCCAAAACAATTGAAGCATTAGAACTTTGGGTTGTGTTACAATAGTTAGAGAGCAATTCATCTCAACAAGTATTCTACTTTTTATTCTTGATCAAAGCATATTAAAGTTAAATGTTAATGAATTCAAGATTTTATGAAGATGAAGTTATTCATTGTTGAGAAAATCTATAATGATAAAAATATATCGGATATGATGATTAGTTTTTATCAAGAGAAAAGTTTGAGTTTTGTAGAAGATAAATAGGCTTGGTAGAGCCTCCGAATAAGTAAAAAGGGAGAGAATTATTGGCTATAATCACTTTATTTTGATAACTTTATTTTGGGTCATAACTCATATAAGCTAAGAAAAAAAAGGACAAAAAAGTTCTTTTATGTATTATAAATGACTGTATAAAAAGCTACTTTGATTTATTTAAGAGTGAAAGCTAACATATAAAAAAAAAAATTGAGAGTGAGTTTTTGGCCAAGAAAGAATGAAGAAATATATTTTTTTTGTGCTTTAATCAAACTGTGATTATTTCCTTAATTAAAATGAAATTTTAATATGTTATTTCAAGCAATGAACTCTTATTACTTTATTTTTAGAAAATATTATTCTCACAATTCATAATTATTTTTTTATTAAAAAATATGTTAGTTCAAAAAAATAATCTGTATAGCACGAGCTACAGTGCCTAAAATATAATTTATCGATCAAGAAAATCTAGACTCTCATCTCTTTACCTGCCACGTTCACAAACAGACATCATGACAAAAACAGAAGAACAAAAATCCAAGGCAAAATTTTACTACAACGTTTTCAGTACTCTTTGTCGAACCATCCAAAACCAACAGAAATGGATCTTGAAGCAACAAAGAATCTCTCAGAATCTCACACAACCGGAAACTACATCCTGAAATCAAAACTGGGTGAGAGCTCTTTTTCCACAGTATGGAAAGCAGAGAACAAAATAACAGGGGGGGGAGTGGCAGTGAAGCAAGTTTATCTCTCTAAACTCAACAAGAATTTGAGGAACTGCTTAGATTGTGAGCTTAATTTCTTGTCTTCTGTCAATCACACCAACATCATTCGCCTTCTTGATGTCTTTGAGGTAAGTTTTCCATACCCTTTTGAGTAAATTTGTTGTTGGTGTTGATGTTGTAGGCTGATTTGTGTTGTTTGATTGATTGTAGAGCTGGTTGGTTTGATGCTTAGGGGATTTGTAGGGTAACCCTTCTTGTAAATTTCTTTTGTGATTGTTTTTTTTTTTTACTTGGTTTTTATTATTTAGGTGATTTTTAGCATACCCTTTTATGAAAATATGTTGATTTAGGGAAAATAATGGAAAAGTTGGTTGATTTTGGTATTTAGGGTTCCTTCCTGTTGTAAATGTTGAATTAGAAGCAGGTTTTGTTTTACTTAAGATAGCTTGGGTTATTTTTTAAGTCAATTATTATTCATTTTGAGATGGGATTTGTGGCTTAGCAATTTAATGTCTTGGATTGAGGATGCAATTTTAAAATACTGTTGAGTTGATGGAGTACTGTGGAGTGTGAAGATGAATCTAGGCATGATGTTCACAGAAGCATTGTTGTTAGACATGGTGCTCCTAAAGAGTATATGGAGTAGTAGTGCATCTATCATGCTTAAAATATTAAAGCAAAGTAAGAGAGATTAGAATTTGATTCAACCAAATTCTAAAAGGCTGGAAAATGTTGATTGCCACCATGGGGACCTCTAAACATGCCAAGGGCCAACCCTGGCAACACACTGGGCTATAGAGGGATAATTGAGAACCAATTCAAGTCCTGGATGAAAATACCCATAATTCTCATCTTCTATGTGTTTAACCTTAAACCAGACATTTTCCAAAATCTGCAAGAAAGGAAGCATGCCATCAAGCCCCTGTTTTCTACAGAATGGTGTCATTGGCAAAGCACATAAGAGAAGCAAAATGTCCTCAACAACATTTTTTCACTACCTCATTATCTACCCTTTGTATCAGACATCATACTAAGGACTAAGGACCATGGAATACCAGAAACAAAAACTTATGCTCTCCATTCACCATGATTGAGGAGAAAAAAGGACAGAGCATGATTTTATTTAGTTTCTCCCATTAAATACCCTCAAAGACCAGATACTCATGAGAAACTGTGGTTAGATTCATTTTGATTGTGTTGGCAAATGTAGTGTTGAAGGCCTCTGACCCAGGTGTCTTCTATTTAGCAATATATACAACTCATTTCCTGCTCTCTATCCAAGCTGTCATCTCTTAAAGAATTGTAGATAATCCAGTTACTCTAATTATTAATTCCATTAACATGAATCCTTGAAATTCTTAAATGACTGAACCACTGAGGATATTGATCTAGATAAAGTGGAATGATGTAGAAGGATACAACTAAAAGCTTGACATATGTAAAGGAGAATCTCATTTCGAGTTTAACTTGATCTGTTTCTACCTTCTGTAGCTGTGATTTATATGCTTTCTGTTTCCATATTTTTTCATTTCTGCAAATCAGAATATCTGCAATCTCAGGATGAATGTTGCATGTTCCTGGTCCTAGAGTTTTGTTCTGGAGGAAATCTATCTTCTTATCTTCAACAACATGGGAGAGTTGAAGAGAAGATTGCTAAAAGATTTACGCAACAGATGGGTAGCGGTCATTTGATATCTGTTTCACAGTACAACATATGAGTTGCTTGTATCACATCTCTGTTTACATAATTGTAATCTCGATGATTTATATGGTTCAGGGGATGGTTTGAAAATTCTGCAGAGCCATCATATCATTCATAGAGACTTGAAACCTGAGGTATGAGGTGTTGTACATGCAATTCTTTTACCTATGGTGGAGTTCAAAATTGGTGGCTGAAGATTGAGTTGCCTTGAAACTGGCTTACATTGGTCAATTTGTTGTAGAACATTCTCCTTTCTGGCAAGGAGAGCGATGTGGTGCTCAAAATAGCTGATTTTGGTTTATCGAGGTAACTTTTTGGTAGAAGAAAGTTAATGGGATGGTTTCCTGGAAAGTTTCAGGGAGACCACCTTGAAACTATGTTGCTAATTTTTTTCCCCTTAATTAAGAAAAAATGCCAAAAATTTGTTGAAGACATGTCAGGCTATGTATTAATTTTACTTTCATCTTTCTCATCTTTAAATAGAAGGGTGCTTCCTGATAACTATGTGGAGACAGTATGCGGATCTCCATTTTACATGGCTCCAGAAGTTCTTCAATTTCAAAGATATGATTACAAGGTAAAGATTTTGCTAATGTTTTCCTTTGGTGCATTGCTTTCTTTGCATCAGAATAGAATTTATTTAATATCAGTGCTTCATTATATAGGTTGACATGTGGAGTGTTGGTGTAATTCTTTTTGAGCTTCTTAATGGCTACCCACCTTTTCGTGGCAGGACTAATTTCCAGGTAGGCCTTTTCCGTAAGTTTATAATCCTTGAATTGTGATCGCTCCAGTCTCTAATAAAAGAAGTTCTCTTGACCTCAGTTGCTGCAGAACATCAAGTCAAGTTCATGTCTTCCTTTCTCTCAACACATCCTTTCAGGATTGCATCCGGACTGTGTTGATATATGCTCAAGACTTCTTTCTGCAAATCCAGGTTTAGCACATGGCCTGACCCCAACAAAACATATCTTTCTTTCTTCCCTCCTGATTCATTTGTGGAACCATTCATTTTTTTGTATCTCTCTTGTTGCAGTTCAACGTCTGTCCTTTGATGAATTCTATCATCATAAGTTCTTGAGAAGAAAAGGGGTGGGGAAGTATCATGGTCAATAATAGGTTTAACACACTCTCCAATGTTCTACTCTCATGTCTGCTATGCCAATCTTATATGTCATCAAACATTTACCACAGATAGCCCCCTGTGCTTTTGCTTCACTATCATATCCCAGATCAAAGTTATATTCATCATTTTACAAGGGAAGAGCGATCTCTCTGTGCCATCTGCTACAAGATCATAGCAATGGCCCTGGAATATTTATAGGTTGAAGATTTAAATGGCTGTGGAATGCAGTTCAACTAATTGAAGTGGTCTGTCTGAGTTTATTTTTTTCGTTTTTTCCCTTGTTTCACCATTTCTGTTGGCACACTGTGTGCTTGCTTGGTGTTACATTTCCTTGGTAATGCTCTAATTAAAAATGGCATTTGTCGAGAAGTATTTTGTGTATTGTAACTAATGAGTTTCAGTGCCTTTGGAGTGCAAAAGCTTGTTGAGCAGCAGTTCATTGTGTATACTCTCGTGTATCAAGTCATTGTATATATACTACATTTTTTTCCTGAAAAGCTTTTCAAAAATATGTTATGACGGCATTTGGAAGAATTCTTTATAGCTGTTATAAACAACAGTATTGGACTTCGTTTTTGGGATGTAGTTACAGAGATGAGCTGACTAGATCTTAATGGTGGGTTGGCTGTCGGTGGTTTAGAATTTGTGCCAGTTAATGATAAATTTTGTGTTAGTGATGCTGTAATGAGTTATTTTACGTTGTTATTGAAATTAAGAAGATGAAACTGAAAACTTGATGAAGTGTGTCGCCGATTATCTCCTGCTATATTGCTCATTGTCCAGGGTTCTTAGCGTTTTAGTTTGGATTTGCTTGGAATTATATTAATATTGTCCTGAAAATTTAATGTCATTTGGAAGAGTGACCCTGTAACTTTAACAAAAAGAGACAAGAGGAGATGGGTTGGGAAATTGTCTGTGTGTCTTGATATAGAGAATTTTACTGGGGAGAAATAGGAGTTTTTCTTGGTTGGAGGTTTCCATGCACAGTGAAAATGTGTCTGGTGTTTTTTTTTTTTTTTTGCCTGAAAGAGGCTCATCTTGTTGTCTAAACAGAAAGGTATCATAAAATTGCTGTTTAAACACATGGAAAGCGTTTCTGATTTGTCGTTTAAACTGTTTATTATATAGTATTTCACATTTGCACAGAAGAACAAACAAGAGCACTACCGCAAAAAAACTAGAATCCAGGACTTAGCTGCATGCTTTTTGGAGAACAGTACCCATAAACGAGGCCCTTAAAGCAATTCATAAAGCTTTTAAAGTGAAAAAAGGTTTTGAAATCAATTTAGGGTTTCTTTTTTTTAGAATTTTGAAAAAATAATAAGAATAATTAATTTACAACTTGCAATCTAAGTAAAATAGCATCGTTACACAGAAGATTAAATTTTTTTTTTTGTGAGATTTTGTGTTCTTGTAAAAGAGAAGAATTAGGTTAGATTTTTTTTTTCATTGTATTGATACAATATATAAATGGTAATTTCTAAAATTGTGGAGACAAAGTGTAATCACAAATAAACTATGAGAGTGATTTTCCCAATTAAAAACAACTGATAAGCATATTAATCTAACCTATACATCCACTTAAAGTAAATCAAAATATCACTATGAAATTTAAAAAATCTATCAAACTTGAGATGTCTGTTAAAATTCCTTGGGCCATGTAGTTATTTGGCTATCTTCAACATAACCAGAAGAAGGGAAACAAAGTTTCATGCATCCATTGTCTTCTCATGCTCATACTACTGGTTAAGCAATTTGTAAGTAAAACCTTGTGAGAGCTCTCAGTGGCTTCCTCTTAGAAGGAACTATCCTGCTGACATGTATGTTCTCAAATTACATCTCTCACTAGGCAGAAGAGAAAGAAAACTGCGTGGCTTGAGTTATTGGCACGGGCCTACATGCAAGGCACAGAGTCATCAAACACTATTGCTAGACAAACAATACTGGAAAATCAACTATATAAAAGACTTTTTTTGAGACCATACATGTCAGAAAGGGACAGGTTTTTTATTTTGTCAATAAGCCGTGTTGTTTGCTTCAACACAAGTCAGTTTTCTGTTATACCATAAGTGGAGGAAATAGAGAACATAGACAATTTTCTCCACCGCTTTCAATCAGTCTTGCTTAATTCAATTATCCTTATCTCTTTTGTGTTGAAAATCTTTCTGCAGTAATTAAAGTCATATGTGCAACCTCTTCTTCTTACATCACAGGTGAAGAAATTTATGTCTTTTACGTACCTTGCAAGGAAAAATGATTCTTCTTATAATGTCTTTATTTTTACTGGAATACAGCGTGGAAATGTCCCCGTAGAAAGACTGGGTGTGTCTACTATTGTGGTTTAAGGTGTTTTATAAAAAAAAAATTTACTTGAAAATATATTAAAATAATTTTTTTAATAACAGAAAGCTATAAAAAAAAAAACCAGCCGTTTGCCTTTGGGTTGTGCTAGCTTTAGCATTTTCCTTGTTGTAATTTACAGTCATTCGAGACTCGTGAGAAGTGACAACAGTATCATCTATCTTCCATACTTCATCTTATGGCTTTCGCTTATGCAGCTTTCTTTTTTTTAGTTATTTGTATTTACAAACCTGTAAGTTCCCAGCAGAACCACTCAAACTTGATAAGTTTAGGTTCTTCAATCTCCACCAACGTCCAACCAACTTCATGGCGCTCCCCTTCTGGCACATTTGCCTTTGGGTTCTACCCACAGGGCAGTGGCTTTATAGTGGGAATTTGGTTGGTGTGCAAGCCAGCTGATATAATCACCTGGACAGCATACCGAGATGACCCTCCTGTGCCATCAAATGCTACGTTGGAGTTGACCATAAACGGTAAGCTTCTTTTAAGAACTTATTCTGCCAACAATGAGGCCGGTGAAGAGAAACTCATTGCTAAGATAGAGAAGTCAGCTTCAAACGCTCGCATGCTTGATTCTGGAAATCTAGTGCTCTACAATGAACATTCTGATGTCATTTGGGAGAGTTTCAACTTTCCTACAGATACAATATTGGGAGGCCAGAATCTATATGCAGGGGGTGAACTGCTTTCCAGTGCATCTACAACCAATTTGTCAACAGGAAGGTTTCATCTTAAAATGCAATATGATGGGAATCTTGTTTTGTATCCCATAGACACTATAGACACTTCAGTAGATGCTTATTGGAACACTGCCACTTTTGGGTCCGGTACCCATCTATATTTGAATTATACAGGACGACTGCTAATCCTTAACAACACCATGGCCAGTGGCATACCTGTGTTTTCCTCTGATTCAGAATCGGAAAACAGCTCAATTATCTACCGTGCAACATTGGAGTACGATGGAATTTTTCGATTGTATTCTCATAACTTCGACAGCAATGGTGCCTACACTACATCTCTTATGCATTATGCACCAAAAAGTCAGTGCGAAGTGAAGTCTTTCTGCGGTCTCAACAGCTACTGCACCATGAACGATAATCAACCTTACTGCAGCTGTCTTCCTGGCACTGTTTTTGTCAATCCCAACCAGAGATATAATGGGTGTAAGAGGAACTACACTGAAGAATTATGCAAAGTTGCAGAGGAAACATCCTCCTATAACATTACTGATATGGAGAAAATGACTTGGGATGACTTTCCTTATTTTAGAAACTCAATGTCAGAAGAAGATTGCAGAAAGTCCTGTTTGCAGGACTGTAACTGTGCTGGTGCGCTGTACCAATCTGGGGACTGCAAGAAAGTGAAGTTCCCAGTGAAATATGCTAAGAGATTGGAAGGTGACTCATCAAAGGTTTTCTTCAAGGTGGGTTTGAAGAGTGTCGAAAGCCGCAACCAATCCATTGCCACTGCAATGAAGCCTCCTCCAGTGGTCCATAAGACAAGCAAGAAGACAGTGATGCTCATTTGTGTTATGAGCGTAGCATTCATTACATGCTCTTCAATTGCCATTGCAGTTTCTGTTTTTTTCATCTCTAAGTCAAGAGTTGTTAAGGCCAGAATGCGGTTGGGAGGCGGAAATCTTGGCTTGGCCCATGAGCTCACTCTGAGAGCATTTTCATATCGTGAGCTTAAAAATGCAACCAAGGGTTTCAGGGAAGAGTTGGGAAAAGGATCTTTTGGAGCAGTTTACAAAGGGACATTATACAAAGGTAAAAAAGTTATTGCAGTGAAGAGGCTAGAGAAGTTGGTCAGTGAAGGTGAAAGGGAGTTCCTCACAGAGATGCGTTCGATTGGAAAAACTCATCATAAAAACTTGGTTCGGCTACTTGGTTACTGTACTGAGGACTCCCAGAGGCTCCTAGTTTATGAATACATGAGCAACGGTTCCCTTGCAGATCTTCTCTTCCGAACTGAAAGAATTCCAAATTGGAGTCACAGGGTGAAAATTGCTTTGGATATTGCTAGAGGGATCCTATATCTACATGAAGAGTGTGAGGCACCAATCATCCATTGCGATATAAAGCCTCAAAACATTCTAATGGATGATTTTTGGAATGCTAAGATCTCTGATTTTGGGCTAGCAAAATTGCTAGTGCCTGATCAAACAAGAACCTTCACAATAGTCAGAGGGACACGAGGTTACTTGGCTCCTGAATGGCATAAGAACACTCCAATATCAGTGAAGGCAGATGTTTACAGTTACGGAGTAATGCTCTTGGAAATTGTTTTCTGCAGGAGAAACGTAGAAACTAATGTATCAAGACCAGAGGAAGTTCAACTTTCTAATTGGGCATACGAGCTTTTGGTTGAAAGAGAATTGGACAAGCTTGATCTTGGTGAAGATGTAGACTTGCAGAATTTGGAGAAAATGGTTATGGTGGGCATGTGGTGTATTCAAGATGAACCAGGTATCCGTCCTTCTATGAAGTCTGTTGTGTTGATGTTAGAAGGAATTACCGATGTATCTGTTCCTCCACATCCAACTTCAGCTTAAGCATAAGTTTGTAGGCAGGAAAACTATTAATTAAAATTCTGTATCCTATAGTTGTAGTGGTTCTAACAAAAAAAAAAAACATTACAGCATGTTGTTGTGATGGATTGATCGATGGAAGATCAATATGTTACTTGTTATTTCTTTCTTTCTTCCTGCGAGGAGAAACTAAGCTTAGAAATTTAATCTCACAAATCAAATGAATTTCTTAACTTGGTTTAAGAGATTAAGAGGTGAAGGTGTATGATGCTAAGGAATCTACAAAATGTAAGTAAAAAAAAGTAAAGAAATAAAGAAAAAAGAAAACTATAAAGGAAATTGAAAATTACGATAAGTAAAAGAAAGCGATGTATTGCTGAAATTTTATAAAAAAATTGTATATATGGGAATAATTAATATTTCCAAATGCTAGGTGATCTATTAATAATATTACAAAAATAAAATTCAACGTAAACTATAAATCTCAGTCCTATACAAAATGCTTATAGCATATAAGAATTTTACGATATAAATACTAGTACAACTGATGAAATTTCTTGAGAAAATAATATTTACTATGATATAAAACAGCAATTCAATCTTTATTATCTTGACTTGGAGGGTTGCTTCTGGGTATCAGTAAAGGAAGATAATGACTTCTCTCAGCCAACTGGTCTAACACGTTTGGTAGAGTCTTGTGGAGTACAGCACACTAGGCCACTCTAAGAAAAGTTGCAGACGTCTGTAAACATTAAGCGTTGATTTAGACCGGAAAGATGGGACTACGACGGTTTAACAAGCTACTACCGATAGCGAAAAAATCCTTCATTTCACACGGTTTTAGTTTTGAAGTTGGCTAGAATTTTCATCACATTAACATTTAGGCAGTAGAGTCTCAACAATAGCTAGCTTTTCTGTATCTGTTTGGCTTTTACACCACACTCCTGTCCGCATGGCTGTGGTATCAGGGCTTCTGCTTCTAATGTTATCGATACTCTTTGTGGAAGCAAGAACTCAACCGAACCAATTTGGTGAAATACACTTAGGTTCTCAGTTATCTCCCATCTCTAACTTACATTCATGGCAATCCCCTTCAGGCAATTTTGCGTTTGGCTTCTATTCACAGGGAAATGGATTTGCTGTGGGAATATGGATGATGGGTCAACCTAATAACACGGTCGTCTGGACTGCAAATCGAGATGATGAACCAGTCTCCTTCAATGCTACAATTCACTTATCAGAAGAGGGTAAGCTACTTCTTCGAACTGAGCAGGGCAATGAAAATCTTATTGCTAATGTTTCAGAAGTCGCAGCTTCAGCTTCAATGCTTGATTCTGGTAACTTCGTGCTTTACAGTGGTTCTTCTGTTATTTGGCAAAGCTTTGATTACCCAACTGACACCATATTAGTAGGTCAGAATCTTACTTATTCTGATAAATTGGTTTCAAGTGTGTCGAGCTCAAATCACTCCAGTGGAAGGTTTTTCCTCGCGATGCAGGCAGATGGAAACCTTGTCGCCTACCCTACAAACAGCGCTGGTCTATCTGTTGATGCTTACTGGGCCAGTAATACTTATCAAGACAGCAAAAAGGGGTTGAGTCTCTATTTCAATCACCAGGGATTTCTGTTCATGGATACGGTCTCTAAAAAACCAGTCTTGTTGGCAAGAAGTTCTTATCCCTGTAACAACAAAACAACAATCTTTCGTGCGACGCTTGATGCTGATGGGATTTTCAGGTTGTATTCACACTGCTTAGAGAACAAAACTAGCCGGAGTGTGCATATTGAGT
>Ga0307516_10004657_pt1 | contig 16814 bp, 9 predicted proteins | sample 19_EM_MG_FD_203310 | JGI IMG/M metagenome (GOLD analysis project Ga0307516, IMG submission 203310) | Populus trichocarpa ectomycorrhiza microbial communities from riparian zone in the Pacific Northwest, United States - 19_EM | ecosystem: Host-associated > Plants > Roots > Unclassified | place...
TGGGTTTAGTTTTGGGCCAAGGTCTTCCCGGGTCAAGACCCGAAATTAGATGAGTTGCTGCACAAGGTGAGATATTATTAGGCTCTAGAATGGTTGAATTAGAAATCCCATAAAACAGGAAAAAAAATATATTTATAGAAGAACTTGATTTTATTTGCGAGTGCTAAGAAAGAGAATGATTAAACAATCAAGGAATTGATGTTAATAGTTAGAAGATAAAAGATTGGTATAAATCATGATAGAAATTATAGAGTGTTTGAAAATGCAGTAGTTTTTATTTTTAAATATGTTTTAAAAATATATTTTACTCGAAAAAAATATCAAAATATTATTTTTTTTAGTTTTTCTTGATGGTTTTGATTTGTTATAAAAAAATAAATAAGAAATTAAAACAAAAATAATTTAATATATTTTCAAGTAAAAAAACACTTTTGAAAAATATTTTGTATCGCACTACACAAAACACACGCACGCAATTGCTATAAAAATTAAAAAAACTACTTTCGTCTGGTAATAAAAAAAATTGTGATCATTACAAAAACTCTTATATAGTTTGATCTAAATTTTATTTTCTTTCCATACTTTTATAAATTACATTTTACATTATGAATCAAACAAAAACATTTAATAAAATACATTGTTGAGGATGTAACCTATTATTGTATATATAAACAACAAGATGAAAAGTGTAATTTATAAAAATATAAAAAGAGAGTGGAATTAAAATCAAATTATAGAGGGGTTTTTGTAATTATCCTAATTTTTTTTAATTAGGCTCTATAGAGGATTTAAACTTATAAGCAAATACAAAAGGAAACATATAATTAAATAAGTGAGTGATACATAAAGATATTGGACGCATTTAACAACTATTAAACAAAGCTAATCTGTCTTGGAAAAACACTTTTTATACAAATTCAAAGTTATTGTTCACTTAACCAATATAATGACAATTTTATCATTTCCACTAAAAAATAATCGAAATGGCTTTCAGGGGCAGTAATGTTTGTTCATAAGGTTTATCCATCATTAATTTTTTTTTTAATTTTAAAAGAATATTGAAAAAACTAAAATAAACTTGAAAGCAAAAATCTGTAAATTGGTATTAAGGTCTTTTTTTTTGTATTTTCATACTGGCTTTTTTGTTATTATTAAGTTGGCTAAAAGGTAATTTGATGGCATGGGTGACGCCTCTTAGCCCCCTAGCACCAGCTTCTATTATGTTATTGGAATTGTTGTGGCATCCTCTGTTTTTTGGGATGACAGGTGACAGCGTTGGAGTAATGGTGCGACATCGATGACGTATTTTTTTTTTATTATCCTTTACTTTTCTCTCTTCTTCCCTAGAAAATTGCACTAGCTATCCAAAAATTCATAGTTGTCCTCTTATTTATTAAGATGTCAAATTCAATCATTTTTCTTTGATTTCTGATTTTTGTTCTTGGTCCTTTTGTAAGATTTTGATTTGTTTTAAATTTGATACTCTAATTTTTCATATGTTGTTTTTTCTAATTTGATCCTCATTCTTTTAATTGTTTTTTTTATTCTTTTATTAAATTAATTTTTCTTTTCAATCCCACTCTTTAATAAAAAAAATTATTTATATTTTTTTATTTTAATTTTGATCCTCATTTTTTTTATTGTTTTTTTATCCCTTTATGAAATTGGTTTTTCTTTTCAATTTTACCCTTCAGTCAATTTTTTTTTCATTTTTTATCCTCATTCTTTTAATTGTTATTTATTGTTTTGGATCCTTTTGTATAATTGAAATTTTTTTTTTCAATTTTATCTTTCAACATTTGATTGGTTGGATATTAAGCATTGTGGTTTTTCCAGATATGGTACTTTCGGTCTAATGACTCGGGTCATAGGTTTGAAAAACTAATCCGAGTTGACATTTTTTTATTCATTTTCTTTTTAGCTTTCATCATTCAACATTGTTTTTTTTTTTAAAAAAAGGAAAGGCTTTGTGATTTTTTTTTTATTTTTTTCTATCAAGTTATCCTGATCTAATAATCTAAGTCACGGATTTGACGGGTTAACCTGGGTTGGCTTGACCTTTATTACTTGGGTTACAACTTTGTCATGCTAACTCATGTTAAATTGGGCCGGTGTCTCCATTTTTAACTTAATTTCATCATTCCATATTTAATGAGTTAAGAATTGAGCTATACTGTTTGGTTTTTTTTAAAAAATAAAAATTCCATCTGACATCATTGTCTATTTTTTGTATCATATAATTAAAATAAAATAAACTTATTTGACTCGATCGGGTATATGACCTGAATTTTCTTCATGCTTTAGCAATACCTGAACATTATTTTTTACATAAAAAACAGGCATCACGACATAGTGTAGGTCCACAACTAGTTGTATCTTATTTTGTTTTAGATAGACAAGAAACAGGATAGAACAACATCCTATACTAGTTTTAATTTGAGAATCAAGATTAGAATCTAATCTGATCCGATTAGATAGATTAACTTAAGATTTGGACGACACAACTCTGACCTAATTTGAGTGTAAAAAAAAAGTTAACTTAAAGTTGATCTAGTCAGTATGGTTGGTTAATCCATGACTTATTGATAAACTTGATTTTAATTTTTTTTTAAAAATTAAATAATATTATTTTAACTTTAAAAAATTAAAATAATAATATTTTAATTGTATCTTGTTAGCCCATTTAACTCACAAATCAAGCTTAAAACTTTGATCTCGGCCGGATGATGGATCAACTATTTTGATTCTTTTATAGTCAACAATAAAATGAAAAAGAGAGGGATCTGAATCCTATATTTTTGTTCATCAGGTAAGGGTCAATTCTCTCCTAAATTATTATTATTATTATTTGAATGTTGCTAATTGGTCTATGTTCTTGATTATGAAAATAAGCAGAGTATCAATCCTGAAATCTCTTCCAGCAGAAATGATTTATGAAAGCCTCGAGCTAATTCAACAGTTTGTTTGCCTTGTAAATTGAGGTTACTCATTATTTATTGTTTTTTTATTTTATTTTAATGGATAAGATTATTTTTTATTTCACATAGAATAAGTACATTTGTTTCATCAAAAACCATTAAAACATAATTCTATTTTTATTTGGTAAACTATATATACATATACGTATATATATATTTGTTAAAATATTTTTATTTATTTTGATAAACAAATAAAGGGTTCGAACTGGAATGATTTGTATCTATTACTTTGGAATTATTTAAATAAATAAAAACCATAAATATTCCACGTTGCCATGAAGTCACCTTAGGGCCCATTACGGAGTAGTTCTTTCGAGATACTTCCATTGTTGTTAACCTTTATCCATGCTAAAAATATAAAAATATAGTGGTAAGAATTTAAAATATTTTTTATTTGAAAATAAATTAAAATAATATTTTTTTATTTTTTAAAAATTATTTTTAATATTAACACATTAAAATGATTTAAAAACACCAAAAAAATATTAATTTGAAGCAAAGAAAAAAATAAAAAAATTTAATTTTTTTTTTAAATATTTTTAAAACGCAAAAATAAACAGGGATGGTCCTGTTTTTTTGGGTCTGATTTATAAGAGGATTTGGACATCAGACCATAAGTTATTTTGTCGGGTTATCGATTTATTTATCTTTAATTCTTGGGTTTTGATACTATTAGATTTGACGGATTAATTAGGTAATGGATTTACATGAAATCTTGTTAGATTTAGTCAAATTAATATTAAATTTAAATTTGATTAAAGTCAGATTTTGAATAAATTTATTAGATTAACTTGAACAATTAGAAAAAAAAAAAAGACTGACCGATCTTCCTCATTGTTTGAGTTTAACCTGGTGATCCAAAAGATCATTGGTTCAGTTAAAGAAGAACAAAAACCATAAATTCTAAAGTAATTTAATGTAAAACACCCTTTTTTTTGCCCCCCACATCTTGCAATCCGACCAGTAACTTCCATGGGTTCATGACATTGTTTATGAGCAATTAACTGAAAATGATGATTTTGTACTTATTAAATAGAAACAAGTTGGTAGAAGGAACGAATAAATGGAACATTAAAGCCTCGGTATACTAATTTAAAATATTTAAAAGAGAGAAGGATACCAGCCTACCTTGTAGCTTACTGGCTTGTGTCTGATGCACAATGCAGAAGGGCAAAGGTTCGAAGGCTAGTTCGGTGGTGCTTGGAGGAGGTGGTGGTGTTGCCATTTGTTGTAGCTGTTGTTGTTGTTATTATTATTATTATTACATATAAAAAGAGGTATTCTAAAATACCTTTTATTTTTATTTTTTTTACTTTGGAGTAAAATACATGGTGGCAGAAATATGTGGTATGGTTTGGTATGGGACCAGCTTAGCCAAAAGAGTATGGGTACTCTTGTTTAGCGGCGGCGGCGGCAGCGGCAGCAGCCTCATCTACTGCTTATTAGAGATATTCACGATCTCTTGACATTGGAGAGTTCGCCATACATGATCTATGCCACTGTAATGATATCCTAGTGCGTATTGATTCTTCTCATATATGTAGTTATGAGTTCTAGGTCCATCGTCCTCCATGCGTGATCCAACTTCTTCTCGCTGATAGAATCGCAGTAGCTGTCCCTCGTTACTTTTTTATTTTTCTTATCTTTTCTGCTTCAATAATGCCGTCCAACCTGTATTTCCGAAAAATCAAACGAAATGAAAACAAACATACTCTACATTAGTTTTTCTTTTTAAATTACCCAATCCAACAAGTTTAGAGTTGAAAGCAGGGTTTTAAAACCGGATTTAATAGTTGATCCAGCCCAAGTCATAAATCATAGGTTTTGAATGGGTCAACTCCAACTTTTATATATATATATATATATATATATATATTAAAATAGTATTATTTTTGTTAAAAAATAAATAATCAAAAAATTACAATTAATATTTTGATTAGACAATCAAATCAAACCAGATTTTTATCTTTTCTTACTATTTTTTTGAATTCTATTTAATTTTAATCTGAATTGACTAGGTTTTAGATCAACTAGCTAGCTAGCTAAACCGGATTTCACAACTACCTATTGCAAGTGGTGATGGAATTTTTGATGATTCTCCCATGTTTGTAAGATAAGATTCAAATGTAAATTCTCAAGTACCTTTTTTTTTTTTAATTAACGTGGGTATCTGGGTCAGTTTGTGCGCACCTTGACTAATCCTACTGGTCTTGAAGTTAACGACCATGTAAGCCTCCAATAACTATCATATTAGCAACCACAAGACTCGAACTTGATACTATATATATATTTTTTTAATTAACGTGGATATCTGGATCAGTTTGTGTACACCTTGACTAATCTTACTGGTCTTGAAGTTAACAACCATGTAAATCTTCAATAATTATCATATTAGTAACAACAAGATTAGAATTTCATTTATTAAGAAAAACAAATTTTTTTAAAATTAACGCATGGAATCAAATATGAAATAGTTTCAAGTCAAAATTAACTGCAAATGTGCATCGCTCCTGTTTGGCTCTGCGGTTGAACCTGCGTTTGATCAAATTTTAAATTTTTTTTTTTGCTAAAATTGAGTGCGGTTTGTACTTTTTGGATCATTTTGATATGCTGATGTCAAAAATAATTTTTAAAAAATAAAAAAACATCATTAACATGTATTTCAGCATAAAAAGCTATTTGAAAAGCAACCACTACCAGACTGCCAAACACCCTCTCTGCAACACACATTTCACAAAACAAAACACACGAGGTCAAAAAGTCCAAAAACCTCCATCCCCACCCCATCTATGATGTGAACCCCTTCTCTACAAACCCAGCAGCCAAAACTCTCCTCAAGACCCAGAAGTCCAAAAAGTAAAAAAAAAAAAAAAAAACCTTGATCATGGAGATCTCATCAATAACTCTGTCTTTTCCAAAACCCCCACCTTGTCTTCCCTTCTCTTCTTCTCAATCCACCTTCTTTAACACCACTGCTTTCTTCAACAAATCCAGCAAGTCCTATAATTCTCTGGTTCTTGGCAAAACAAGAAGTAGAAGTCAGAGGGCTAAAAAGGGTCTAACTTGCAATGCTTTGTTTGGTCTAGGAGTCCCTGAACTGGTTGTTATTGCTGGAGTGGCTACTTTGCTTTTTGGGCCCAAGCAATTGCCTGAAGTGGGAAGGAGTATTGGCAAGACTGTTAAAAGCTTCCAACAGGTTAGTGGTTCCTTCTGGTACTCTTTGGTTTTCAAGTGATAGAAAGTTTTGAACTTTGTTGTTTGTTATGCTGTTTAGGTATCTGGGTAGTGAAAATGATTGGAAATTTAGTTTAACTTAACCAAGTATTAATTAAGTTTGGGAATTTCATCTTAGATCCAGAATTAAATATGAGGAAAAGAACAGAAAGGGAGATGAAAGATTGTTACTTGTTTCAGTTATGGTTGGTTTTTTTGGGTATTAAGAAAAAAGTGGGACAAAAGTGGTTCAAGGTACATTCTTGCAACATTTGTCTGCTATGTTGGTTTGGTTTCAGTTAAATGGACTCTTGATATCCCAAAATAGATGCATAAGATTGAGTTTAGTCTGTGAAGTTCTAAACTTTGTTCATACATCTTCTCATCAGAACGGTCTGATCAATTGAGCTTCAATATTGGTTCTAGGCTTGTCTTATCGGGGGCTATTTGTATGGCAGTTATTGCTTTCTGGTTGATGTGCATTTCTATAATCATTTTGTACTTGCTTGGATAAGTGGACATGTTAGTTGACTATCTATTTTCTATTACGCAATCCTCTCCTTTTTGGTGACAATACTTGTTGTAGTTTCATCTTGCCGTTAACTTTTAGGATTAGTTAGAAGTTTGGTTTATTGGTAGTCATATTACTCAAGTCCGAAGCCCCCACTACCCTTCCTCACTTTTACACCACCTGTTTTTGTTCTTTATCAGTTGTTTACTAGTTTCATCTTCCACTGAATTTATATCCTCAGGATGCTTGCATTCACTATCCTTAGGTTGCAATTTGAACTTACTAACTAAAATAAGGGTCAATGCTTAATTATTGAGACACAGACCATGTAATGTTAACATGTTAACCAAGTTGGCAGGTAAAAGCTATAAAGCCTAATATGTCATTACTGTTGACCTTCTCTGTAATTGCTTTTTGATAGTAAACAGAACATAATAGAAACGAAACCTTAAATTCAGTTTTCTGCTTATAATATCTTTATACAAAACAGTTCTGTCCTATTCCCATTTGGTGGAGCTCGAGCTAGACTTGGCAAAACTTTTTACCTTTTCTAGGTGTCTGAACTTTGAATCCAGTCCTGTGCAAAGAATGGTTCTTGAGCTGGTCTGGTTTTTACAATTTTGATGAAGAAAAAGGGTGTCTGCAGAAAAGCACCCATGGAGATAAAGTTAGGTGAGAATGATGTTTGGCAGGATGTTTTGTTGATGGTACTTTAGGATCTTTCACAGAGGATTTGCAATTGTAATGGTGTTATCTTTCCTCAACAACAAAAAAAAAAAACATTGATTTGTAGCTTTATTCAAAATGGAGAAAAACACTGATCTGGGGTGTGCCCCATCAGTTGCTTTGCAGAACCAAACAGTTCCGAGAACTGTAATTGGGGTAAATGGATTCCCAATTGCCATACCATATGCGGTCTTAAATTGTCTTGTTATGCCTACACAGACTCTCCAATGTGTGTGCACACGCTGATGTGCATGCATCCCTATTGTCTCTCCTTTTAACAGAACACTCGGGTGTCAGTGAAAGATGGACACAGAGAGAATTTACAGCTTGGTTCAGAAAAATAAAAAGAATAGAAGTTACAGCTTTGAGTTGATGTGGTACAAATTAAAGACTGGCATTGATGAAGATAAAGGAACTTATTTTGGGACCCTACCAAATGCTGATAATTTCAGATTCAAGCCACTTTTAGTTTACTCAAGTTTTAAAACAGGAGTAGATCTGATCATTTTAAATGTCGCGTGACCTGTTTTATATCCTTTCAAGGAACATTTTTGCCCTTAACTTGGACTTGATTGAAGAAGTGGCTTGTGGGTTAGGTCCATGCCGACCTTCATGCTTGCTGTTTGCAAGTATTTTTCTGTTTCTCTTTTTCCTAGACTTGTAAATTATATCAGTGGTAACTCTTTGGGGGTTGAGGGGCCTATATTGTGAAAGGAACTTTCCGGTTACAAGAAAAAAGGTTTGTCTGAAATGTTTTTTTGGAAGTTCTTCGAAGTTTATTCTTTTCCCAAAGCTTACAGAAATTTATTGCTAGAAAAAACATGCATCAACTTAGTGTTCCTTCCATCAAAATTCTCTTTCACCGGAGAGTTCCTTGTAAATATGCATGGCAGTGTTCTATGCTTTTAAGGCATTTCATAGACGATATCTGTGTCCTTTGTCTCTGCATCATTGACATTAAGGACATTTGACACAGCCTGTGCTCTAAACACACTGCTTTTGGATGGCATCATGCCGTGATGATTCTTGCTCATGTGTTTTTTCTATGACTCTTTCAAACCAAAGAACCCGGGCCCCTGTTAACTAGTGGTTTTCTATTTTCAGAAAGCTGTTTCATGCTTTTGTATGTGTGTTTGCTTTAATTCTATCTTGAGGACTAAAACTTCCTGCTTGTGCTCGTCTTTAGATGCTTCTTTGGTTTTCTACAGATGTTTGCAAGTCTCAAATGCATCTTTTTTTCCCCTCGAGTATAAAGGCCACATGCATCATAGAAAAGTAATGAAATTTTGGAGGGTGGTTGTTATTGTTGGAATTGGCTGGTCATGTGACTTGGGGGTATGCAGAATCCCACTTGATATTGAATCAATAAATAGTGCACAGATGGATGATGTAATTTTATGGCAAGATATAGGAGGATATTCTGAAAGAAAGTTCAAGAAATCATCAATCAAGCAGTGGACTTGTAAAATAAGTTTCGGGAAAATTGATGTCAAATTAAATGATAAAAATAAATAGCAAAATGGACTTATTTTAATGTCTACACAAGTTAATGAACTGTAACGGAGTGATCAATTTTATAAGGATCTCTAAGGACCCTCCGGTGAATTTCTGGTAGAGATAAAAATATTTAAAAGATGGGAAAGCAACCTGATGTAAGGGGGTGAAGAAAAAATAACAATAAATTGGGTCTTTCTACTACCTTGACCTAAAGATAATTGCTCTTTGTTGTTGTCTTTTTTAAAGCTTGTTTCTAAACCTATATTTCTATACCCTGAGAAGTGAGAATTGGTCTCGCTTTTCACAATTTCTCTCAAGATTTATTTACATTTCTATTCCTGCCTCGTTCAAGGACTTGTACTCATGTAAATTTGCAGGCAGCAAAAGAATTTGAGTCTGAGCTTAAAAAGGAACCAGATTCCACATCGGATACCCCTGGAGAGCAACCTACAACAATAAGTGAAGAGAAGAAACATGACATTGAAGTCTCAAGCTCAAAGGAGAGTGTATGAGTTAGTAGAAATATGTAGTTGCTGCTTTTTCTCAATTTTCAGTTTTCGTAACTTGGTGTTTAGATCAAATTATTCATATTCTGCAATGTAGATCCCGGATAAGTCATAATTTGGCAGTAGTAAAATTTCCATGATTCTCTAGTCTGTTGTTCATGATGCCTGATAAAGAAGTTGACAAACTAGGTTAGCTGGCTTACAACCTTGGCAGGAAATGTAACATTTTTTGCAAATGAATTCTCAATCATGTCTTTGAGGACTAAATTGAGCCAGGGCTGTCTGGAATTTGTGAAATCATCGGCCGGACTGCATAATCACTTGAAAGATGAAAATGAAATGTAGGTATTAGCTGTGCTATGGACCTGCAGACAATTTTCCAGATTTAAGAGTATCACAAGAGAGATGGAGATGGAAATAATAGAAATAGAAGGGACATGATTTTTTTTATTTTCTATTTTGAATATATATATTTCAAAATTGTTTTAGAAACTGATTTATTTTATATTTATTTTTGTCCCTCTAACTAAATATGGATAGTTTTCTTTTTCTGATATAATTCCAGAATTAGAATTCGGTCTCAAATTTATTCACATCAAAATTGGCAACAACCAGAGCCTTTCCTTTTCCTTTCCCTTCATTGTCATTGATTTCGTGCGGGCTTGGTAATCAAAGCTGGAGCCTATTCAAATTAAAACAGGCCAAAACATGCGTTGTTGTTCTTTCTTGGTGATCCTTTAACAATGGTTTCGTGCCCACAGGATATTGTTTTAAGTGATAGCTGACATCCAATGATAAGCCTACCAGAAATGAGAAAATGTAAAACATTTCTCAGTTAAGTTAATAAAAGCCTAAACACATCAAGACATGTTAAAAACACATCAAGACATGTTAAAAACCCAACTACCTTGATGACCGAAAGACTTAATTTTCTACTGGATTACAGATGATGTCCATATATATAAAGTTCGAAGTACAAAAGAATCAGCAAAGTCTGATGGGAAAAGTTGGTGAGACAGAAAGTTTCTATTATCATCATCATAGTGCTATCATTAAAGAAATGAAGATATCAAATTTGTCACATTACCACCATTATTGTCACAGCTTGTGTGGGTGGATAGATTGAAGAAGGATAGAATAACGCAACCAACACTAAGAGAGGGTGGATTATTACATGAGGTCGCCCCGTTACTTTATTATTCAGAATTACTGTAAACAATCAAGCAACTTTTGATTTTTTAAACCTATATCATGAACTTAGGAGTTAGTAGATTTAAATTTTAGATTAACACATAAACCACAGTCGCTGGGGAAGGCTGACATAATGCAAACTCCATAACACCTGCTAAAAGGATCCAACTTTTAGAGGGTAGTAGACACCGGACAAGCTCTTCCAAGAAACTTTAATTGTTTTTTTATTTATAGTTGAAAAATTCAAACGAGTCAATACTAACATCACATACAAGAAGACATTACAATATGATCATCTAGTCATTAGTTGCCAGTCATTTGTCGATCATCTTCCTTTATAGTATGTATAACTTTGATGTCATTTACATGTGGATGCCATGCTTCATTTTTCTTTTGTTCTCTCACTGTTCATATTACTGCATATTTCTTTATGATATTCATTAATCATATGCAAAATTTTCTTATAGTTCTATGGATCCTTGTAACCGCAGCCATCAAAATAATATCAAGAAACCTTTTGTAGCAATACAAATCACTTCCTCCCTCCAAGAGAGAGACCTGCAAAATCATGAAAGGTGTTAAAGAGACCAAACTTAATAAGCATAGAAACTGATGAATCATTAGGAAAATTATTGTGGGTTTATTGATGGTGTGATTCTGAGCGGGTAGGGCCAGGTAGTGAACAGCATTAGCTAGGGTGGACAGTGCAGAAGGCAGACATAAAATAATCAAACTTTCTCATTCCCTCGAAGTCTCAACCTTTTAAAGGCAGGCCACACACAGCACTAACCACAAGTCAGACCCCATAAGCGAACGAAAACCAACAAGAAAAAAGGAAAAGAAAACACTGCATATTCTTCTTAGCTTCTCTCCATCTCTTTTACTGAACAAAATATATATCAAAATATAGTAGAAGTACTAACAGCCATGCCCATTAATCCCATCTTTGGAATCCACAACTCACTTTCCGGGCTATTGGGCTCCGGATCTGCCACCCAATTCACCAACACAACACTCTCTTTTTCTTGGATTTCCCATTAAAATCCCCCATATATTCCCTTTCGTTGTCTCTCTATACATATTACTTTCTCTCTTCCTCAAAGAAACAAAAAACGAAGCATAACAAGTCTTCTTGCTGAGTTTTATTACTGCTGCTGCTTATACTAAGCTAAACAAAGTCTTCTTATAGCAGTAGTATTTTGTGTCATATATTTGCATGCATGGCAGGAAATCCCCCACCTGAAGGGTTAGGAGATGATTTCTTTGAGCAGATCTTGGCAGGGCAGCCACCTGGTTATGGTGGTGAGGCTGTGGGGTCCACCAGCCTGCCCATGATGGGGTTGCAGTTAGGGTCTAGTGCTGCTAATGTTGGATTAATGAGGAGTAGTGCTAATAATAATATGGGAATGATGCCTTTAGGGTTAAACTTGGAGCATCATGGGTTTTTAAGGCAACAACAAGATGATGGCAGTAGTTCTTTAGATACCAACAACAGCAATAATATCAATAATGCTTCTCCTTTTTCTATCACTTCTGCTGGATTCTTGGTAAGTTCTATCCTTTCTTTCCTTCTCTAGTTGCTTTTATTCTGTTTCTTTGTTTATAAACTGTTGTTTATGTTGACTTATAATCTAGTTTGTTTTTTTCTGTGTCTAGCTTGGTGGTTTTCTAAGTGGATTTGTCTGTTTGTTTGTTAGTACTTTTGAGTTGGTTTTAGTGTCTGTATTTTTGCATTTGTGCTGTCAATTTTCTGGATTTTGCTATGGTAAAGATTGTAGTATACATAGGGGGTGTCAGCTTTGGATTCCTTCGAGTGAAGAACATGATAATACTAACATGTTATTTTGCTTTCCAATTCAAGAAACATCTTGATTTACTGCTAAGCTAGCTTGGAAAAACACTGATATGGCTTGCTATATTTTTCTCATGAGCTAAAATTTAGATATATTACCAACCCATTAAAGTCTGAAAAGAGAAAAATGGAGACTTAATTTGAGAGGTATTTGCTTATGGTAAATTTGGTCCAAATGGTTGATTTATTATAACTTGGTAATTGTGGTAGCAGGGGAGAGATTCTGTACACATGACTAGCTTGTTCCCAACGTTTGGACAATTGCAGATTCATTCATCAATCCGGTCTGCACCACCACCACTTGGACCACCTCAGATTCACCAGGTAAAAAAAAAAAAATTGTTTGGACTAAGATATCCTTGCTATATGGTCACCTTCATCTGAACATCTTCTGTTATTCCACTATGTAATATCTGGACAAATCTCGTAATGAACTACCTTCTTGTTCTCCTTTTATTTAAATTTGGGACTGATATATGCCCTTTCTAATTGGGTTGATGGTGTATGTTTGTTGGTTAAATTCATGGTTCCTGAAGATTGAAGAATATTCAATACTGAGGGGGGCTTCATTTAATTTTGTTCGACAATATCATTAGGTTGTGTGTGTTTTCTGTAGTGTTTAAAATGTTATGCCTTTTAGGAGAAAGTGTCACTGCACTGAATGGTCATTGGCACAACCGTACCTAGTTGTTTCTTCCAGCATTTGTAGTGGTAGTCTTTGTCAAGCTTCAGTGGAAGCATGAGTGTCAGCATGCGCATGTATAATTGAAATACTCCTTGAATAACATGTGAGCGTGTTCTCTCTTTTCTAGTTGAGTCCTACCAATAAAAAGAAGAGTACTGCCTCTTAGGAATTGATCTGGCCACTTGTCAAATGTTTATTTTTCTCAAATTTGCAGGTTTTTGGCATGATTTCCTGGGTGTAAAAATAAAAATTAATTGAATTTCTTATTTGACTTTGAAGTTATAACCTTTGACAATGTTGTCAGCCTTGGTTGAATGTATTTAATAATTTGTGCAAGAACAAGCCTAGATAAGTGTTGCGCAACCATGAATGGGCGGCTAATTAAAATGATTCAATTTGATGTTCTGACTCTTCCACAACGTGTAGAATCCGTCATCACCAGTAAATCTTAAAACTTTTCTTAGTTTTTTGCTTGTGGGGTTACAATTTCTCGTTGGCAATAATTCTTAGGTTGAACTCTATCAGATGACCGTGCACTTGGCTTGTTCTTATCTGTTCTGATTCCACCTGAAATTCCCAAGATCTTGAAAAGAATTAGTTTGAGAGGCCTTGAATGTTCAAGCAATGAGACATGTATTAAAACTAATCAAACTCCAGAAAGATACATCACATTGTGAATTAGTGCTTGTATATGTCACTTGCAAAGGCAGTCCATGTTGACAGATTGATAGTGCTTTCGCCAACCTTCTCCTTTTATGATTACTATATGGATAAACTTTTCCTTCTAAAAAACTCCTCATCATTGCATTGTATCCTAACATTTACCTCATCATTGCGTTGTATCTTAACAATATTTACCATCTTCTTTTTTAAATATCTTGCACAGTTTAATAGCCAGCCAACATCAGGAGCAGTTTCAGCTGTACCACAACCACCTGGCATTCGACCAAGGGTGCGAGCAAGACGGGGCCAAGCTACAGATCCGCACAGTATTGCTGAGAGGGTAAACTTGATTTCTTTTTCTTTGATATTTCTGTTGTGGAATCTGTATATGAATATCCATGCAATTTTTGAGAAAATCTCTCCATGTTGAAGCTGCATAATAAGCAATTCATTATGCTTAAAATTCTTTTTCAACATTTCTCTATAGCTGTTTCTACTTTGGTATTGGATTTTTAACCAGCCTTTGATCATTTGTCTTCTGGATGCAGTTGCGAAGAGTAAGAATCACGGAGAGGGTGAAGGCGTTGCAGGAATTGGTTCCCACTTGCAACAAGGTTTGCGTATACTCGGTGCATTTACTTTACAGTCAACTGAATTTCTTCTTGTTCCTCTCCATAAGGTTTCTGAAAATCTACTTAGTCTAGGTACATGTATGTATAATATTAATGACGTGATTATTCAATATCTAGAATTCTCCATAGTCTAATATAAATATATGTTATGAAAATATTGTAATCTAAGTCCAAGACCACGTCCTCGCATAAAAGTAATATGATATGAAAGAGGGTACTTGTCTTCCACCATACTTCTCTTCCTACTTTTCTCTCTTAATCTTTAGCGAAGCTAGTTCGATCTAGTGGGGGTGTTTTAAAGGATTAGAGTATATGTGTGTAGAAGGGAGAAATCCCTAGAGTGAGACGAATGCTGGTTCTGCATGTATAGATTGTCAAATCCTCTGATTCTTATCTCATAAAATTAATAGTTTGGGTTGTAATATAGACAACATCAAGGAGTTGATTTCTCTCAAACCATAAGATTGATTTTACCTCGGAAAATACTTTTGCAGTTCCAAATTTTATATACGCTAACATATTCCAAATTCCATGCAGACAGATAGGGCAGCCATGCTGGATGAAATTGTGGATTATGTGAAGTTTCTTAGACTCCAAGTCAAGGTATTGAAATTTAAAGCTGCCATTGCTATTCAAACTGATTTATGATCTAGAGGAGATTGATATATATTATTCAAATTTATCTCTCTGATATGTATTGTTAAAGCATTAACAGACCGGCCCGATCAGCTTGCTATCTAAAAGGCAATCTGGTTCCAACAAGTCTATAAATATTCTTCTCATCAGGAGATCTTCATCATGGTAGGGCCCTAACATTTTGACTATCCTAGACATAATTGGAGACCTTTAAACGGATTAGTTAAGATGTCAAGCCTGAAGTGGATCTGTCCTGCGTCGGAAACTGCACTCTGGAAATCAAGTCATTATTGAATATAGAATATAGAAACTAGAAAGGGACATGAACTGTGACCCTGGTAACCTCCATTATAATACTTTGGTTTCATTTGTACATTCAATCAGGTTTTGAGTATGAGCAGACTCGGTGCGGCGGGCGCTGTGGCTCAGCTTGTAGCTGATGTACCACTATCATCAGTTCAGGTAGTAGAGTTTGAAAAAATGTTGACACTTCTTAATTTTCCTAAGTGTTTTTTTTTTTTTTTTATCGTGTATTTATTAAGTTATGGTTTTGATGTGATTAAGGGAGAAGGCATTGAAGGAGGGGCCAATCAGCAAGCTTGGGAGAATTGGTCAAACGATGGCACTGAACAGGAAGTAGCTAAGTTGATGGAAGAAGATGTTGGAGCTGCCATGCAGCTCCTTCAGTCCAAGGCACTCTGCATCATGCCTGTATCACTTGCTTCAGCAATCTTCCGAGCACGCCCACCGAATGCTCCAACACTGGTCAAGCCCGAATCGAACCCCCCCTCATAAACCTAAGCAAGAACGTGCAAGCTTTGCATACACATCGATCATTCCAGGGGGCATCTGGTTCCCAAATTAAAAACTGCTCTAGTCCCATTTCTACATCGACACTCGATTCAGGTTTCAACCTCCACTACTAGTCGACCTTACCGAGAAACAAAAAATAATCAAGTCAGGGAAACTGTTCTTCTCTTTTCCTTTCTCGTCAAACGAGCTAGTCATTTCCATGCCAAGGAAGATAAATCACGGGCACTTGATGTTATACAGCAATGGTCAAGTCAAGGCAAGAAATTTCTGAAGCTCTCTATAAATGTGACCCTATTCTAAATATTTGAGGTGGTGGGGTACTTAGTGGAAAATGACCAGAATATTAGTGGCAAGAACTCTCTTTTCTTCTCCCTTTGCATAGTGGGAATGTAGGGCCTTTCCAAAAGGGATTGATGGGTATGTGTATCATGTATTCGAAGAAATTTGTATTCAAGTTGAAATAGATGTTAGGATGTTGTCTTCTAAAGTTATGTAAGAAGCTTCTTGTTTGACAAAAACAATTGCCGTACTTGGATTGTTTATAGAGTGATTTTGTTTCTTCTGAAAAAGCAAATGGTGCCCTTTTTGCAATTTCTTTTCCTGCTTGAATGATCATTGAAGGATGAGCTATATATGGGGGGCGCCCCATTGGGGTGATGTGTATCTAAAACATTACTACGTACAGCATGATCTCATATATATATATATATTAAAATTAAAAAGAAAAAGAAAATTCAATGAGGGAATTTTGTGGGGCAACTCATAGAGCTTGTACCACTGATCAGATGCAAGCCCTCCAGCATGGTCTCATAGCCTGGCCACCCTGGATCTGTTGTTCTCTAATGGAATCCTCACTGCTGGCTTGCACAGATGTTGCATCGACCGATGTTGCTCGAGTCCTTGGAAAGTAC
>Ga0307516_10004658_pt1 | contig 16811 bp, 14 predicted proteins | sample 19_EM_MG_FD_203310 | JGI IMG/M metagenome (GOLD analysis project Ga0307516, IMG submission 203310) | Populus trichocarpa ectomycorrhiza microbial communities from riparian zone in the Pacific Northwest, United States - 19_EM | ecosystem: Host-associated > Plants > Roots > Unclassified | place...
CAAGTTGTTCTCGGAGACCTGGTTGGAAGCTAAGAGTTCAATGTTCAACATTTACCAGGTGCCATTCCTGAAGGCCTGACCGTTTGACGAAGTACGCTATATTGGATTGGTGCCTTTCGGGAACAGTTCTCTCCCTCTAAAGATCTCGCTGTTGACCAAGGGAAGGGGCCACACCAGGGAGGCCCCCCTCTGGGGCTGGATCCCGGCCCAACACTGGGGCCAAATGATCAACGGCTTACAGTTACGACCCTTCACGTCACACCGGCGTCCATCATGCATCAAGCGTCGCCTTTCGCGCCCAAATAAGGAGCCGATTTCCCTGACCACAGCCGCGACGTCGGGTGGAGGAACAGGACTTGTCGTCCTTTCGTCCACCATGCGCCATTTTCAAAAGAGGTATTTGTCGTCGACAACACCGGCGAACACCCTACCGCCCACGCCCACATCACCAGTCGAGTTTATGAAGAAGGAACTCGCCATGATGTACCCCCGGGCCAAGGATCCAAGGGTGCTTGCGGCTTCATCGAGCGTCATCGCGTTATCCATCGGTTCCCCGCCTAGCGACTCTTCGGATTCCCCTGATTTCGCGCCCGGCGAGCTTGGATCGTCCAGACAATCAGGTTGGAGAACGGCATATGCAGGGGCGAGGATGGCCGTCGAGATCGCGAAAGAATCATCTGATATGTTTTTGCCGCTCAAGGCGGTTGTGGGCGCTTTAGCAGTTCTCATAAGGAACTACGACGTCAGTCCTCCTCCGAAGCGACCCGCCTAATGATCGCTGACCATTTTCGTTGCAGCAAACAACCGCCAATGCAGAGCAGGTTAGAGAAATTGAGGGAAGGATCGAGTCACTTGCTGGGATACTCGCATCCCAGGACGGCGACCAAGACAGTAGAGAGAAGGCGCGGAAAGAGACCCTGCGGAAGTTCGTATTCCCCTCAATGATGCACCGGCATATTACTCAACCGCGTCGGTTTTGTCGCAGGAAGTTGGATGGAATTGTCGCAAAGCTCGGACCTCTGTCCGAACAACATGGACTCCTGAAGTTCCTGGAGAACGTTGACCATGCCAACACCTTGAACGGCTTTGTCCGGGACCTAGCTTACGCCATCACGGACTACCAGGTATGGGCCCCGAACTCCACCACACGAGGTGGCTAACGTTTTGTGCAGACGTCAGTACAGCAAAGCATATACGAAAACACCAAGACGATCGACGGGAGCACCAAGAAGATCGAAGAGAACACAAGGAAACTGGATGAGAGTGCCAGAAACATTATGGTAAGGTGACTTTCCGGACCCCGAGGGAGGTTTTAAACTGAAACTATGACCAGGAAGCTGCAGGCCTTGAATTCCTTGGAAAGTTAGATCCTGTGCATACTGCGGGCCACCAAGCTGGCTATCATGACACATGCCTCCAGGGGACTCGGGTGTCTGTCCTCGACGGTATCGTGCGATGGGCCAAGGATCCCCGGGACAGACAAGTCTTTTGGCTCAACGGATTGGCGGGGACCGGAAAATCAACCGTTGCGCAGACGTTCTCCCAAATTGTTGCCGAGGATGGGTCCCTCGGGGCCAGTTTTTTCTGCTCTCGAGATTACGTTGACCGAAAGGCACTCAAGAACATCTTCCCCACACTCGCATATCAGCTCGCGTGTCGATACCCCGCATTTCGAAGTCGAATCGTCCAGGTGATAAAGAGGGACCAGTCCGTGGGCCGCAATTCACTTGTATCCCAACTCAAGGACTTGATTGTGGACCCCCTCTCTTCTACCGACATTTCGTGTGTCATCGTCGTGGACGCCCTGGACGAGTGTGCCGACGACCAACCCGCCTCGGCAATCCTCTCCGTCCTCGGCCGTTTCGTCAAGCAGCTGCCGTCGGTAAAATTCTTCATCACTGGACGGCCAGAGCCGCGCATTCGAACTGGATTTCGCCTCCCCCTCCTCGAACCGTTCACTCAAATCTTCTTGCTGCACGAAGTCGAACTGTCCACCGTCGACGAGGATATTCGATTGTACCTCCAGGAGAAATTGACTGCAGTCGCCAAACGAAGGAGCGACTTCGATCTCTCAGACCTGTGGCCATGCGATGAGGATCTCGCAGCTCTCACAAAGAAGTCGTCCGGGCTGTTCATTTTCGCCTCCACCCTTGCCAGGTTTATCGAGTCGGAGCACCACGAGCCAAACGAGCGTCTCCAACTCATTGTTACACGGCCAGATAGTACAACTCATGAGGGGCGTGCAGGTGTCGATCCGTTGTATGCTCACGTTTTGACGCAAGCCTTTTCCGGCGTCAAGGAAATCACCGTGTTTGCGAATTTGAGGAGGGTTTTGGGTGCGGTGATACTGGCATTCAACCCGCTTTCGCGGGTGCAGGTTGCAAAGATACTTGGTGTCAACGTGTCACTCATCACGACGACGCTGCGGCATCTTCACTCAGTTCTCCTTGTCCCCAATGAGGATTCCGAGGACATCCGGGTGTTCCACAAGTCGTTCCCAGACTTCCTGCAAGACCCTGAACGTTGTTCCGACACAAAGTTCTTCATCGCCTCTCCCGTTCACCATGGGGATATGGCGCTTGGATGTTTGGAGTTGTTGAAAGCACTGAAGCCGAATCCTTGTGATCTGCCGGACTTCGTGATGAATCGGGATGTAGCCGATCTCCCGAAGCTGCTGGAGGGCAGGGTGGGGGGTGCGTTGCGGTACGCGTGCGGCTATTGGGCCATGCACGCTCAGTCTTCTCCAACCAGCAATGAACATGCCGTACGACTGATCACCTCTGCAACCGAATTTTTCAAACACAACGCTCTCCCGTGGATCGAGGTCATGAGCCTTGAGAACCGATTGGAAGGCGTGATTCACAGTATCAATAGCCTTTTCCGCTGGCTTGACACGGTATGTGAACTCACTCGCAATCGGTGGCATCTCTGACCCTTGACCCTCAAAAATAGGTTGACGTCTCCACCTCCAGTCTGCTTAGTCTAGCAGAAGAGTGCCTCCGGTTTACGATGCATTTCTTCCACCTCATTCAGCAATCCGCACCACACATATATCATTCCGCTTTACCCCTGTTGCCACGTTTACCGATGCTCCGCTCTCCGTCCTTCCCGGAGAAAACCCTAATCGCCAGGTTCTATGGGCGTCCCCACGATTGGGGACCCGTCATACGAACCATAAAAGGCTCTGCTGGATCCTTCACGTGTATGGCTATCATCGGTCACAAGATTGCCGCTGCCTGTGATGACGGAACCGTGGGCATCTACGATTCTATTACAGGTGCCCTGAAGTTGTCCCTGAGCCCCGGGCATCCGGTCAAGGCGGTGGCGGGCTCTCCGGATGGCTCAATGCTCTTTTGTACGCACGAACGCAGCCCCTCGATAACAATGTGGGACGTTCAGACAGGCGGACTTATCCATACTTTCCCCTTGAAGTCACAGGTGAAAGCCACCGCCATTTCCTTGAACGGCCGCTACCTCGCGTGTGGCTTAACCAATGGCTCTGTCAATGTTTGGGAGGTTGCAAACAGAATGGAATGTCCTGCTTTCGGGAACGGTTGGCCGGTCATGCATCTTTGTTGGCTGGAACCTGAAGAACGACTTGCGGTCGTGGACGCGGTGTCACTGCGCATTTGGGGTGTTATTACCGGAATGGTCCTATACACTTTTAGAATGCCGGATCCGGTCTGCGGTACCACCTATTCCCAGAAACTTAATCAGTTGGCCATTGCGACCAGCTCTGGAGCCGAGAGCATTATCACCACCATCGACCTTCGAACAGGTACATCTTCGGCTTCATGTAGGATCCAACAACGGTTATCCTGCCTCGCCTTCTCTCGAACAACAAAAGAGCTCGTGTGCGGTATGCAGACCCACGGGCTGCAGTTGTTCAATATTCCAATGAAGCGTTGGAGGCAATTTGATCATCCAGCCACAATAACGTCTGTCTCCACGCTGTCAAATGGGACTGTGGTGGTGAACGCTGCGGGCTCTGGTATTCAATTGTTGAGCCTGGACAGTGGATACGCCCCATCTAGGCAACCTATTACGCCCGCGCTCACTGTGCACCCCGCCGACCAGGAGAGAATCATCACAATCGTTCCAACCACCCATGACCATATCATATTGCTGGAAATAGCCACCATGCGGCAACTTACCAGAATTCCCGCTCAGGGAGATCGCGTGTCCCTTGCCAATCATACCGTTATCCCTTGTGCGTCGCTTGTAAAACTCATGGCAGTTTATTGTTTTATAGAGGGCGGCAAAAAGAACCTGCAGTTGTGGAAGTTCGGCCATCAATTACTCCCAGAGTGGACTGTGGAAACGGACGAACTGCCACCAATCGCAAGGATTTCGCCAAGGAGCGCCCGCCTCGTGACCTTCCATGTTGTGCATGACAAGAGTTATTTCCGTATCCGGGACATGGGAAATGGGGGACTTCTGGCAAACCTGCTACTTGACCACCCTGTGCCTCCCCTTGATGTCACATTCGACTCGGAAGACCTATTCTACTCCCTCCACGAAACCCACCGTATTCTTTACGTTTTCGTCACTCCATCGGCGGTCCCTGTGTCAGAGTCGGGCACACCCAACCATTTGATCACCTGCAAGGGGCAGGTACCTCTGGCTTCCCAGCCGTGGAAGAGGGAGTTTTTCGTGGACGATAGCCACGAATGGGTCGTTAGTGGTTCACAGCGGATCTGTTGGATTCCACCGGGGTATATCGGGTCCGCTCAAGGAAGCTACTGCTGGGTCGGGTCCACGCTCGTCATGGCTGGGCAGGATGGAACATTGAGGAAGTTCATATTTTGAGAATTATTTCTACGGAGGTACGGAGGACGGGATTTATTATTTTGTACTGGTTATTGACTCTGTAGCTTGCTCCCGGGTCACGAACTTCCATCTAAAACCAACGGAGCGGTGACACTACCCTTCCTCGTTCATTGGCTTTGGTGCAGTTTGAGATCTACGAGACCAGAACTCCGAGCGACAAAGTGGGGTACACTGGACGACATTAGCTGGACATCGCCTCTGGGGCCGAACAATCGGCCGCAGGTGACGATTGATCAGGCCCAGGCGTCGTCCTGGTATCACTTGGGTGAATCTCTTGCAACTAGTTGGAGCATCAACAAACGCGAGCTGGTCCTGGCGGTGTGTATTTGGAGGTGCGGGTGTAGGTTATTCCCTGGTGTTAGGCGACGACAGCCAGGCTGAGTAGGAGCAAAGCAGACTAAGCAGATGAGGACAACGACAGACGCTTCCCCGAAGGAATGGAGTGGCAACGGTGAGACTCAGGCGGGGTTGGCTGATCCCCTGGAAGTGTGTTGCGTACTATATGCGCAGAACTAGCTGAGTTCGATCACGGGCGGGGTCGGCCATGACCGATGTGGGGAGTGGCTGACGGGGCCTCATCTAAAAAAACGACCGCCATCGCACCAGCGTCCATCATGCATCACATGTCACCTTTTGCGCCCAAATAAGGAGCCGATTTTCCTGACCATGGTTGTGAAATTCGACCTCCGAGCGGAGGAAGAGGGGACCTACATCTTGCCATCCCTTCGTCCACCGTGCACCACTTTCGAAGAAAGTCTTTGCCGTCGGCGACACCGACCAACGGTCTCCCGCCTGGCACGTCCACATTGCCGGTTGAGCTCATAAAGAAGGAACTCGCGACAATTCGTCCCCGACGGGCCAAGGATCCGAGGGTGCTCGCCGCTCCATCGAGTATAATTGCATTATCTATTGGTTCCCCGCCATGCGACCCTTCAGACACTACGCTCAATGGGCCTGGACCATCCGGAGAGTCAGGTTGGAAGGCGGCATACGCGGGGGCGAGGATGGCCGTCGAGATCGCGAAGGAATCCTCTGATATGTTTTTGCCGCTCAAGGCAGTTGTGGGCGCTCTTGCAGTTCTCATAAAGAGCTACGATGTGAGTCCTCCTCAAGTGTTCGCCCTGCCGATCATTAACCGTTCCTTGCAGCAAACCACTGCCAACGCGGACCAAATCAAAGAAATCGAGGGAAGGATAGAGTCACTTGCTGAGGTGCTCGCATCCCCAGCGGGCGACCAGGACAGTGGAGAGAAGGCACGGAGAGAGGTTTTACGCAAGTTCGTGCTCCCCCCCAAAGAGACGCCAACGGATTGCTCAGCCGCATCAATTATTTGCAGGAAGTTGAATGGGATTGTCGCAAAACTCGGACCGCTGTCCGAACAACACGGACTCCTGAAGTTCCTGAAGAACGCTGATCACGCCAACACCTTGAACGGCTTTGTCCAAGATCTAGCCTACGCCGTTACGGACCACCAGGTATGGGTCCCGGACTCTACCACACGAGTTAACTAATGTTTCACACAGACGTCAATACAGCAAAGCATATACGAGAACACAAAACACCCTGATGAGAATACCAGAAACATTATCGTGAGGCGAATTTTCAGGCAGGCCTGGGGGTGGTTTGAACTGAAACTGTGACTAGGAAGCTGCAGACCTCGAGTTCCTAGGAAAATTGGATCCCGTGCATAATGCGGGACATCAAGCTGGCCACCACGTCATATGCCTCCGGGGAACTCGGGAGTCCGTCCTTGCTGGTATTATGCGATGGAGCAAAGATCCCTGGGACAGACAAGTCTTCTGGCTCAACGGATTGGCGGGAACCGGAAAATCAACCATTGCGCAGACGTTCTCCCAAATGGTTGCCGAGGGTGGGACCCTCGGTGCAAGTTTTTTCTGCTCTCGGGATTACCTCGACCGACAGGAACTCAAAAACATCTTCCCCACACTCGCATATCAGCTCGCGTGCCGGTACCCTGCGTTTCGGAGCCACATCATCCAGGTCATAAAGCGGGACTTGTCTGTAGCCCGCAATTCACTTATATCCCAACTCAAGGACCTGATTGTCGACCCCCTCTCTTCCGCGGACATTTCGTGTGTGATCGTCGTGGACGCCCTGGACGAGTGTGTCGGCGACCAACCCGCCTCAGCAATCCTCTCCGTCCTCGGCCGTTTCGTCAAGCAGCTACCATCGGTAAAATTCTTCATCACTGGAAGACCGGAGCCACGCATTCGAACTGGATTTCGTCTCCCCCTCCTCGGACCGTTCACTCAGATCTTCTTGCTGCACAAGGTCGAACCGTCCAGCGTCGACGAGGATATTCGATTATACCTCCAGGAGAACTTGACGGCAGTCGCCAAACGAAGGAGCGACTTCGATCTCTCAGACCCGTGGCCCTGTGACGAGGACCTCGCAGCTCTCACCAAGAAGTCATCTGGGCTGTTCATTTTCGCCTCCACCCTCGCCAGGTTTATCGAGTCGGAGCACCACGAGCCCAACGAGCGTCTCCAACTCATTATCACCCCGTCAGACAGCACCATTCATGAGGGGCGCGCTGGTATTGATCCGCTGTACGCTCACGTTTTGACGCATGCCTTTTCCGACGTCAAGGAGGTGACCGTGTTCGCAAATTTGAGGAGAGTTTTGGGTGTGGTGATTCTGGCATTCTATCCGCTTTCACGAGCGCAGGTCGCGAAGATACTCGGTGTCAACGCGTCGCTCATCACGACGACGCTGCGGCACCTTCACTCGGTTCTTCTCATCCCCAACGAGGATTCCAAGGACATCCGAGTTTTCCACAAGTCGTTCCCAGACTTCCTACAGGACCCCGAACGTTGTTCCAACACAAAGTTCTTCATCGCCTCTCCCGTTCACCATGGGGATATGGCGCTTGGATGTTTGGAGTTGTTGAAGGGGTTAAAGCCAAATCCTTGTGATCTGCCGGACTTCGTGATGAATCGGGATGTAGCCGATCTCCCGAAGCTGCTGGAGGACAAGGTGGGGGGTGCGTTGCGGTACGCGTGCGGCTATTGGGCCATGCACGCTCAGTCTTCTCCAACCAGCAATGAACATGCCGTACGGCTGATAACCTCTGCAACTGAGTTTTTCAAAAACAACGCTCTCCCGTGGATCGAGGTCATGAGCCTTGAGAACCGATTGGAAGGCGTGATTCACAGTATCAATAGCCTTTTCCGCTGGCTTGACACGGTATGTGAACTCACTCGCAATCGGTGGCATCTCTGACCCTTGACCCTCAAAAATAGGTTGACGTCTCCACCTCCAGTCTGCTTAGTCTAGCAGAAGAGTGCCTCCGGTTTACGATGCATTTCTTCCACCTCATTCAGCAATCCACACCACACATATATCATTCCGCTTTACCCCTGTTGCCACGTTTACCGATGCTCCGCTCTCTGTCCTTCCCGGAGAAAACCCTAATCGCCAGATTCTACGGACGCCCCCACGATTGGGGACCCGTCATACGAACCATAAAAGGCTCTGCTGGACCCTTCACGTGTATGGCTATCATCGGTCACAAGATTGCCGCTGCCTGTGAAGACGGAACCGTGGGCATCTACAATTCCATTGCAGGTGTTCTGAGGCTGTCCCTGAGCCCCGGGCATCCGGTCCAGGCGGTGGCGGGGTCTCCGGATGGGTCGACGCTCTTCTGTACACACGAACGAACCCCTTCGATAACCCTGTGGGACGTTCAGACAGGTGGACTTATCCATACTTTCCCCTTGAAGTCACAGGTGAAAGCCACCGCCATTTCCTTGAACGGCCGCTACTTCGCGTGTGGCTTAACCAATGGCTCTGTCAATATTTGGGAGGTTGCAAACAGAATGGAACGTCCTGTTTTTGGGAACGGTTGGCCAGTTATGCACCTTTGTTGGTTGGCACCTGAAGAACGACTCATGATTGCGGACCTGGCATCACTACGTATTCGGGATGTCGTCACCAGAGTAGTCCTATACACTCTCAGGATAACGGACCAGATCTGCGGCACTGCCTATTCCAAGAAGCTCAATCAGCTGGCCATCACGACCAGCCTGGGAGCCGAGAGCATTATTACCACCATCGACCCTCGGACGGGTGCATCTTCAGCTTCGTGTAGGATTCAACGGCGGTTATCCTGCCTTACCTTCTCTCACACCACCAACGAGTTTGTGTGCAGAATGCTGATCCCCGGACTACAGTTATTCAATGTTTCAACGAAGCGTTGGAGGCAATTTGATCATCCAGCCACCATATCATCTGTCTCCATGCTGGCAACTGGGACCATAGTTGCGAATTCTACGGCTTCTGGTATTCAGTTGTTGAACCTGGACGAGGGGTGCGCCGTATCTGGGGAACTCACTACACCCGCACTCGCTGTCCACCCCATCAATGAAGACAGCCTCATTACCGTTATTCCGGTTACCCGTGATCACACCATATTGCTGGAATTGGCCAGTATGCGGCAGCTCATCAGAATTCCTGTTCGGGGAAACCCCATGGACACTACCTACTATTCACCCATCCCTTGCGCGTCGCTTGCAAACCACATGGCAGTTTATTGTTTGAAAGAGGGCAACAAGAAAATACTGCAGTTGTGGAAGTTCGGCAATGAACTCCCGGAGTGGACTGCAGAAACGGACGAACGGCCATTAGTCGCGAGGATTTCGCCAACTGGCGCCCGGCTTGTGACCTTCCATATCGTGCAAGACAGGTATTATTTCCACGTCTGGGACATAGGGAATGGTAGATTCCTGGCAAGCCTTCAATTCGACCTCCCTGTACCTGTTTTTGATGTTACATTTGACTTGGAAGACCGATTCTACTCCCACCACGAAACCTTCCGCATTTCTTACGTCTTTGTCACTTCGCCGGATTCGATCGTTCGTCGGGGGCAGCTACCTCTGCCTTTTCAGCCGTGGGAGAGGCAGTTTTTTGTGGAGGATAGTCACGAATGGGTTGTGAGCGGTTCACGGAGGGTCTGTTGGATTCCACCGGGGTATATCGGGTCTGCTGAAGCGAGCTATTGTTGGGTCGGGTCATCGCTTGTCATGGCTGGGCAGGATGGAGTGTTGAGGAAGTTATCATTCCGGAAATCGCTTCTCTAAAGGATAGGATGTAGTAATAGTTGTCGGTTCTGTAGTTTGCTCCCGTCTTACCACGATCATCATGTGACCATCAGTTTCAAATCTTATCACGAACTTCCATCTGAAACCCACCAAGCGGTGATACCGTACTCCCTCGTCCACCAGCCATGGAGTACCTCGCCCAGGAGCTGGTAGATGGAATTATTGACCACGTTCCGCTTGAGCGGATGCGGTCCTGTTCGTTGGTCGCAAGGAATTGGCGGCGGAGAAGTCAGCAGCGGCACTTCGAAAACATTTGGTTCACAAACGAAGATCTCGTCGGTCGCTGGTACATGAGGATACCACAAGATCCAGACGGCATACCCTCTTACATCCATTCGGCTCAGTTTAGTGGGCTCAATCACTGCCAGGAACCAGGGATGTTCAACCGTATTCTCCAGTGCTTCGTCAACTTGAGGTCCCTGAGGCTCATCCAGGTTGAACTGTCTCTCCTCAGCGAACAACGAAACCCTGTCCTGTTCGGCAGTTTCGGGAGGGGAATCACCAAACTCCTCATCAACAAACCTGTGTGCACATACAGCACCTTCATTTCCCTCATCCTCTCCCTTCCAAACCTGCAGACTTTGGTGACTGTCATCCCGGAACCAAAGGGAGTGCTACCACCCACATTACCAAACGTTCCGAAACGTGTTTTGAAGAATTTACTGATGTATCGTGGGGGAACTGAAGTTGGGATTGCACTCTCGCAGTGTCCGCTCAGTTTCCGGGCGATTGCAATTGTGCGGCCGCCACCCAGCGAACCACCATCCATAGGTTTGCACGCACTCCTTGTGGCCTCATCCGGGATCGTGGAAAAGGTTGAGCTCAGTGGTAAGTCTCCACTGCCTTTGATCTCTCAAAAGCTTAGACGAGTGTTGGTAGACCTAGCATATGCTCCAGATGAAGAGAATTATGCTAGCCATCCATGCACTGAACTACCACCACTTGTGGCCCTATGTGAATTACGAGTTGGCCTTGGCTACCTTCAGATCCCTCCAAGGTGGTTGGTTCACCTCCTCACTGCTATAACCTCTGCTCCAGGGTTATCCTCTATCTACTTCAAATTGGATTTGCCATCTACCATGGGGCAGGAGGAAATTTTGGGGTTTGCATCTGATGATAGATGGATTTTGATTGATAGGTGGCTGGCTTCTCTGGTTGAGGGTCATGGGCAGTGCCCTGTTTTGACAGTGATTTTGTTGATCCCGAATGCCAGAGAACTATTGGGGCTGGGAACATTCCTCTCTGAGTGCAGGGGTGCAGGAGTAGAAGTAGTCATTAACCCTTGTTAGCTAAAATGTGATTAATAACCCATATATCATGTCCATGCAATCCAATTGCCCTGGCTTGGATATTTCTTATGTACCACAAAGAAGTATCTGCACACATTGCCACATGGTTCCTCAGATCCACTATTCCACTATCTCCTGTTCTGTTTTTCCTGTGTCCCTTAGGGGGGCCTTTCATAGGTGCTGTGGGTGGGAGGACTTGCCACCAAGTTGTTTTAAACTATAGTGCTGAATACACTGCCAAAAGAGGCCCACCAAACCCAGCAGAACCCTGCTGTTGTTGGATTGGCATCCCACAGTAATGGTGGACTCTAATCTCCTATAATACTGCACTTTAGTCCTAAAAACAGCACAGTACTTTAGGGATCTTACCTCATGTGATAGTGATTGGTACTGTGGCATACAGCTGATACTTTGGTAGGCTAGGGTTAGGTTGCTGTTGGTTTCATCTTTCTCATGATAGGGTATAAAGTCAGGGAGACCATGGCTTCCTGGTTTGGGTCTAGCAGGAGTAGCTGTAGAAAAAGAGGCAGGTACACTCTGGGAATAAAGGACCAATCCCTCAAAGACAAGAGTTATTGCTGCAATGTGATGGGGGTTGTGTCCTAGAGATGATTCAAGGATCTTCTGTCTTATGCCTAAGATAGTTTCTGTGCTCCCCAACTCCTTTTGGAGGAGTTGATACTGCATTGCTTGAACTTCACTATACCTGAGTATTTTGTGTCAATATGCACTCCCATTGGAGGATTAGACCCTTACTCTGATGAGAACTTAGAGAAGAATTCTTCAGTAATGTTTTCCTGATTCATTTTTGACTTGATGTTATCAAGTGCCAGGTTTCTCAGGGCCAGTAGCCCAACCTGAAATGGAAGGGTTTGAGGGAAGTAATGACAACAAGAACCTGCTAACCTTGTCTGATAGTGTATATGCCAATTTTGGTGCACAAGAGACCTCTTGGAGGGAAACAGTTGGTGGGTTGAGTGAGGAGGTGAATGACACCTCAGCAGTGTACATATACAGAAAAATAGATCTCCAGCTATACAAATGGCTCAACAAGGAGGTTAATGGGTTGACTTAAAGGACATACCTTTGCCAATCCCCAAACATCAGAGCCTGAGTCATCTGGTCATCCCCTTGAGTCTGATTCATAGTCTCAGACCTGGGGTTCAAACTTGGCTTCAAAAGTTCTGAGGGTATTACCTTCAGTTGGGGTATTAGATCATTAGACAATTAGCACACTACCTGAGCTCAGCTTTTGGACAAGTCCTGGGTTGACAGAGCTACAGAAGTGAAGGGCTTGTAGATTTGGAGGATCACTGGGTTGGTTGCTTATAACCAGGGCATAACATTTACAGTCAATAAAGATACCAGTCCTTAGAGATACCACAATAGCATCCTGAAGATCGTCCCAGTCTGTTGGTTCCTCTCTGCCTGGCAGTTGCGATAACATTGAGGGGGGCTCAGAATCAGGTGTTGAGAGTTTAGCAAGACCCAAATGTTCGTTTCTGGACAACAGATCATAAAGCATGATGATAGCATCTCTTGCATGCAGTAGTTCACCAGCAGCATATGCCTTGAACTTCCCTTGGAGTGTGCTCATGGCAACCTGTGAATTCTGAATCTTTGCCTTGAGCTCATGTAAGAATATATTGCGCAGTTCAGGGTGCCTACTTGAAATCAGTATAAGCATTTTCATGACAGTAAACGTATACAGACTGAGTGGCAAGCTTGCTGAATGTCTCATCCTGCAAGTTGTAAAACCCTAGGTTGTTGCGAATCTCTCTGAGCGCGAGTTCTTCAAGCTGCGGAATTTTGTACTGGGTGGATCATTAAAGGCTGCACACAGTTCAGGAATTTTCACAAACACCTTGGTAGCTAGGCGATAAACAGATTTCGCAGATGGCCTTCGGATACCGTATGGCTGTGCGCCACCAACCTTGGGTTTGTCGGCGGGTGCGCAGCCGTGTGGCGCGAACTGCATCTCCCTTGTGTAGAGATATAGCAAGAGTGCCTGAAACCTTCCGAATGAACATCAGAACCTGAGGATCGTTGGAAGTGGGCAGGTTCTCACGTAACGAAAGCCGCATCTCGAATGAGGATGGTATGACTGATCTGTTGGGGAATAGTCATGACTAGAGAGTTGGACCCGGCTGGACTGGCTGCCGTGGGTGAGTTGGGAGAGTCACATTGTTTGGTGGCTGGTGCTGAGGGGTGACGAGCGGTATCCAGCAACTTTTCATCTGAAGGAGAGGCCGGTGAATTTTCTCCATCCAACACTGGCAAATGAAATAATCAACGTACCGGTGTCCTCGAAGTCAAAGTCGCTATCCGAGCTATAATCGTAGTCATCCAAGTACGACTCCCCTGCCTCCTCGGTAAAGTCGGAATCGTCCGTGAAACCTGGAAAGGGATGAGTTGGAGATCCTGGTCGGTCATGTGCTGTCCGTACGAGAAGCGAGGACGGGGACGCTCTTCACGACAAGGCTGTTGGCGAAAAGCACCCTCCGTTGCCCAATGCGCCCGGTTATCTTGTCTCGTTTCGAAAACACCACGAACTTGGTGTCGATGAACACGCCGGAGACGATCGAATCGTTGAGTGCGTCCCACAACGGAGGCGGAACGGACATAGTGGACTGGTCCTCTATATGGGTAGGAGTGGGAGGGTTGGAACCGGTGGCTCAATCGCGGTGGTTGGGACTAGCCGGTGAAACCCAATCCGCGAGGATGAACTTGGATTCGAAGACACGTATATGACCGCGATCGATCATCAATCATTGGATGGCTCCAGGCGTCGATTGCTCAAGCACATATTCATATAGATACAAAGCTAACTTGTATCTAACAAGGCGACCGGTGAGTCCCAACCGGACCTCATATGATCTGCCACCTCAGACCTCTATCACCTCAGACGGAGGGCACTGTCACGAGTTCCCATTCGGTGGAGGGGACTGTCAAGGAGGAAATTAGACAGATGGTTGACCAGTGCTAACGCGGAGTTCTGTTGGTGATGCGCCAGACGGAGTTCCTGTAAACGGTTTGATTCAAAAAAGACCCAAAGGGAAGTTCCAACGGGATACACATACCTCCTGGGAGGTATTCCGGTGAGCCAGCGCGGTCGAAATGGTTTGGAACGCCGGGGTTATACCCTGGTTCGACAACGCTGGCTCAGTGTGGAAGGTAGACCGTCCGATTGCTTCCGCCGGCCCTTCGGCATTTTTAGCTTGGGTGAGACCACGGAAGACTGTAACAATAGCAGGTCCATAGTGTGTGGCCTGGCCATTGAATTCTTCCATTTTCCTTCTCAGCTCCCGCTGGACACCAGTAGTCCAGAACTCCTGTTGAAGGAGCTGGTACTGCATTTCACGAATAGCTTCATGCCTGGATAATTCAACATTTAGTTTATTACTCGAATTCCACGAAACTAAGAAATATACTCTGCAGAGAACGGGGAGAGAAACTCTTCAACGATATTCCCCTGCGTCATGCTGGACTCGATTTTCTAGCCGGCAAGCTCGCGCAACGGTTCCAACGAAATCTGGCACTCTGCATAAGATGGAGTGGGAGTGAGGGGAATAGCGCTCACCCTCGCCGCAAGATCATACACCGACTTCATATCCACTCATGGGACGTTTCAGGGTTGGATGAGCTTCCAGCAACGGGGGACGACCTAGCGGCGACAAAGGGCGCAAACGATATACCTGCAGTGTACGTGTACCAGAAGGTCGACTTCCAGCTGCCCAGATATTATATCACAAGCGTACAAGGAGTTACAGGGCTCACGTTTTCCAATCCCCTGACACGACCCTGATCACCTGTTCGCGCGCATCAACCGCGTCACCGACGACCCCCAAGGCGATTAATTACATGCTAGCTTGGAGCTCACGTGCAGGGACCAGCCCCACACAGCCTGTTGACTCGTTATCAGAAAGGTCCGCACAGTCACAACCAGGGCTCACCAGCCATCTCCACCGAAACTGGAAGTACCGAGCTGCAAAAGAACAGCGGCTGTAGTTCCATTGTATCCTCCACATAGAATACCGTATCCAAGAATGAACCAGTCTTCAAGGAATGGATCAGGGCGTTCATAACTCGAGTCCAGTTCCCGTAGTCCACGTCGGAGTATGGCGTAGTTGTGGAGTGCGACGATCCGGGTGGAGAAGGATGTGGTGAGATTTTGTTGCTTGCCATGAAGTCGAACAAACTGAGGAGCAGGCCTTTAGCGTGTGGTAACTTTCCGGCATAATACTCTTGGATCTTTATCTCGAAAGCAGTCACAACGCCGGGTGATTCCGAGGAACGTACAGCCTGGGCTAACCGGTACATATATAACTCTTGGACCTCGGGATACCTACGGTTGTTCTGTTCCAGACCTTCACGGCGCTTTACGGTGAACTTTGGGCTTCACTCACCACGAGGAGAACTTCCCAAATGATTCCTCAACGATGTTACACATCTTCGCCTCAGACTTGATTTCCAGGAGTGCGAGTTCCTTGAGATCAGGGATTCCGTGCTTGACAACGAATTGTCAGCAATCGCTTGTGTGTGAAAAAAGGACTCAGAAAATAACCTTGTCCGCAAGACGGTAAACAGACTTGGACGAAGCCAGTGGCACGTCAGAGGAGCTTCCAAACCGAGGGCAGATTTTCTTCGGTGCGTTGAATTTGATCTCCCCCGTGGACAAGTATGCAAGGACCGCATGGAACCTGGAAAACATTAGGAAGACAAGTCTACTCATGAGAAAGGGAACTTACGTGACAAAAGCTGCGTCTCTGATGATGATAGTCCGACAACGTGTTAAGGTACTGGTATATAGAACACCGGTAAGTGGGACAGGGGCTAGGGGCAAAACGCGGACTCACGATAACTCACGACCCTCGGAAACCTGGCCCTGCCCAGAAGCCAACGCGGGGATCGGTGGTGCATCCTGGGATGCCGCATCATCGAGGTCGGTATCCGATTCGTATTCATAATCTTCAATGAGGGGGGATCCGCGTCCCGAGGGAAAGGATCATTCAATGGTCCTTCTGGAACTCCGTCGAGCACTGAACTCAAACCGGTCAGACACGTCTGAGCAGAGCACAAGAAAGGGAACTTACAAGCACCGAGGTATGGGATACTCCTAACAACAGCGTGTTCGTGAACACCGCCCTCGGATGCTCAAGTCTCCGCGTCTGACGATTCCTTCTGGAGAACACCCAGAATTTGGTGTCTATGAATGTTCCGGACGAGATGGAATCTTCTAACGCCGTCTTCAGCGAGGTGGGGATAAACATGGTGGCTATGTTGATGGTCTGGGGGGGAGTGAGGGGGAGGGGGTGCCGGTGCCGGTGGTAACACGGCCATATCGCGCAAATAAGCTGGTTTTGCAAGAAAGCACCCTTTGAGAAACCGTGTGTCGGCGTGGTGGGTGTGGAAGTATTCTGATTCAGTCCCGCTGAGCCTTCACGCGCTCTTCGGGCGGAGGTATGCGATGACTTCCAAAGTTCTCGCCGCTTCCAGGGCTCCTATCCCGGACCACCGACGACCGCACCTCCATATCTGCAATTCCTGGGTGTCCCAGAAGTTCGTCAATTCT
>Ga0307516_10004659_pt1 | contig 16809 bp, 11 predicted proteins | sample 19_EM_MG_FD_203310 | JGI IMG/M metagenome (GOLD analysis project Ga0307516, IMG submission 203310) | Populus trichocarpa ectomycorrhiza microbial communities from riparian zone in the Pacific Northwest, United States - 19_EM | ecosystem: Host-associated > Plants > Roots > Unclassified | place...
AAGTTGGAGACCGCTTGATAGATGAGTCAGATTTTGCAAAACTACATTACCTTCAGAGCATCATCTCCGAGAATCTGCGTCTATGTCCGGTGACACCCCTTATACCACCGCACATGCCATCCTCCGACTGTACCATTGGAGGATACCATGTCCCAGCTGGGACCATATTATTTGTAAACGCATGGTCTCTCCATAGAGACCCTACACTGTGGGATGAGCCCACGAGTTTCAAGCCTGAGAGATTTGAATCTGCAGGCAGAGTTGATGCATGCAAGTTCATCCCCTTTGGGATGGGAAGGAGAGCTTGTCCTGGAGATGGCCTAGCAAACAGAGTGATGACCTTAACTTTGGGATCGTTGATACAGTGCTTTGAGTGGGAAAGGGTTGGTGAAAACAAGATTGACATGACAGAGAAGACAGCAATGACCATGTTCAAAGTTGAGCCCTTAGAGCTCATGTGCAGAGCTCGCCCGATTCTAGACATGCTTCTCTCTTTAAGTGGTCAAAAAATATAAATTTGTCAAGAGTGCTGCCAATATTATATGTATGTTTTTATTTTCAAAATATAATAATAATAAATTACCCCTTAGGATTTGATTTCCTTATTATTTTGGGAAATTACGATACCAAATGTTAAAATGATATTAACTATAAACTTCAGCAAAAGTTTTTATTCCCCTCAAGAAGGGGGTAAAAATGAAGGTTAATGATAATAAACGTGGATTATCAAATTATCTAATTAAATACATATAAGCTTTTTTTATATACTATTATAATTTTTTTAATGTAAAAAATATGTTGAAAAAATCTGTATATTTATTTTTTATATCCATGACAAAGTATAAATAGATAAATAATATTTATTTTTTATGTAAAAAAAACTTGTATCCACCCGTGGAAGATAACTTAGTGGAAATCTAAAAAGATTTATTATTGATTAAAAAATAATAATACTTATAATACAAATAAACTATTTTTAATATTAATACTTTTAATTATAATAAAAATAATAATATTTATAACACAAATAATAATATTTTGACATTAACACTTTTAATTATAATAAAAATAATTATATTTATAATAAAAATAATTATATTTAGAAACCTAAGACTCATGAGCCTTGGGTCCTAACGCCGGACCCAAGAGAATTGGGTCTTAATGCAAGATCCATTAGCCTTGGATTTTTACGCTGGATCCAAGAGCATTGAGTCCTAAAGCAGGACCCATTAGCCTTGGATTCTAACATAAGACTCAAGAGATTGGATTCAAACGAAGGACCAAAAGTCTTGGGTTAGGCGTGGTGCAAGACCCAAGAGATTTGGGTCTGCACTCTAGCTACACCTAAACTTCTTGGGTGAGGTGCTCCTTTCCAGCCCCAAGTTTCTTGGGTCTGAGAAGGGGATGCCTGATCCAAGTTAATAATAATAATAATAATAATAACAACAATAGTAATTGATTTTACCCTTCAAATCTATTTTATGTATTTTGTATAGTAATAATATTTCATACAAATTTAATAATATTAATGAATATAATAATATTTACAATATTAATAATAATATTAAACTCACATTACCTAAGTTCTTATAATATTTATAACACAAATAATACTATTTTAATATTAATACTATTAATTATAATAAAAATAATATTATTTATAACACAAATAATAATATTTTTGATATTAATACTGTTGATTATTATAAAAATAATAATAATATTTATAACACGAATAATACTATTTTTTATATTAATACTTTTAATTATAGTACAAATTTATTATTTATTACACAAATAATAATATTTTTGATATTAATACTTTTAAATATACTAAAAATAATAATATTTATAACACAAATAATATTATTTTTTATATTAATACTTTTAATTATAGTACAAATTTATTATTTATTACACAAATAATAATATTTTTGATATTAATACTTTTAAATATACTAAAAATAATAATATTTATAACACAAATAATATTATTTTTCATATTAATACTTTTAATTATAATTAAAAAATAATATTTATAATACAAATAATAATATTTTAATATTATTAATAATAAAATTTAAAATATTTGTAATACAAATAATATTATCCTTAGGTGTGGCTGCATATCCAGACTCAAGGACATTGGGTTCCGCTGCCCAGCCAGACCCAACCTTTTTTTAAAGTGTTTTGGGTCTCACTTAGCCAAACCCAACACTATTGGGTCATGCTGGGCAGCAGAACCCAACGCTGGTGACTCTTTTTAAAAGTGTTTTGGACGTGGCTTGGCAGCAAGACCTAATAACGTTGACTCCAGCTACCAAGCCAGCTCAATAGCTTTTAGCATAGTAGGCAATGCCCAGCCACAATTCTTGACAAAAAAAAAACAGTAAAAGGAACGCCCCCTCTATAGTATTTATAACACAAATAATACTATTTTTAATATTAATACTATTAATTATAGTAAAAATAATAATATTTATATCACAAATAATACTATTTTTTTTGTTAATACTTTTAATTATAGTAATAATAATAATATTTATAACACAAATAATACTAATTTTAATATTAATACATTTAATTATAATAAAAATAATAATATTTGTAAAACAAATAATACTAATTTTAATATTAATACTTTTAATTATAATAAAAAATAATATTTATAATACAAATAATAATATTTTTAATATTAATAATAAAAAAATATAAAAAAATTATAATATAAATAATAATATCCTTGGGCATGACTGCTCAGCTAGATCCCAAGATCGGTGGGTTTAGCTAGCAGTCAGTCTCAACCCCTTTTTGAAGTGTTTTGAGTTTGACTCAGTTAGACCCAATACTATTAGGTGTTGTTAAGCAGCATGACCCAACGATGTTGTTCCTTTTGGAAGTGTTCTGGGCTTGGCTTGACAGCCAGTCCCAACAACGTTACGTCCAGCAACCAAGCCAGACCCAATAGCTTTTGGCAGAGTATGCAATGCCCTCAGCCACAATTCTTGTCAAAAAACACAGCAAAGGAATGCCCCCTTCTATAGTATTTATAACATAAATAATACTATTAATTATAGTAAAAACAATAATATTTATAACATAAATAATACAATTTTTTTATGTTAATACTTTTAATTATAATAAAAAAATAATATTTATAATACAAATAATAAAATTTATAATATTATTAATAATAAAATTTAAAAAATTTAAAATATAAATAATAAAATCTTTTGGTATGGCTGCGCAGCCATACCCCAAGATCGGTGGGTCTGGCTGGCAATCAGTCCCAACCTTCTTTTGAAGTGTTTTGGGTTTGGCTCAGGCAAACCCAACACTATTGGGTGCTGCTTGACAATAGGACTTAACGATGTTGCTTTTTTTGGAAGTGTTTTGGGTCTGGCTTGGCAGCCAAACCCAACAGCGTTGGGTCCAGCAACCAAGCTAGGCCAAATAGCTTTTGGCAGAGTAGGCAATGCCTCCGCTTGTAATTCTCGACAAAAAACACAGTAGAGGAACGCCTCCCCAGGGCTCTACAATGTTGTCCACAATGAAAACAGTCTATGGCTATAGTGTCATCCACAATACAATGTGTATATGTCCACTCCTACGCATTTTGAAAGAGCCTAACAGAGAGTAAACCCAAACAGTGCAACCTACAGTGAAAGAACTCACAGTCTACTGTGATTCGAAAGAGTGCAATCCATGTTTTTTCTGGGTTGCTGCTAGGCGCGCGGGTCTAGCCCTAGCATCCTGGCTTGAAGTCAAGCGCCAGATGTTTGCAGCCTGGGTCATGCAGCCCCATCAAAATCCGAACTGACCATTTTCTTCCTAACCAAAAAGACAACCCTACCCCTTTGCAATCTTTGCAACTCTCTGTGGCAAGGACAACCTTGTCATTACATAACTTCAATCCACAGTGCTTTTAGCAAAGAGCAAACCCAAACAGTGTAGTCTACAGTGAAAATACTCACAGTTTACAGTAACTATCGCTACAATGCCAAACAATGCAATTCACAGTGAAAACACTTACAGTTCACAGTAATTCCCGCTACAATAAACCACCAATCCCTTTTAGTTATAGTTAATGGTAATTTTTTTCATTTTAGTCAGTAATATTTTTTTCTAATCAATTGCATCTTTCTATGGTCAAATTGAAGGTTAATTACTTCTATTTTGTTAAGAAATGACACAATTGAAAGACAAGGGAAAAAAATAAAAAAACACAGAAGAACTAGATAGCTGTTTTGAAATTGACTAAAAAAGTTTACTTTTGTCCTCTTAATTTGCCACATACCTATTTTCTATCCTTCTAATTTTTTCAAAAAACTTTTTTGGTCCAAAAATTCATATATCTTATTTTTTTTTATCCCTAGTATGAAGTAGGAAAGAGAGTCACCGGATTCTTATGGTAGAGAGAGAAAATCATCAGTGAACAAGGATTTCAACCATCAAAATAATCAATTTTAATGTCCATATATTCCATTTTATAAGAAGAGTTTAACTAAGGTGTTTATTCACCTTCAAATTGCATGAGAAAATAGATATGATTTTAGGCAATTTTCGAGATGGTTTTTGGTTTTTCGACCTTTTTTGGGTTATTTAAAGGCATAAACATGTTTATTTAGGTATCTAGGGTGTTTTTTAGATGTTGTTGGGTCAAAAAGTGATTGAAAATGGATTTATAGTATTTAAAACATCTCTAACATAATTTTCCAACGTCCTCTAGTTGTCGGAATCTAGGTAGAGCAAGAAATGCATTGTTTGCCGCAATAAGTGACGTATTGCTTGCTATTTGTTTTTCTAGAAAAACACAGGGGAGGATGACCACAAAAAAAATAAATTTAAACATGCTCGGGCTTGCACCTTTGGGTCTTTTTTTCGGAGGCCTAGACGCACTGGGCCAACTAAGCCCTCGCATGCATGCCTTTTTTTTATTGGTTTTGTTTTCACTTTGATCCTTGACAATTGGATTTTTATTGATTTTTCTGAATGAATTTTTTTATTTTTATTCTTTAATATTTTGTTGATTTTTAATTGGGCAACATAATTTATCTGAGTTTGATATTTGTTGGTTTACCGTGATCTAAAAAAAGCCCTGATATTTAGTTGGTTCTTAATTTTATGAGTGTTTATTTTTGTTATCATATAATTATATTAAAAAAAATTGTTAAGCCTGAAAGCTCATGTCACATATTTGTCTAGTTAATTTCGAATGATTTGGAATCGAGCTTCATAATTTGTTTCGAGTTGCTTTATATGGAGCTATCAAAATCTCAAGCAAATCTTTTGTCATAGAGTTGGTACTCGATTTTAAGAGCAAATGTTTTTTATGATTAAATAAAAAATAGTCTAAAAAACAATAAAATTGGTAGAGTTCATAACCTAGATCACGAGCTCAATAGGTTAAGCCATGAACTCGTATCGATCAAATAGATCATTGTCTTAACAGTTTTAAATAGTTTTTAAAAAAATTATGTCACCTCAAGATTTATATTAAAACTCAAACTATATTTCTAACATGCTTTTAAACTTGCTGAGTTGACTGCATCAAGTCTAAACAACTACAAAATTGTTTGATTTAAAACATGAGCCAGATAAGCAAACCAAGTGGGAAGTTTCAGGATTAATCCATTAGCCACTAAAAAGCTTTCTTGTGAACTAGATATTTTTTTTTTTAATGTTACCCATCGTGTAACGCAATCCATTTTGATTGTGCAGATCTAAATGGGATATTGTTGATTAAACAAGTGGTGTGATATAAAGGAACTAATCTCATCAAATTATGGACAACTTGGAATTTGGATATTTATATTCAATTTATCCTCCCGTTTTGTTGAATAAGTTAATCATTGACAAAAGAATATTGCAATTAATTTGATTAAAAATAATTATTTATTGGACTGTAGAAAACTTGGAATTTGTGTCCTAATAAGTTTTTTTTGCAAAGATTTTATTTCCCCATCAAGAAGGGGTAAAAATGAAGGTTAATGATAATAAACGTGGATTATCAAATTATCTAATTAAATACATATCAGCTGTTTTATTTACTATTATAATTTTTTTAATGTAAAAAATATGTTGAAAAAATCTGTATATTTATTTTTTATGTCCAAGACAAAGTATAAGTAGATAACTAATATTTATTTTTTTATGTAAAATATTTTTTTATCCACCCGTGGAAGAGAACTTAGTGGAAATCTAAAATGGATTATTATTGATTAAAAAATAATAATATTTATATCACAAATAATATTAATTTTAATATTAATACTTTTAATAATAATAATAATAATAATACTTATAATACAAATAATTATATTTAAAAACCTTAGATCCAAGAATCTTGGTTCTTGAGGCAGGACCCATTAGCCCTGAGTCCTGACACCGAACCCGAAAGAATTGGGTCCTAACGTAAGACCCATTAACCTTGAATCCTGATGCAAGACCCAAGAGATTAGGTCCAGACGAAGGACCAAAAGTCTTGGGTCAGGCGTGGTGCAAGCACAATTATTAAACCCAGACCATTTCAGCGGGTCGACCCAGTGGTTGGACCAGTCCGGGTTTGTTAAAAGACTGGCTGGTGCAACAACCCGGCAAATCCCGGTCGATCCGATAGGTCGACCCATGACCCGGGTGAACCCGGACGAGACCCAATGTTTTTCTTTTTTCTTTTTTCAAATGTGATTTTTCTCCTATACCCCTCTTTTTTCGTATTTTTTTAGTTAGTTATTAACATTTTTTAAAGTTCACTATATAAATGTTAGAAAAATATTTTATTTTTTCAATGTTGGATTTGAAACCCTTTAGTATAATACTTTATATTCCCAACAAAAAGTTGTTTTTTCAATGTGGGATTTGAAACCATTTCATATATATACTCTATGTTCACAAGAAAAAAGTTATGTTTTTTCAATGTGGGATTTGAAACACTTTAGTATATGTACTCTATATTCACAAGAAAAAAGTTATATTTTTTCAATGTGGGATAAAAATTTTTTTGGTTTAAATACTTCAATTTAAAAGGATAACATAGTATCTTTTCGATGTGGGATTGGAAGCCCTTTCGTATATATACTCTATGTTCACAAGAAAAAAGTTATGTTTTTCAATGTGAAATTTTAAACCCTTTAGTATATATACTTTATGTTCCCAAGAAAAAAGTTGTTTTTTTAATGTGGGTCAATCATCGGGTCGGGTTTGATAACTATGGGTGCAAGACCCAAAAGATTTGGGTCTATGCTCTAATCACACTCAAGCTTCTTGGGTGAGGTGCTCCTTTATAGCCCCAAGTTTCATGAGTCTGAAAAGGGGATGTCTGACCAAAGTTAATAATAATAATAATAATAATAATAACAATAATTGATTTTACTTTTCAAATCAATTTTATGCTTTTTTAATAGTAATAATATATTTTACAAATTTATTAATATTAATGAATATAATAATATTTACAATAATAATAATAATATTAAATTCGTTTGACCTAACTTCTTATAATATTTATAACACAAATAATACTATTTTTAATATTAATACTATTAATTATAATAAAAATAATATTATTTATAACACAAATAATGATATTTTTGATATTGATACTGTTAATTATTATAAAAATAATAATAATATTTATAACACGACTAATAATATTTTTTATATTAATTCTTTTAATTATAGTACAAAAATATTATTTATTACACAGATAATAATATTTTTTATATTAATACTTTTAAATATACTAAAAATAATAATATTTATAACCCAAATAATACTATTTTTTATATTAATACTTTTAATTTTAATTATAATAAGAAAAAAATATTTATAATACAAATAATAATATTTTAATATTAATAATAATCAAATTTATAATATTTATAAAAGAAATAATAATATCCTTGGGTGTGTTTGCACAGCCAGACCCGCTTACTTTTTGAAGAGTTTTGGGTTTGGTTGTGGCTCGGCCAAACCCAACACTATTGGGTCCTACTAGTCATCAGGACCCAACGATGTTGGTTCTTTTTGGAAGTGTTTTGGGCCTGGCTTGTAAGCCAGACCCAATGGTGTTGTGTCCATTTGCCAAGCTAAACCCGGTAGCTTTGGGCAGATGAGGTAATTAGTACTTAAAAATGCATTTTCATTAAGGTTTTATATCATTAAATTGCACTTAAAGTATCATTAAATTAAGATATCTTTAATTTATGGTAAATACTCATTTTGAATCCAGAGATACCTCACAATTCAAAGGATTGATTGATGTGTTTAACTATTGAAATTGAGAAGACAAAAAGAGGACTAAGCTTAGAGAAGAGATGTTGGTTCAATTCAAATGGAAACACCATTTAGTTATTGGATCATAACTATAGTTGTAGACCTTGGATTTAGGTCTGGTTTATTTTGATGGAAAGCTAAGATATAGGCCTAAAACTTTCATGAAGAGTCCAAGAATCAAAGCTTCTGTTTTCAAGTTCACATCTTAGCAACGAAAGAGAAGTCTGAATCTGTCCTGCAGTCCAGACAGTGTTCGGTGTTCAGAACATATCTCGAGTTCTAGAAATCCAAATGAGCTCATTCTTATTTTGTTGGAAATCTGAGATAAATTCCCACAACTTTCATGAGAAAAGCTATTAAAATTCGGATGTTAGCAATGACGTTTTGCCTAGCCAATAAGTCAATAGCTAGCCACCAAGTCCAGAGTTGGCCACGAGGCAAGAGTTTATATTATACTAATTTGAAATACCATTAGTGGATCATCTAACCTTGACAATTGTTTTATCTTTGTTTAATCCTTACATCAATATCTCATCTCAAAAGTTCTCTTCAACTCCTTTCCATTTATTATTTGTTATTTTATATAGTTGATCTCCTCGTGGTTCGACCTGGATCTTGCCGAGTTATTTATTACTTCGACACTCTCTGCACTTGGGATAAGACATCAATCTTTTGATCGTGTCACGATGCAATGCCCCCCGCCGCAATTCTTGACCAAAAACATTGCAGAGGAACGCCCCCTGAGGGCTCTACAATATTTATAACAAATAATACTATTTTTAATATTAATACTATTAATTATAGTAAAAATAATAATATTCATAACACGAATAATACTATTCTTTATATTAATACTATTAATTACAGTAATAATAATAATATTTATAACACGAATAATACTATTTTTTATATTAATTCTTTTGATTATAATAAAAATAATAATATTTATAACGCGAATAATACTATTTTTTATATTAATACTTTTAATTATAATAAAAATAATATTATTTATAACAAAAATAATAATATTTTTTATATTAATACTTTTAAGTATAATAAAAATATTAATATTTATAACACAAATAATACTACTTTTTATATTAATACTTTTAATTATAATAATAAAATAATATTTTTAATACAAATAATAATATTTTTAATATTAATAATAATAAAATTTAAAATATTTATAATACAAATGATAATATCCTTGTGTATGTTGCACAGCCAGACCTAAGGATATTGTGTCCCGCTGCCCAGCTAGATCCAAGTCAGTGAGTCTGGCTAGACAGCTAAACCCAACCCTGTTTTGAAGTGTTTTGGGTCTTGATGCACAGTAGGACCCAACGTTGTTGGCCCTTTTTGGAAGTGTTTTGGGTCTGGCTTGGCAGCCAGACCCAACAGCGTTGGGTTAACAACCAAGTCAGATCCAATAGCTTTTTGTAGAGTAGGCAATGCCCCTAGCCGCAATTCTTGATAAAAAAAACATAGCAGAGGAACGCCCCCCCTAGGGCTCTACAATATTTATAACACAAATAATACTATTTTCAATATTAATACTATTAATTATAGTAAATATAATAATATTTATATCACGAATAATACTATTTTCTATAGTAATACTTTTAATTATAGTAAAAATAATATTATTTATAACACGAATAATATTATTTTTAATATTAATACTATTAATTATAATAAAAATAATAATATTTATAACATAAATAATACTATTAATATTAAAAATAATATTATTCGTGTTATAAATAATATTATTTTTATATTAATACTTTTAATTATAATAAAAATAATAATATTTATAATACAAATAATAATATTTTTAATATTAATAATAAAAAGTTTTAAAAAATTTATAATATAAATAATAATATCTATGGGTATGGCTGCGCAACCAGACCCCAAGATCGGTGGGTCTGGCTGGCAGCCAGACCCAACCCCGTTTTGAAGTGTTTTGGGTTTGGCTCAACGTGGCGCTTGGGTGCCGTTCTTAGGGTGCACAACCCAAGCGCGACGTCGCGCTTGGCCTGCTTCTTCTGCGCCGAAATCCAAGCGCCAGGTGGCGCTTTGGGGCGGGCACTGCCAGGGATGAACCAAGGCTAGCCTTGGGCCTAGCAGTGCAGGACCCAAAATAGCATTGGGTCCTGCCCGGGTGCACAAAGCGTTGCCACGCCCGCAGGAAGACTGCCCAAACGCCGTTTGGCACTTTGGCGTGGGCACTGCCAAGCATGGCCCAAGGCTAGCCTTGGGCCTTGTAGGGCAGGACCCAAAATAGCATTGGGTCCTAGCCGGGGCTGCTTGGTCTGCCCGGCCTTGGGCGCTTGGGCAGACCAAGAGTGCGCGTGGCGCTTTGGCTGCCATGTCCACATGAAGGAGCCCAAGCACCGCGTGGCGCTTGATTTCCTATCTCTTGAGTGCAGACCAAGCATCATATGGCGCTGAGCTGCCTATACTTTTGGTATAATTGTATTAAACATATTCTTTTTGTAATATAATTAATGTTTAGAGTAGTGATAGTAAAAATATTATTGTTTGTTTTGTTGATATTATTTTTTAAATATAATTAATATTAAAAGTATTATTATATTATTTCTTAATATATGTTTTTGGTATAATTGATAGTGTTGGTATTAAAAATATTATTAGTTTTTTAGTCTAATTAATAGTATTGATCTCAAAACTATTATTATTTGTTCTGTTAATGTTATTTTTTTGTGTGCCTAAATTTATTAATCTCTAAAGTATTATATTTGGTGCTATAAATAATATTATTTTTGTAATAACTCATATTATTGCTATTAAAAATATTTTTATTTGTATTAAAAATATTATTATTTTCATTGAAATTCATAAGGGTATAAATATTATTATCATCATTAGTAAATTTAAAAAACTGCTATTCCTATGAAAAAAATATTGTGGGGACACGTTGCGTTTGACCTGCTTCTTCTGCGCTGAAGTCCAAGCGTCAGGTGGCGCTTTGGCGTGGGCACTGCCAGAGATGGCCTATGGGTAGCCTTGGGCCTGGCAACGCAGGACCCAAAATAGCATTGGGTCCTTCCCGGGTGCACAAAGCGCTGCCGCGCCTGTAGGAAGACTGCCCAAGCGCCGTGTGACGCTTTAGCGTGGGCACTGCCAGGCATGGCCCAAGGCTAGCCTTGGATCTGTCAGGGCAGGACCTAAAATAGCATTGGGTCCTGGCCGGCGCAGACAAGGCCCTGGCACGCCTGCAGGAAGGCTGCCCAAGTGCCACGTGGAGCTTGCCTTCCTTTCTCTTGGGTACAGTCCAAGCGCCACGTGGCGCTTGGGCAGCTATACTTTTAGTATAATTGTGTGAAAAATATTATTTTTTCAGTATAATTAATGTTTGGAATATTGATGGTAAAAATATTATTATTTGTTTTGTTAATTTTTTTTATATAATTCATATTAAAATAATTATTATATTATTTTTTAATATATTGTTTTTTGGTATAATTGATGATGTTGGTATTAAAAATATTGTTATTGTTTTGGCCTAATGAATAGTATTGATCTCAAAACTATTATTATTTGTTCTCTTAATATTTTTTTTTATAATTAATTGTATTATTCTCAAAAATATTATTATGGTTAGTGTTATAAATAATATTATTTGTATAATAATTCATATTATTTGTACTCAAAATACTATTATTTGTGCTATAAATATTATTATTTTCATTAAAATTTATAAGAGTGTAAATATTTTTATTATAATTAAATAGGCTTGGGTCCTGCCAAAACGTCGCACTGGGCTCCTTCCTTGGGTCTGAGCACACCCCCTACGCACACATGGTGCTTAGGCTTCTGCCTCGGTTATCGCCACACCCCATGCGCACACGTGGCGCTACCCCCAGTGCACACGTGGTGCTTTAGCTCCTACCTCTGTACTGGACACACCTCCAGCGAGCATGTGACGCTTAGGTGTGGCAAGAACCAACTATCCTTGGCTCCGTATGCTGCAAAACCCAAAATAACTTTGAGTCATTGGTTGTGCAACACCTAAAATACACTATTTTTATTATAATTAATATTAAAACTATTGTTGTTTTTTTATTATAGGTATTATTATTTTAATTATGATCAATATTATTAACTTTGCAGGGAATATTATAAATTTTTAAAATGTAGAATAAAATTCATTTATTATGTAAAATTAAGAATTAATATTAATATTATTGTTATTGTTGTTATTAACATTAATATTTTTTTTTAAAAGCTTTTATTGTTATTGTTGTCATCGCGGACTTCTTCATCGTTTTGACTGATGGATTTTTTCCGGCTGCATTGTTATCTTCTAGCCACGCCGTCGTTTTATAGATGTGGCTTTCGTGTATCAAGCCTGGGAAGGAGAATTTGTTGACGTGTGTTATTCACGGCTTGCCTCTTCTCTGTTTTGACGGTCATTTGCTACCTGTGGACTTTCTTTTCTAGAGGTGTGGCTCTTCTGTGTATGAATTAAGTTGACATGCCATCATAGTGCATTAAATGCATACCGACTGTTACAGGCTAGGTATTTCTATGATGGGTTACCGTTCAGATAGTGAATGACGTTCTGGTTAGCTTTCCAATTCCTTTTATTTTACTTTTTCTGCTGTTGTTCTGTTGCAAATTAACTATAATTGCGTTTTGCTTCTCGTTTAAGTATTGTTGCGTTTTGCTTGCTGTATAGTTTCATTATCTTTCATGTGTGATTTTCCGATGCATTCGTATTTTGACGTCTGCTGACATAATTTTCCCATGCATTTTTATTTTAGTGTTGGTGACATGACTTTCTCCTTTGAGTTTACGTGAGAGCCCTTGCAATTAACAGCTCATTCCTTTGCCAAAAATTATATAGGCTTTTTTGTCTCTTTTTTCGAAATTGATTGACGTTTGCTTCTGAGGTAAATGGCTAATGTTTTTTTCTAAGGATCATTGCAACTAAAGGTTATCACTCTGCAAGGAAGCTTGCTATCCTGGAACTCCTTTGGAACTGCTTTGTGTATCTATGCTTTGAACCTTTGATCATACTGGTTTTTCCTTATGTTTTCTTTCTTTTATATGATGCTAACTTCGTTTTTATTTATTTTGGGTTACAGTAATCTGTCAGTGTTTGTTGGTTATTGTTAAGAATTGTTGTGCAGAGCTTCTCCTACTCTCTTCTGGTTAGCCACAACTCATTATTTTTATACCTCTTTCTTTCTCAAGTCTTTAGCTATGTGTCCTTGCTATTACTTGTTACTATCTAATTTTTTACCCATGTATTTGATAAATTTTCAGAAAAAACTAAAAATAGCAAAAAAAAAAAAAAAAAACAATGAAAACCCCAAAAAATACATTTTTGATATATTTGCATCGTTTTTAGCATTTTCAACGTCATCTCAGAAGAATTTAAATTTTCAAAGGTATTTTGAACGCGTTCAACTTTTAACGCGTTAATTTTACAATCACTGATTTTCCTTGTTGAATCGACGTTGATATTGCTCGCTTTCAAAAATACAAAAAAAAATAAATAAAAAATCAAAATTGACAAAAAATAAAGAAGTTGACGGACCAATGTGTTTTGGGGACCAAGCCACTTTGCCTATAAATAGAGGTCACAACACATACAAAAATAGGGGAGAAAAATTCAAGGGGGAGAAAATTGACTGAGGGAGCAATTTTGCACAATTAGAGAAGCCACAAAAAACCTTAAACCACAAAAAAACCCTAAACCTAAACCCATCTATAGAGGAGCCGTCGTTCTCCCTCTTAAGAAAGGAGCCGCAGCTCCCACTTAAGAAAGGAGCCGCAGCTCCCTCTCAAAAAACCTGCCCAGGGTAAAAAATACGAGGATTTTTCAGGATGGTCACATTGTAATGGGTTACCTGTCCAGTGGAAAAATACAAGGATTTTTTCAGGATGGTCACATTATAATGGGTTACCTGCCCAGTGGAAAAATACGAGGATTTTTCAAAAGTTGTCACATTGTAATGGGTTACCTGCCCAGGGGGAAAAATATGAGGATTTTTCAGGATTGTCACAGTGTAATGGGTTACCTGCCTAGTGGAAAAATACGAGGATTTTTCAGGATGGTCACATTGTAATGGGTTACCTGCCCATTACAAAAATACGAGAATTTTTCAGGATGACATGATAAGGCTCGAAGGCGCACTATTCAAGAGATGGAAGCTCGAAGGAAATGAGGGCTCGCAGGCGCGCTCGAAAGAAAATGGGTTCGGAAATGCACTACCTTGAATGATCGAGGGCTCGAAGGCACACTCGAAAGAAGATGAGCACTCGAAGGCGCACTCAAAAGAAAATGAGGGCTCGAAGGCACACTCGAAAGAGGTGAGGGCTCAAAGGCGAACTCAAAAGAAGGTAGGGTTAGGAAACGCACTACCTTGAATGGTCAAGGGCTCGAAGGCGCACTCGAAAGAGGTGAAGGTTCGAAGGCGCACTCAAAAGGAGGTAGAAAAATACATAGAATTTTCAGGTGGTCCAATTCTCGTGGGCGGGCTGCCTAGGTCAAAAATTTCTCAAAAGTGAAAAAAATTTAAAAGCATTTTCAATTTTGGCCCCTTTTGAGGTGGCCTTCCTTATGATGGATCCTATTGAGGATCTCTTTTGGAAAATTTTCAAAATGCATTGTTCAATGTTTCAGAGTTATATGATGTGCATGCATTTTTACCTGATTTGAAATATAGGCCCCCCCATTTCTTCTCAATCTTCTCGTTGCTTCATTGGTGAGGTCTTGCTATCTGATTTGAGTCATCTTTGTCGCTTGACTTCTAGCCTCCTCGAGTAAATTTTTTTAGGTCCTTTCCAAAATATTTGCAATTTTACACAGCTTAGCCCTTATGGTGCCCATGGTGACCCTTTGCTTGCTAAAGATTTTCTGTCTCGTCAAATAATTTGAGAGGATCACTCATTACTCCTCATTTCACTGCTAAAAACATTCGGTGTCACTTGCTGAAAGGATCAAGCTGTCTTTCATAAACCAAATTGCCCTCTTGTCTTGTTGAAGGAAATTACGATCTCTTTTTCTAGAATTTTTTCCTTCTAAACACAATGTTGCCCCCTTGTATTGGTCATTGCCCCCAAGTGTGTTCTGTCAGCGACTTAGACAAATAATGGTTTTAAGAGACCAATCTCTCATTTCTCTTCTTTTCATTTTGGTGAAGGAATATGGGTTGAGAATAAAGCTTGAAATCTTGATCTTGCATTTTGAAAACAAAAATTGTTTCGATGTGAGCCTAAAAAAATTTGCTTTCGAAATTTTGCAACTCCTTGGTTATTTTCTTTCGTGGAAAAAGATTATCTGCTCTTGTGTTTGGCAATGAGGTCTTCGGTGAAAATACGTCATGAGGTGACCTTTTGTTTTTATAGGTTTTCAAAGTGAAGGGCTCGAGAAAAAGCTCGGGGTTTTGTTTGAGAAAAACTTGTCTCTTTTTTTAACACTCATTTTTATCAGCATGAATAATAATGAGTAGTTTGTTCTTGATGTCATGAATCTTATGAAAAAGTATTCTTTGCATTTTGAGAGCATTGTTTATTATTCCAGGTTGCTTGCTTCCTTGATCAGAAAGGACTTCTACAGCCACGTAATGTAGGCTGTGTTTTTTGGCTATGAAAGAAGGATTCATAAGGCTCAAAGAGTGTTTCAGGGTTTCAAAGAGTGAGGATCACTATTAGTAGTTCGACTCTTGATGTCGTTCATCTTTTCTTTTGCCGCTCTTCTTTTGTTTTGCCCTCTTTTTTCTTTTTACTTTTTCATTGCTTTGCTAAAGCATACTCACTTTATCTTGGTTATCACTTTTTCTTGTGATTTGGGCATGCCCCTTAGCATTTGAGTTTCTTGGGCTCTTTTGCCTTTTGGGTTTCTCACGGCTTTATCATCTTTCTTGATCATTGAAATTTCACTTGCCCCCAATGTGGGATGTGATCCTAGTCAGGATTTTTCATGAAAGAAAATTTATTCATGCTCAAAAAGGGATCGTAAGGGATGTATTTATTTCAGAACGTGAAAGGAATAATAAAGATGGCCTTTCCTCATTTCAAGCGCAAGCAGCTATGATCAATAAACTTTGACCTCATCAAGTGTGATGGTTTGGTCTTTGCAGAGAGATGCATTTCATGAGTCATGAGCAACGAGTTCACTACATACCATTATTCATACATTTAAAAACACATGTTTCAAGAGTCACGGGTAAGGGTGTTTATTCATTTCTTTGGTTTATAATTTAGTCACCTCAATGATGGAGTTGCTTGATTCACTTGTCATTCTACAAGTAGAATGTCAAAAATATAGTTTTTGAATAAACATCAAATTATTTTCGAAATTAAAATGCAAGATCAATTTTTCAAAACTCCAATAGGGAAACTGATTTTGGTAAAAGAGATGAATTGCGTCTATGAGATCGTAAACACGATTGAATGACAAACTCATTATTTCATTGAAACTTTGGAAAAGAAGTTCAACAACAAAGAACTTATGACAACATCTTGGGCTATGAATACTGGCATGATAACACA
>Ga0307516_10004660_pt1 | contig 16808 bp, 15 predicted proteins | sample 19_EM_MG_FD_203310 | JGI IMG/M metagenome (GOLD analysis project Ga0307516, IMG submission 203310) | Populus trichocarpa ectomycorrhiza microbial communities from riparian zone in the Pacific Northwest, United States - 19_EM | ecosystem: Host-associated > Plants > Roots > Unclassified | place...
TCGCCGCGGCGTCATTGATCCCCATGTTCATCCTGTGGATATACTCCTCCCACGGCTCTCCCTGCTCTACCCTCCTCTCATCGACGTAAACCAAGCACTGTGTGACAGACTTCTTTCCGTTATCGGCTAACTGCAGCTCGATCCCCATCGATTCTTTGGTGTAAGCCCGTGGGACACCTTCCGCCCGGTCAAGGATCGCCTCATCGCTCGGGCTGATCTCGAATACCAGCCCGTATACGAGGTCTTCGGGCGATCGCATGACGTTGGCGTATCTGCGATTGTTGATGAACCACTTCCATCTTCGAAGGATCCCTAATCCGACGAATTTGCTCTCTGGGCAACGACTAGCCATTTGGTCTAGCCAGAGGTTGGAGCCGTAACCAAAGTATAGCCTTCCGCGTCTCGTTTTAATATATACTGGTATAGTTTATGGAAAGCGATCTTACTTTGTGTCTGGTGCCGCGGACTTCGTGGTCATGGGAAGGGTCGTGGATGGGCCGGCACCGGGCCGGCGGGACCAAAGCGCTATAAGGGGGGGTACTTTACCAGCTCAAATGCGCGGAGTAGCACAGTCTCAAACAATACCTACCTACGTCGAAAGGTGATCGCCAGTCTCCACATCGCCAGATATCCGGACGCGACCTCATTGGTGTGCTCCTCTGCGCCGCATGAGGGGCGCGCAAGGGTATTGCATTTCTATGGTATACCGCACCCTGAGAACTACTATTTATCGAATGCGTCGGGATGATTTTGTCTATCGACTTGTCTCGTCAGAGCGTCTCTGGGATTATAGGGCTGTGGCGGAAGCGCGCGAGAGCCTTTGCAGGGGTGCGTGCATGCGTCGTTGGCTCGATGGGAGTGTGTGGAGTTAAACTTGAAAGCCTGACCTGCGGAAGTCCTCGTACAAACTCGAAACCCTGGAATTCCATAAGGACAACCGCCGGCCATTTTACTGCTGCACCGGCAATGGTGCGAGACCGTTACCTTTCCAGGAGCTCCCGGTAGCAGCTATAACCCACATCCAGACGAAGTCCAGCAGTCCGTTCCAGAGGGATGTGGCGCTGTAGCGCTTCTGATGAGTGGCACGCAGCTGACCTCCGTTCCCAACGCCACAACGAGGCTCAGCGTTCAATATCCAGCGTTCAACGTTCAATGCCTGGGCGACAAAATGCTGACACGTGTGAGTTTCCCCCTGAAATGACACCACTTATCGTGCATCAACAATGAATGGGCGCGACCGACGAATATCAGGGGTCTATTCGCAGCGCGGAGTTGAATCCAAATGGAATGAAGTGTCAGCGAACTCCGACCATACGCAGAACGTGTGCCAGTAGCCCGGTTTGGAACAATGGGCTGATCCCTCGAGAGGTTACATACAACAAGGCAAAAAAGAGCCGGAGCGCACGGAACGTCCGAATTGTTCAATAGCGGACGTGAGGCGGCCTTTTGTCGTAGATCCAGACTGGCTATCGCCCTTCATCCATTTCGGGGTGGTCTGACATTACCGGTCGAACCCTTCGTCCATGTTCGCGGAATGGTGAGCTGGTGGGTTGTCATCAGCTCGACTAAGTCAAACCGCAGGGTGGAAAAAGTGATTTTGGGTCGGAAAGGTATATATTGACAAACCAATGTGGCATGGTCACAAGGGCAACTCACAGCACAATGAGTCGTGTCCATGAACGAGAACTGCGTCAGGCTTTTGGACCGGTCACTATGTACGCGTCATACAGCAATTGTACCAAGGAATTCATCCATTTGCACAGTAGCGGAACGCTACCCCCCGGGCGGGGTTGGCTCTCACTCTATGCATCGCTAACCAGTTAACCACCCCTTGGTTCTGTGGTCTTCGTGACAACCGTGGCAGGGGCTCACAAATCCCCCACGTTGTGGTCTTGGAAAAATAAAAAATCGCTAATATCTATACAAGAAGGAATAAGGAGGAAGACTCGACGTAAGTGTAAGTAAGTCCCCCACGAAACGTTCGGGCGGCCGCTCTCACACGCTGGGGGTCGATAATTATGGCGGATGTCCTAAAAGCAACTGCCTCCCTCCTAGGTCGCGAGGGAAGGGGACTGAACGGAAAGGTGGTGGGCTACCTAGTTGGAGCGCTCCGGGGTCATAATTTGAGGCGCTGAGACTGACCCGCCGCGCATTAGGCGTCTGCATTGCATTATTGGGTTGTGAGGGACTAACCGAGGGATAGATTGAATTCCGCCAATCCATTTTCATTCTCCTCTGAACCCAAGGGAACCACCTCTACTTCGCCTCGCAATACTGGTGCGTGAAATCAGCAGGTGAACATTTCGACGACTTCCCGGACAACCTACGTTTGTTGATTGCCTCTTGTTTGTCCTTCACTGGTGTACAGAATCAGTGGATGAACCTTCCGACGACTTCCCGAATAACTTACGTTTTGCCCTCACTAGCGTGCAGAATCAGTGAATGAATATTCCGACGGCTTCTCAGATAACTTACGTCTGTCGATTTCCTTTTGATTGCCCGCCACCTCTGGTGTGTGAGATTAGTCGATGAACATTTCAACGAGTTTCCCGGATCACTTACGTTCATCGATCCTCGCTGTTGCCCCTTTGGTTGTTGTCTGGGGGGGAGTTAGTTGAGCTATCGTAGGCAAGTGGGGCAGGTAACGAACCTGCGTGTTTTGTTCAAGATCCACCAGCTCCTTGCGGACACGTTTAAGTTCTGTCGCCATGAAAGTCATGGACACACGGGATAGTATCCCCTCAGAGTTGATCTTCTTGCAGATTTCGTTGACCCGACTTTCACAGCTGTGAAAATGAGCTGCATCAGCCTTGTCTGGCCCAGGATGATGGGTTCCCACTACCTGCTAATGAGGGACTCAGTCTGAACTCTGTCCAACTCCTCGAGGGCGACTTCGTCTGGGCAATGCAGCAGGAGCTTGGGGAACAGGTCCTTCAGGTAAAACTCATGGTTGAGTTTGACCGACGCAAGCATCTCCCTCATTTCCTCTGCTTTCTGCTCAGCGGTGATGCCGAGTTTAAAATTCATCTTGATATTTGTGATTAGGATGAAAACGGTCGGACCGGCGACCAGAAGAATAATGCCAGGGAGACACATGTTGAAGTTGAACGTTGGTGAAGAATGAGTGGAGTAAGTGGGTGTCCCAATACCAAAGGGATAGCTGGCAGCCAACCATAAATACGCACCCAACCCGCAAGATCCCGCTAGCGCTTACACCAACAAAAGCCTGAGAGGATTGACGGGATCAAATAGATTTCTGTCCCATTGAAATGTCAGGGAATTACGACATGCCAAAACATGAGCAAACACATGCGGTTTCAACGTGGGTTTTCGATTCTGTCAATTCCAACCCCTGCCCGATTATACGCCATCCTGATCGCCCGTTTGCTCCTACACTCGTCCACCCACTCCCATTCCTCGTCTCCCATGTCTTCAAACAATCCGAGGTACATGGTTTTTGAATCCCGTACCCAATTGGAAGAACAGTGGTCTGCGCGGGAGGAGCTCTTCAACGCCCACGGCTACAGATTTCGGCCACGGCTCAGAAAGGACTGGACTCCGTCTTGGTTTACTACTGGCATAAGCCCACTTGACTCGGAAGATGGAGAGCTCTTAAAGGTACGCTGACCGCTCGGATCAATTCCTATTGGCCTGACGGTGCCATAGACCCATCTCGTTGATGCCTACACCAATGATGGCAAGTCTGTGTGCATCAAAAAAGTTCGTCGGACGGACGATGAACTCCGCATTGCCCAGATGCTCAACACGAAAGAGCTCCTCGCAGATCCGGGGAACCACTGCGTGCCCGTCATCGAAGTTATCGATGACCCAGACTACGATTCCATATCATACATGGTTATGCCTATGTTGCGACTCGCAGACGACCCCCCGTTTCAGTACGTGAAGGAGATTATCGATTTTGTGGATCAGATCCTCGAGGTGAGAACTACAGACCCTGTGGATCGTTGGTATCTGATGTGAATCTGCAGGGCCTGGTATTCTTACATGGGAAACGGATCGCACACCGGTAGGGCGTAGTTCTGTACTTCTATTTGGGGTGCTCACACCTTGACAGCGACTGTGTCATGCGCAACCTTATGATGGATGCGGATGCGATGTATCCCGAAGGATTCCACCCAATCCACGTCATGTTCAAACGCGACTATTCCGGGTGGGCCGACCACATTCCCCGATCCACTGCCGGCGTGAAATACTACTTCGTGGACTTCGGAATATCCTCCCACATACCGGAAGACGATGAAAGATTCGTCATCGGGAATTTCGGCCGGGATCAAGAACCACCCGAACTGTCCGCCACCGTCCCTTACGACCCATTCAAACTGGACATATTTATTATAGGAAATATGCTTAGACGAGACTTCTACGATGTGACGGTTTCAAGTTCGTTACTTTTAGGCGAGACTGACAGCTATTACAGACGTTCTCCAACGTTGACTTCTTGGTACCACTCATCCAACGGATGACCGATACGGATCCTGAGCAACGCCCAACCGCCAGCGACACACTACATAAGTGGTCTGAATTGCGGGAAGCAATCCCGGCCCTCAAGAGGGAGTGGCGGCCGCGCCCACGCGAGGAGCATGTCATAGAAACAGTTGCGTTCGATGCAACAGCCTTGTATTCAGTTTCCGTGCACTTTGCTAGGGCTGTTTCCGACCGGTTTTGCAGGCGGTAACCATGTATGTTTTTGTGAAATTGTTATGTGCCACCAGCGTATCTCCGAATAAGATTCGTGGATTGGGCATGATTCGTGAATGAGTGGTCAAACTAGCGCAGTTGTGGCGGCGGCGATGTATCAACAATGGGGTTCTGATGCACGTGCAGACCCGCTTACCAGATGCCCTTCGACCTGGAACGTAAAATGGACCGAGTGGCGCTTCCCGTTTTGGTTGTGGATCATTGTTGTTTATGATCGATAATCATGGAAGTCCAAACAACGGTAAACACGCACCCACATGGAACGCGTGACATCGAAAACCCAACCTCACCTCTGAACGATCTATTCTGGGCCCGTCAGACGGTGTTCCTTGAAAAGGTTTCTTTGCCCGGTATTTTTTTTGTGCCCGCCTTGGATTTTATTGCTTTCTATCAAAGGTAATAATCACTGCGATAACCGCCCGCGCTTGGGTGCCAGGGAGGTGTGTTGGTGACCTGGTCACCAACGAGCGTGGGATATTCGTTCATACCTGGTTGGAGGCATCACCTCTTCAGAAGCGCCCCCGCAGGCGGAAACTACCGCTCACCTTGTGCCCCAACCCAATTCCACCAGTTGTGACAAAGTTGTGGTCACCAGGTGACACGTACCATAAACGTTACGACGGCTCGCCCGGGCGCTCAGCCGATACCCCCAGCCCTTGTTGAACACCCAACCCTCTGATTCGAGATTTGGAGGTAGAATATGCCGGGCAACGAAAGGTTCATCTCGCCATCGTTCGGCACCATCTAGGTCGTTAACTACACTCCCAGGCTCGAGGACACTCTGAACGCGCTGCGTACCGCGGTTGAACAACTCTTAACCTCAAATAAACCACCAGATGTGGATCCCCGTCGGCATTTCTACAAGATGTTCAACCAAGAGGCGGACGAATACGACAAAGACTTCCACAAGAAGTATCACGACGACCTGAATACGACGTTGATATTCGTGAGTTGAATTGAACTGCACTCGACCTCCGTTGACAAGAAAGCAGGCTGGTTTATTCGCAACCGTGGCCTCGGGATTCATTATCGACATCCAGCAGGAACTACGTACAGACTACAACGAGATGAGCTTCACCGTCTTGACCATGCTGCTCAACGCCACTTCGGGGGTTCCGAACCAGTCCGACATCCCAGTGGCGTCAGGCCCGAAGGCCTCTGTAGTCCAGGTTCAGTCTATTCTATTCGGTTCCCTTGCGAGTGCGGTGTTTGCTGCATTCCTGGCCATGTTGGGGAAACAATGGCTCAATCTCCACGTCGAGGGATCTCTCGTCGATCGCAGCCGCCACCGGGAGCTCAGGATGAGGGGGATGATCACCTGGCGCCTCAAGCTCATTCTGGAGTGCCTTCCTTTCGCCATGCAGCTCTCGCTCCTTCTCCTCGGATGCGCACTTGCCCGATATATGTGGGGCCTCAGTCGGCCAGTCTCAGCAGTCGTCGCCTCCTTCACCGCTTTTGGTGTCCTCTTCTACCTGTTCATAGTCATTGCCGCGACATTCTGGAAGACATGTCCATTCCAGACACCCGTATCCCTGGCTCTTCATCACATCCTTTCCCTGGCACGTCAACACAGACACCGCCGATTGCAAGACATCCAGGCCAGATTATCCGCGCTTGTTCGCGTCAGGACGGCTCAGTCATACTATTCGGCAGGTATACCCGGGTCGGTCGATGAGGAGCTCCCACCCGGGACCTCAACGTCGGCCACGGCCGTACCTGATATGGAAGGCGAAAGTACTCTCTCCTCGGATACAAACTGTATATCAACGATGCTCCGGTTCGCCAACGCATCGGACGCCATCGTCGCCGTAACTAGGTTCATCCCCGAAGTCAACTGGACCTCCAACGTTCGCAAGGTTCCCCTCCTGGAGGTATTCCATAGTTTACACAGGTCGTTTGAGTTCCTGAAGGATGGAAGGGTGATCGTTCGACCTGGGATGAAAGGGCAGGCATACTGGAGTGCGAAGGCGCTTCTACACCTCCGGACGCACCGCGTTTGTGTGGATGCCATGGACGATGCTCGCGCAGTTGCCTGGAGGCTCGCCCCGCTGCTTGGATACCACTCAAAGGCAAAGGAAGATCACGAGCTGGACTCTACGATTCGCGTCCTCGACTCTATCTTCAACGTCGACAAACGCATCATATGGGATGGATACACCTTTGGCGATGCTCATTATTGTTGGTTAAGCCACATCTTTCGCCTTCGAACCTGGGCTACCTTACACCAGTCCTCGACCTTGACAACGGACGTCCGCGGGTTCGTCCAACACGCGTTTTCCCAGGAAAAGTTCCCTCCATCACGGGTAATCGCGGACTGTCTCCTGATTGTCGATATGACCATTGGTATCGGGAGGTTGCCGGAACTCGACGATAGGATGCTGATCAAAGACAAAAGGTTAGTACCCCGTCGCAGCCCTCAAATTTCAGTGCTGATCATACTCCAGCGCGGAGATTGAGGACATTCTGCAGCAGATATATCAACGGCTCAAGCTGGCATTCGCACCATCCTCACCGGCCGCGAGACGACATCGCGCCACCGTGGCATTGGAGTTATTGATGCCCCTGAAACAAAAGGAAGTTTGCATCCAGAGCGCCGAATTGTTCCGCACGATCATGACCGACGTGGTCTCAGATGATTCCCTTTGGCATCCCGCGGAGCTTTCGTTGGCCGCCGCTTTCAAGTGGGATATAGTCCGCCCAGTCGTCAAAGACACTGAGCCGTTCTTGTGTTTTCTCAGACGTTGTCTCTTGAAGCAAGAAGGTGGTTTTCTCCGGGACGAGCCCATCGAGTATGTTATGCATGCCATCGCTACCGCCACTGCGGAAGAAGTTAGCGAAGGATTGGCGAGGGTTGACTTTACCGAGCCCTTGTTTTTCGACGGAATTTGCCACGCGCTCCGGAGGGATGCGCCTCCCCGACTTCAACGCCTTACTGTTATCCTTCTCCGCCACCTGGACGCACAGTACTTCAGGGCGAACAAAACCTTCAGCAAGGAGCAGGCAACTTTGCTCGTGGCCAGGTGGTCCGCTTCCGGGAAGAAATCATGGGATACAAGGCCCCATCCCGTATTGGGGCAAGCACTGGTAACGACGTTGATGGACCTTCTGGACTCAAAGTTTTGGCGGGAATATATCCCAGAAGAGCGGTGGGACATTCTCAGGCTCCTCGGTGGAGTAAATAACGAAGCCCATTTGCCTCATTCGTTCTACCGGTGTCTCAACAATTCAGAAATACTTCCACACCTGAAGGGAAGGTCTGGCTCAGGCGCCTATACCCAGTGGTTAGCCGTTATGTGGGCATGGTACCCAGATCTGTCGGAGACGGTTAGAGACGAGTTGGAGACCGTGACCAAGGAGCAGCCCAGGAATAGTGTCTCCGTTTATCTGTCCATCGCGGAAAGGGAGAGGAATCATGTTCGGGAGAAAATTGCCTCTCACCATTACTGGTCTTTCGAAGAGGATATCGTTAGGTTGAGGACGAGGCACGAAGCGCTGAGGGTAGCCCATTGGAAATTGTCCCGGATCGTCAATAACTTACCCGTACCCGTACGTTAGTACCGTGTACCATGTGGCATATACCCTTTTCTCTCCCGTTGTGCGATGGAACCCACAGACCCTTACGCGAGGAAGCTGTAGTCCGAAGGTGAGCGAACCGTTCGGGATGTACCTTTGCCGCCAAGAAGCAGCACATGGGAGGGAGTAGGCGTACGGAAGTGCGGAGGCGCTCTTGCAACTGCATGATCAACGTTTCTGTGGGTGCCGCGGATGCCACCACGGTACTTGAGCTTGGATCGTTGCTCGGACACCGTTCGAAGGGGTACCACGGAGTGGGGTCCGGTGAATCCTCGGTGGTGTTTTCGATAGAGACAAAACGCCCTCGAAAGGACCCCCCCTCCCGCCTCGAGTGATTGCGGAGTACTTTCTGATCGTCAAAATGGCCATTTGGGGGGTCCCGTGACTCGACGGCGGGATGTTGGTGAGGGTTACATAGGAGGTTTGCGGCCCGTTGCGAACACCCCGACCCTATATTAAAGGTGACCCGGTGCGGAGGTGGGGGTAATCAATTCCACCGCCGACCTGTTGTGATGGCAGGGTTTCCAATTTGTACTTGCTCGTAAGCAGCTCAACCTAAAACCGTAGCTTCCTCTTCACACATCCAGCACCTCCCACCCGACGGACAACCTTTATGCTGGAAGCTCTGCGTCAAAATCAAGCTCAGGGTGCCCAACAATTATGCAAGCCATTATACACCGGGGGAGGACTCCGACCGATCAGGGTTCCCCGAATAATGCGAGCGAGGCATGTTGGGGCGAGGCTAGTGGTGGGAAGCGCGCTAGCAAAACCGTTATGGTCTGAGGTACGCCCAAGGCTATTTACCATACCGTTCACATATCGAGGAATTGGGCGCAGGCAGCACAATTCCGCTGTAACCTCCCCGTAATATTCGCTTAACAGCCAAAAATAATATCCCATGGACCGTTGTACATCACATATCTAGAACGTCAATGGTGTTGACTCGGTGGAGGCATAACTGCAACGAGACATGCGCATGAGAGGTTAACTACATGAGCCGACACCCACGATGCTAACGCTGTACCTGGATCAATAACCTGGGAAAAGATTCCAGCTAGAACTTCACAATGACGAGTTCGGATGAGTTTCTGAGCCGGAGGGCTGAAGCGTTGTGGAGCCAGTCCACGTCGTTCTGGGATGACCTCCAACGAGCGTGCAACCATAACCGATGCTTCCCTCCCGGATCTTTCACCCACCCCTCCCGCAAAGCGGTTTGTGAAATCGGCCAGTCGCATTCGATGGGTTCGTGTTGCTTGCGTAAATCACGGTGATAGACATCGCAATCATCCCGATGCGGGTTATGGAAGCGGTACCAGGTACGCCCAGGATGTAGAAGCGCTTTATCCGGCTCAAGGATCTCCCCAGATCCCGTGCGGTAAATTTTCATGTCGAACCCGTTACGATGTCCAACGGCCGCGATCCCGTCTCCAACAGAGAACTCCAGATGCCCATCATCACTGCGTTCGCCATGCTCTCGTTGGAGTAGTCTCGCCCAAAAGCTTGGGTTTTCGTGGCGTGATGACTGAGGGTTTGTGCCTCCTGACGACGTGTCCCAAAGGCTATCATTGCGGTCAGCCCGTCTGTTTCCAAAAGCCCTATCAACGACCCCCTCCTCTGTAAGTAGCCATGCCACGACGGCGCCTGTGGCCTTTGCCAAGAGGACGTTGCCGGTGAGGACGATTTCCGATATCTTCAAGTCCGTGTCAATGAATTGGGAAGGAGAAGGGTTTTGAGAGCGGAGGTTAGTGATGGTGACAACACTTTCCCCGCGATGTGCAGTTGCAATGTAGGCGCCCTGGGGAGAATAGGCATCCCGTGGTACACCATGGACGGCAACAACAGGTTCAACAGCAAGAGCAGTGGGGGAATGATCCAAATGTAATACATGGAGGAGGGCACCGGCACGACCTAGGATCGATGACAAAGTCGGGGAGAATTGGAGTGGAGTTGGAGTCTGGCGGAACTCTCTCCATCTGGTGTAACGACCGGAAGTATACCTCCAGATGGGAAGTTGGTCCTTGATAAAAGCCGCGAGGAGGGTTCCATCGGGGGAGAAGCTGGTATGCCAGTAGGAGCCCGATTCCCGTAATAAGACTTCTGAATTGCGAATGTCCAATACCAGAAGTTCAGGGCCGTGGTTTTGGTCTCCGGAAACGGGAACAGAAATCCGATAATTGGTTGGGGAGAAGGCTTCAAAGGGAGAATTGAGTCGGGAAGGGAACGATTCGATCCTGGTAACCGCGGACCCGACCTCGGAGATCTCGATCGTCCAACCCTTGCGGTCCCGTGCTGTTGTCGCGATTCGAAAGGATTTGCCGTGGGTCCAGAGGTACGGCTTGTCCATTGACTGGAGTTTGCCGGGGGACATGGTTGTGCCTGCAATAATGTTGTACATGTAGATGGTGAGGGTTTCCGACACCCGCGGTGAAATCGTACAGATCGTGTTTCCGTCCAATGACCACAAAAGTTCCAATCCATTACCGGGGACCCCTCGCTCAATTTCTTTGATAACACCACCCGTCTGGGTGTCCCAGATCACGATGCTAAGGTCGGAGCAACCTGCCAGGGAACGACCATCTGGTGAATAGGCGAGTCCGTGCTTGAATGTAGTGGCAGCTCTAGTTGACCGGAGGGTGGCGAAGAGTTCTAGGGTGAGCGCATCTCGGGTCTCCACGGCTCCCTCGGCCACGGCAGCAACAAATTGTCCACATGGGGACCAAGTGGAATATAGGTAATAGGAATGCTTGGTGGAAACAGCTGTGGGATCCCATGAGTCTGGGACCCCAATTACCACTCTTGGCGAAGGATGGGGCCGATGACGATAGTAAAGTTTTCGGACAATTGACGACATGGGAGATAATTCCAGAGCAGAGTGGTAAATGTGAGTGGCGGAGGCGTCAATCAGCTCAAAGAAGGTGGTTGCAAAATGAAAGTAGTCTCTCGCAGTGTTGAGGAGTTGGCGATCCTTAGCCACCTGATTTGGGGCGGGCGTGAGTGTTATGAGACGCGGTATGGTAAACCGAAACAAACCTCACGCAGCCAGGGCACCAAGTTCTCCAACGCAACAACGGCTTCCCTTGCGGCACCGGTGACGCTGAGCACTTCCAGCCATGCCAGAAACCCCTCCTGCATAAAGCTACGCAGGACAGAAACAATAGCCGTAACGTCTCCCCTGGCCTCGGTGAGGTGGTTGTGCCAGGATTTGCAGGCATACTCCAGCGCAGTGCTGATGCGGTTCTTGGTTCTCATCTCCAGATCCTCGACCTCTGAATTTAATGTATAGTCAGGGAGTGATAGAGGGTTCTGTTCCAAACTGTCGTTCATCAGTTTGAGGCAGTCCAGAGCGAGTTTGAGGTGACCGGTCCCGGGAGAGATGTGAAACCTGCTGCTGGGGCAGCGGAATGGGTCAGTGATGAAGTCAGGAAATGACTTGTGGAATGGGAGTACTGGGGAGTCAGGGTTCTCGGGGAGCTTGAGGAGGGACTGGATAAGTCGAAGCAGGTCCATGACTTCCCGTCCCCCCAAACTGACAAGAGTAGCGATTGCAGAAGGTGGAAGGGGGTTCACGGCCAAAACTACCGCGCCGATAACAAACCGCACTTTTTCATCATCTTCAGCGTCCATTCCATCGAAGGCGTTTTGAAAGCTCGAAAGGTACAGCGAGTCAAGGGTCACACTCGGCCGGACCTTCGCCTTTCCTTCGTGGGTAGTGCTTCCCGGGGCCCTTGCAATGATGTCGAGTCTCTTGCTAGGCGGGGTAAACCCATGATCCAGGAACTTCAGAGTTGCCACAGCGTACACGAAGAGACCGGCCGCTCTCTCGCACAGCAAGTCGAGGTGTTCATCCGTTGGCCAAACGCCTTGCTCAATCCCTCGTCTCTTCGCGAGCTCGGATAGTCCACATTGCAGGAAAAGTCTGATGTCCGTGTTGATGACGGAAGGCTCCACCTCGTGGAGTACAAAGACATCAGTCAGCGGCCTGAGGAGTTCAAGGCGGAAACCGGATTGAATGCGAGGTTCTGGCCGACCGGTGATGAAGAACCTGACGTTGGGAATCCCTTCCACCAACCGGCCCATGACCGAGAGGATGGCAGACTGCGGGTCTTCGTCCACACACTCGTCCAATGCGTCGATAACGATGACCGTCGAGATATCCGACGAACCGAGGGGTTCAACGATCAGCATCCTCATCTGGTTGAAGAGCGACTCGTGTCCAATATCTGGATTCGATCGGAGGAGGGGGATGAGGGTAGATCGGAATTCGGGGTATTTGTGAGCGAGCTGGAAGGCGAGAGTAGGGAATATGTAGTGGAGGTCCCTGCGGTCTTCGAAGTCGCGTGAACAGAAGAAGGACGCTCCAAGTCCCCCGTCGGCGAAGAGGCGCTCGGCGAAGGTCTGAGCGATCGTGGACTTCCCGGTTCCGGCGAGTCCATTCAACCAGTGGATAGGGGATATGTTGGAGTCTCTGGACCACGATTCTATCTCGTCCAAGACGGCCTTCCGGGTTCCTTTGAGGCAGCCCTGGCGGTCACCATGTCGGAATTCGGCCCCTCTGGCACGTCGGCAGCTGTTTAACGCCGACAACTCAGCTGTTGAACTGTGAGTCTGTGTCAATCGAAAGTGGGACTATGTCTGACCAGTGTCCTGCGAAGGGCGATTAAAATCCACCGTTTTCTCGGAAAATGGGTCCTGTGGCTCACAATCAATTTACAGTTCTGCTCGTAGATTGCCTCCTGTTGTGCGAACTACGAATCGCAACACGAGTGAGCCGCCTGGGCTGTATGTATTTTTAGATATCCGTGCTTACCTGGTACTCGACAATGACATCTCTGAGGTCATCCGCGAGATCGCATACAGCGGTCGCATCCCCTTCCTTCACCTCCTGTTCGGCAACACCAGGCCGTTCGGATAGAAGCTGTAACCTGTTCTTGATCCCCTCAAGAGCTCTGAGACCAGGTCAATGGACGGCCGTTCACTGCGGATGTCGAATACCCATACGCACTCAAATAAACCTTTCCGTCGGCCGAACTCATTGGCATTCCCCGCGGCATCCCCTCCCGCCCCAAGCCGATCCAACCGCGCACGGACAGACTCAATCTTTTTATTGGCCGGAGATTTCTGTGAACGCGTTATTCGACGCCTTCAGTCGCGTACGTGCTCTCTGACCTGATGCAACTTCAAAAGTACACCAAAGGATACTTAAACCAACCGGCCGCTAGCTTAGTCTCGAAATCGGAGCGGAGAGGCGGAAACCTACGGTCAAATGGGCAACCTGGTTGTAGATTGACTGTTGTTGTGATACCTGTCCCACTGGTCAATGATTCCTAATTGCGATCATCTCCCGTCTCTTTCGCTGACCTGATACACGAGGATAGCCTGTCGGAGTTTTTCTACAAGTGCGATGACTTCTTGCGAATCTCGCGTCTTATCCAGGACCCGTGCAACCTTCCCCTTCTCTGACAACGCTAGCGATCGTCTTCCAATGTCGTCCAACGATCTATCAGACCATTCAGCTCTGGGTGGACGCGAAATTCCAGACACGATACAAACTTTTCCAGCTGTGATCGTCTCTCAACCTCCTCGGGATCGCAATTGGGGTCCACCTTCGCTAATGTAACCAGCAGCTTCTCTAACCACGGGATGAGATCGTCGAGCTTATCCTTCACATCATTGTATTGCTGGGTGGTGTTTGTTCGTGAACTGGGCATTTTATTGATAGGGACGCACTTCGTAGTGTTTGATCAGCGCGTTGACACCGCCTAAACACGACTTGAGGGGTGGAAATGCATCCGCAGATTCCTTCGTAATGTCTAGTAACATTTTCACGGCATCAACGAACCGTTGTTTCTTCGCTGCAGGTCGTCAGTGGGTTTGAAAGCGTGGCAGTAACGGCCGGATATCTCACAAGAACCTGGCTCAGTTTCCGTCCCACCGCTTGATGGGGGTCGTTTCCGAATGATGCCAGACATAGCGTTGGTGTCGTCTATCAGATAAGAAAGCGAGGGAACGAAGGTGGCCGATGTCTTGTTGAAAATGCCTGAGACGTGAGGCTGTCGTCCACATTGGACTGTCACTATGTCAGCGCCAGCGCCTAAGAATGTGGTGGCTTTGTTTTGACCGAGGGACCCACAACCACCAACTGAGGCTTCCTTCGCAGTCTCGTAACTTAGCATACATGGAAGGTGAGGATTTGGTTGAGCAAGTGGTAGTTCGGGGGTTGGTAGTCCATCGGGATGTTCCGGTGTGGGGAACCGGAAACCCTTAAGGCCCGCCTCTTCCCGAGATGCGGTCACCTGTAAGTCCGAGTCTGGCGACCCGTGCTGCTTATCACTCGCCCTACAACTTGACTTTGGACTGGCCAGGTTGCGTGGCACACGTCTTTGGGTGGTCACCAGGTGGGCACTGACAATCTGTTCGTATATACCGTCGTGGGAGGATATGTTGCACGATGCCAAGTTAACGACTGTTCTGCGGAGGTCTTGCTCCCCCCCTTTGCGGGTTTTGGCAAGGTGTGCGGAATGGAAGTATCGGCTCTCGATAGGCGTTAACCGGGGTAATTGGAGGGAATCATTTGGGAGGTGTGGGATCACGTCTGACTTGCGTTCGTGTCTGTCCTTTGGTAAACCTTTGCAGTATGATACACTCCAGGCCCGCTCCCGTCGCTCACTTTCAAATCCCTGTGATCCGTGGTTTTGCCTGAGGGTCGACAAACCTCGGCGGTGGCTTGGAGCGCGGCGGATCTTGTTTGCTGGTCTAGTGTTTACTCTTACGGATCCAGGGTAGGTAACGTGAGAAACCGAAAACTTTGGATATGCCATATCCTCTCCCCTACGACCGCGAGGGGGGACCCTGTGTTCCGTTCGAAATCGCACGAAAGCGTGATATTTGACCCGAACTCCAACCCATCGGGTAAAACTCACGTGAGAGAACACCGTCGACGCTCCTCCGGCCAGCCTTTCTAAGCCACCCCCGGATCTCTAGCTGACGTTCACAAGCCAAGATTCGCCGGTGGTAGGTTGTTCTATCCTAGTGTGAGGTAACCCTGTCCCTCCGGCGTCGGGACCTTTTAGTTCCAGTCCCGTTTCGCCCTCAAGCCAGCAGTGGCCATCGGGGAGGACAGTGATGCACCCGATCGCACATATCGGTTACATTCCGAGGTTGTCTGCGCCGCTTCTCAACGAGGTGGTTGCGGAGTCGTATCTCGGTGACAGATCTTCCAGGGCGACCCGTACCGCTTCGACTCACGGAACGGGTTGAAGTTTTGATTCTCGGACGTCCAGAGTTCAGCGAGACTTGAAAAATGTCTCGTCTTCTAGAACCCACCCCTACTCACAAGGTCAGTATCCCTTTTCTAAATGGTCTCGATCCACACAGCTTGCACATCCTCGTTCGCCTCTACCGGGCCACACACTCCCCACCAGCACCGCTCGTCCGCCAGAGCTGACAGCTCTTCGTCAACGCCACAACCCAACAAGAGAAGAACATGGGGGTAGGAAGCACGCCCGCACGAAACTGTTGTGGTCTGAGATGAGATTAAGTCTATGCTTAGCCTTTTCCAAATGCACAAAAAATGGATGCGTACTAGCATATCGTCCGCTCCTCGGAGAGCCGGACACATGACATGATTTCACCACGACTCCGTTGTACACACAGAACGTGTCTATGCCTTGGATTATTGCGAAACTGGCCCGACGGGAGTACGGCTGTAGTGGTCGGTCACCTGACTTCCTCGGGGCTGTACGTGCATCGTTTGAGATGCTTATATGGACTCACAGACACACCCCAGCCTCGAAGGTTTCCAGGCACTTCCGCGCTCGCACTGAGCCCGGCAAATGCCGCGCTCCTTGATCGCGGGAAGTCATGGAAGTCACATCAGAAACGGGACACGGGCTCTATCCCGTCACAACGCGGAGTTGAATCCAGTGGGGCGGAGTGCCAGCGAACCTTAGAACCAGGCCACGGTTCCCAACAGGCTCAACGTCAAGTTGTCGTAGGGATAGCTTTTGAACACAATCCTATTCTTCGTAGTGAGAAATCGGTTAGCCCTATCACGGTTCGTCGCTTAGACGTGTCCCATCACGCATTGGTATCTCAAAGCCAGTGTCCATGAATGCTCCATTTGTGGTTAGAAGCTAAGACGCATAGTGGTGAACCCTTCACACCAGAAAGTAACCGAGGGCTATCTATAATCTATAATACAATCTATAATACAAGGGAATAGCGGTTTTCTCACGCTCTGATTGGTTAGACAAAGCGGTAGCAGTAACTACTCATGCCTTGGGCGCCTTTCCACCGTGTCAAACTTCGCCTTCAAGCATCTGCAAAACCACCCAGGCGCTTCGTCGGGTATTCGGGCGCTTGTCATGATTTTCGCCGGTTTTCTCCCTTTTTTTTCTTTCTAAAGTCCCAAGCGCCCACTCATTCAACTTCGCTCAACCATGACATGTTTCCACATTCCTTATCTTATCTTATCTCATGTCCCATTTCTCTTATCTTATCTTTCATCTTCTTTCGGT
>Ga0307516_10004661_pt1 | contig 16807 bp, 20 predicted proteins | sample 19_EM_MG_FD_203310 | JGI IMG/M metagenome (GOLD analysis project Ga0307516, IMG submission 203310) | Populus trichocarpa ectomycorrhiza microbial communities from riparian zone in the Pacific Northwest, United States - 19_EM | ecosystem: Host-associated > Plants > Roots > Unclassified | place...
AATATAAACCCCAATTATTGTAATGCTCGACACCCAGATTACAACCGAGTTCTAATCCCCGTGACCGGTTGCAACCGGTGGTAATATCAGATCGGTGTTGCAATCGTTCTGGTGTTCCGGTGATGCCATTTGAACCCCCTTGGATGTCTTTGGTATTCCTGGGACGCTGGGCACGTCACCCTGACGTCCTAGACCATGACGAGCAACGTATCCCGGACATCCAAGACGCTCCCAGGCTATGTCGCGGACCCCTCAGCACCAGCCATGTTGCGTTTCGAAGCATCGTTGCCTCAGCTTCCAGTCCCGACCCTCAGGTCTACTGGCGCGAAGTACCTGGAAACCGTACAACCCCACTTGACACCCGCTGAGTTCGAGCGTACACAGAGCGCCGTCGAGGCATTCGTTCAATCTGACCTGGTGGAGAAGTTACAAGAGAGGTTGCAAGCCCGGGCTGCAGATCCTGACACGGAGAACTGCTTGGCGGGGTGGTGGAGCGAAGTGGCTTATATCTCTTGTCGTGACCCCATTGTGGTTTACGTGAAATACTTCTATGTTCATGTGGATGACCCGTGGAGGAAGGACCAGGCGAAGAGGGCAGCTGGTTTGGTTAAGGCGGTTTTGTTGTTCCGCGCGATGGTCGAGTCGTACGCACAACGTGTTCTGCTCCGCCATACTTCTCCAGGCTGACCATACTCCAAGAGGATCTCTGGAACCAGAAGTTGTCAAAGGTGTACCTCTTGCTATGTCTTCCTACGAGTGGCTGTGAGTCGTCGTCGTCGTTGAAAAGTCTCCCGCGTCTTTGACCCTCGGGTGTTAAACAGTTTCCATCCCTATCTGCACCCCACCAAACCAGCGGATACCACACACAAATTCAACCCGGTCCAAAATCACCATATCGTCTTCGTTCGAAACAACAAGTCCCCCAGGTTCCTCTCGCACACGACGGTGTCGAACTCACTGAGGCCGAGCTGCAAGTGTACGTATTTACCCACCTTCCTTGCAGTATCTATTGTTTCACCCTACGACCCCCAGGCAAATCGAAAAGGTCATTCAGCTAGCCGGAGACCAGCCTGGCGTCCCGATTGGCGCCCTCACCAGTCAAAACCGCGACGTTTGGGCCGATGTGAGTCCTAGAATACGATCCCCATGGGGTGCGTTCTGAGAGATCTGATTGGTGCATCCAGGCAGAATGGAATTTCACTCGAGCGGATCGAGTCTCCCATGATCGTCGTCTGTCTTGACGACGCGAAATCCGTTACTCGTGGGGAGGCTTCATGGAATTGCTGGGTGGGCGACGGGCGGAACAGGTTCTACGATAAACACCAGCGTATGCGTTTCTTTTTCCACTTTCGCCCGAAGGTTGACTGTTTTATAGTGATCGTGTTCGAAAACGGCAAGTCTGGTTTCCTGGGCGAACACTCCTACGTGGATGGAGTCACCAACTTGCGGTTCAACGAATTCACCTTGGCCTCCTCGTCTGCTAAGGAGGCCGAGTTTATTCCTCCTAAGACACCAGGGACCGGCACTGGATTACCCACACCGATAGAGCTCAAGTTCGTTCGTTGGCCGACATGATATGCATGTATGCCCACTCCTATGTCTCCTATACTTGGACTCTCACCTGTCGCATTAGGTCCTGCACTACGAGGGTCACTGGAAGGAGTACATCAAGAAACTCGGGATATCCCCTGACGCTCGGGCTTAGCTCGTGAAACAGCTCGCATTCCACAAGATGTTCGGGAGACCCGGTGTTTACTACGAGAGTGCTCAAACCAGGAAGCACCAGGCCGGAAGGATCGAGCCCACCAGGAGCGCTAGCAACGAGACGAAGCCATGTTGAACCCTCACGAGACTGAGCACTGTACTTCGTACGGGACGACGTTGCGTTATCACACTCACACCGTCTATAGGATGCGCACCGCGCCACGCTGTTCAAGAAGGCCGCCGCCCGACATGTGCAATACTCTGCCTGGGCTGCCGATGGCCAGGGTGTCGACCACCACCTGTTTGGTCTCAAGAAGATGCTCGCCCCTGGTGAAGAAGTCCCAGAGATCTACACCGACAAGGCTTTCAGCCAGACGAGCCACTGGGAGTTATCCACCTCCCAGATCTCGTCTAGGTTTATAGACTGCGTGGGTTGCGGCGAGGACGTTCCTGATGGCTACGGCCTCGCCTACACTATCGGTGACAACTACATTCGCTGGACCATTACGAGCTTAAGCGTAGAATGAAGGAGTTGGGCCCTTATCTCGCCGAAGCTGCCACTGAAACGAGGGAAATGATGGAGAGGGCTGTCGCTCCTGGCTCGAATGAAACCGCCAAACTGTAGATGGAGATCAATTCTCTCACCACAATTATTGTACCTATAGATCTAGAGCGATGTCGGTGCGGTCGCCGCGGTCTTCTTGAGGAGAAATGATCTACTTTCAGAGGAACTCGTTATACCGATGCTGTCAGCTGCTCGCGCTCAAACGCTGCATGCAATGTACTTTACCAGCCCCCTGTTACCCCGGGCGCGCTGGGGTCTGGATCCAATTGCGAGTCCTCCCTACTCGTGCACTGTCCCCGGGACCACAGCTCTGACGTGTAGTCGTAGCCGGTTTAAATTTAATGTTGAATGATGATGCTTTATAAACAAATGACAAGAACGAAACGACCCATACTACAACCCCTCAAAAAACGATAAATCCTGTGCCGACAATCCTGCGCCTGACTCGTCAGTCATGAGTACTGTGGGTTTCGGAATCGGAGCGGAGCTTGGTGATTCAAAATCACCGAAGTCCAACAGAGATCGTTCTTTCTCCAACTGTGATGACGCAGGGTTGGAACGTGAGGCAAAGCCTGGTGGTGGTGGTAGCGAAAACAATCCTAAACTCCCCTGAGACTCTCCGTTGGAAAAACACATTCCACCTCCATCCTCTGAGGGTCCGATAACCGAAACCGTGGTTTTCGGTGGTCGTAGTTTTTCCTGAGCTCTCGAGAAAGGCCCACCCTCCTCACCTACATCTAGCAATGATTTTGAGTTATATGCGAGAGCCATGGACGCATTGATCTTCGAAGATGGGGGAGGAGGCGGAGCCAATGCTTCGGGTAGTGGGCTCAATGGGGCTGGCCAAGCACCTCTTCTCGAAGCATTGTTCATCAGCTGGATCGTGTGCGAATGATCCTCAGCGGACACCCTTCTTGAATGAGAGAGGGAGTGGGATGGTCGCTGCTGGTCTGAGCCTGGGAGGTTGAAAGGCAGTGGTCGATGCTTCTGAGCGAATTGCGGTTTGGGTATCGGACCCAACGGACTGTTCGTCAGTGAAGACGGTGTCGAAGAGCCCGATTTAGAAGGGACTGGAGGTGGAGGGGGTGAGGGTTTTGATAACCAGTGTTGGGAAGCCGAAGACTGATTTGGAGTGCTCTTTGTTGGCGGAGTCCCTACGGTCGTGGGTGGAGAAGCGACCTTAGGGGGGACATGGTCCGGATTTGTGGCCGATGTGGCCGGCGTAGGATCTCCCGGATCATCAAAGCCCCAAGCATCGTCAGCGGTATCCGATGAACTCGAACCATTCGCCGTTGGCAGGATCGGTTGTTGACTCGTAGAAGGGGTGATCTGGTTCAACGAACCAAACGGGTTCGTTGACCCAGGCAAAGAGAGGGCCTTTGGTTGTTGGCTCGAAGACAAAAAATCCGAAAATTCGTCATCATCCTCGAACAAGTAGGTCTCAGCGGGCCGGTGTGATGGGGGTGGGGGTCGCAATAAGGGGGCGGAATTGATGATAGGAGAGGATAATGTCACTGTCGGCAGAAGGTGGGGTGTGGCGGGCCGCGAAACGGACGACGACGGTGGTGGGATGAGAAAGGGAACGGCGCCAGAGGAAGATGACGATGGCGTGGATGACATCCGCACAATGGGGAATGACGGCGTCTGAGGTCGCAGCGGAGTCGAGGGACCCCTCGACAAGGCGGTTTGAGGAGTTGTGCTGGGCGGGCGGAAAGGACTCCTCTGTATGGTTGAGGAAGAGGGCTGTGAGGGTGATTTAAGCGTCGTCCTTTGGGGTTGGACAACGGGGGAATTAAACAACGCGTCGAAGTCATCCTCCACAACCGTCTGAGGGGGAGGGAGATTTGGGGTGCTCCCTCTTATAGATGTAGCAGCCAGGGGTGTTGCAAGCACCGCTCCCTGTTTACTCTCCATTATCTCCTTCTGCTTCCCTAATGGCACGTCATCATCCTCGTCACCCGGACCGTTGGCAGTATGAACCACGGGGACGTCTGACAGGAAATCGAGGTCCTCCGTCGACAGCGAAAGGGAGCTGTTGCTGGCAGCAGACCTTGGTCGGGAGAAGCGGTTGAAGAATCTTGAGACTGCAGAGTTTGTCGGCCCATCTGTGGCGGCGGTGGGATCGATGGGGCTCGCTGTGACATCGACAGGGGACTGTCCAATCGCTGAGACCGGCGAAGCCGTGTTCGCCGACGAGGCGGAGACAGAATGTGTTACCGCCTGCGGGACCGGTGGGGGCTTTGTGAGTCTGTTGCTGGACACGGATTGTGATCTTCGCCCTTCGACGCTCCGCCTTGGTGACTGTGAACCTGTCCTCGAAGGAACTATCGGAGGTGTCCCTATACGTTCCACAATAGAGGCAGGTTTGGCAGGGGCCGGGTCGGTTGGAGAGTCTCGCACAAGGGAGGTCTTGGCATCCGGGATGCTTGGAAGGCTACTTGTTGAGCCCTCACGGCGGTTCCAGAAGGAAGAAAATAAGCCGGATCTCTTCTTGGTCTCAACGGGAGTTGGTGGCTCTCCCTTTTTCTCCACTATACGCCACCCGACAGGCATGTCATCCGGAACCGCATCAGACCGATTTTTGACAGCTGCTTCCCAACCCGACGACGATCCTTTGCTACGCATGAAATGTGCCATTGGACTGAGTTGTGTGATAGCTGAATGTCTTGTAAGACGTAGGGATTTCGTCATCTCCTTCGCAACCCCTGACTTGGCAAATGGAACCCTCGGGTCGAAGGTGTGTTCTGGGAGGAGCTTTTCGACAAGGTCGTTACTGAAGAATGACTGATGTGAACCGGAGCGCAACAGGGAGAACACGCCACGTACAGCCCTTCCACACTATCGAGTCCACGTCTCCAACTCTGAAGCCACTCCTCTGAAGGTTGTGAACTACTCGGTGAGCTCCCTGTCCACATCTTTTCCGAGAACTGGTCGAAGGCTCCAATAATGCTCGCAATGACTTCCGGAGGCTACAGCAAACGGGTCAAGAGGCCACTGAACAGGATATACGGGGGCACACGCACCACTCTCCTATCAACCTTCTCTTTCATCCGTCTGGCGGCCTCCCATTCGTCCACCGGCTCCGCCTCCGTATCGCGTTCCTCCGTCGCAACCTGCTGACCCCAGGCATCGGACGAGTCCACAGTGTCATCAAAAGTAGAGTACTTTGGTGAATCCCATCCAGCTCCTTCTACAGGAGCTGATGCGTCATCATTACCCGACTCAAAGGTGCCAAACTGATCGGGGGTGGGCGCCCTGGACTGGACAGGCGTGTCTTGCGGTTGTTCTGAGGGTATGGGACGCTCTTCCTTCGGCTCATCGGGGGGACTGGATGTGGCAGGTGGGGGATGTTCGTGTGGTACGTCGTCAGAGAGCGTTGGGGTTGGGACGGTGGGTGTCTGAAGCTGCGCCGTGGAGTCCCATACAGTCGTGGAGGGCGCAGGTGCCCAAGCAGAGTAGTACTGACGCTGATTCTCCTCCACCGGCCAAGGCACGGCATCTGTCGTCCAACTCGTGTCCGAAGTGTCTTTGTGGAACTGCGGCTCCGTCGTGAGATCCCCGTTTTCGTCGTGGTTCGCATGGCTGTCGTCCTGGTCGTCTTCTGTGGGGGATGGTAGCTGGGGAGAGGGGGGCCGTGCGGTCCATGTGGGGAGGGGATGAGTTGGTTTGGCGGAGTAGTCGTTCACTGGGTCGCCCCAGGCGTTCCCGTAGAGGTCATCCATCGACTCGCGGTTAGCGATCGATCGTGGGAATATGACTTATCGGCCGAACCTCCCGTCGGGTCGTGCCGAAGTGAGGGAGGTTTCTAAACTTGCCCAGTCGCAACCTGCCTCTCGCTTCCGTTCTTCCTGCTCCTTGGTGTGTTTCCCACCAGGAACGAATTCCGGTTGCCGTGGGTTGCACCAGCAACTCTGCGACACTCTCAACCCACCGGGTGGGGTCGGATTTTTCAGCCATACCAGTCTAGTCTTCCGCGACATGCCGTCCCGGAGTCTTGTCGCGCGTGACGCCCCTTGGGTTCATCGTACCAATGCATAATGTCTCCCTTGGATGCGTGGGCAGCATTCGTCCACATCGTAACCTTCCTATTTTACTTTTAGGTCGCGCTGTTCGCGGTGAATGAAATCGGGTAGTACATCCGACTCCCACGAGGCTGATGGGATGATCAAAGTCTTCCCCCTCCAACTCCCCTCATCTGCAGCCTCTTCCTGTAAATCCGACATTTGCGCCTAACTCTCTTTGTGGAATCTCCGGATTATGATGTCGGAGGCTTGTGAGTGCGTCGGTGGTCACGAGATTGACTGCCCAAACGTGAGTTTCCCGACCCCTTTCTCTTGAGCCACTCCTGAATGGCACGCCTTTAGTTAGTCAAATATCGCTTTCCCCCACCTCCCGAACATTGGATTTGCAGGTACGCGAATCACCGATGCGTCGTGGTTATTCGTGGAATCCTGGCGTGACTTTCTTTCACAGATATCGGGACGGCGTGAAGAGGTTCTTTCATACTGCGTTCCTAGGAGTCGCAGTGTTTTTCGTCGCGATCTGCTGCGTCCCTTGTCATTTCGACTATCTGAAAACGCGGGCGAGAGGCAAGCTGAGCCGTTGGCTTTTCGTGCCAGAATGGAAGGTTCTCAGGGAGGACAAAGATGGTCACGAGTTGGGAAGCGTTGAACAGTACGTGTTATTCACCTGAGGCTTGGTCTGCCGGACTCACGCGTTCAAACCAATGATAGATTGTACGAGCCTGTGGAAGAGCATCGTCGCGCCGCGCTCATCGCATTATTGGTTAGAAACTACGGCACGGGTCCCAGATACCGTTCTCAATCCCCAACTCCTTCGGATTCAACTCGGGGGAGTTTCGAGGATCGAAGGGACACAGCGCAAGAGGGCACGACTGAACTTTTGAGAATCCCTCCGGACATCAGTCCAGAATCTCTTGCGGCGGTTCAGGAATTTGTCGATCTCATCCACGGGGTGAACACGTCGAAGAATACGGAAGCCCTGAGCGAACCATGCACCCCGTCTCCTGTTCAACAAGCGGGTCCCCCCAGGATCGAAACGACTCCTCCTTCCCCATCTACGGCGTTTTCACAGTATTCAATTCACCCCGACTCGCCCGAGTCTTCCGATCTCCGCTCAGTGACAATCACGACCACCTCCAAACCAAGGGAACCGAATCTCCCCCCTCCATCACTAAAACCGTCACGGAAAATCCGGTCGTTTAAGGCGTCAGCTCACAGCCAGGGATATACCATCTGGATGACCACAGTCTCGTTCGAAGGCCTTTCCAACCCCCCAGAACCAACTCCAGAGGATGGGCCAGGTGTCCTATACGTCCACAGGAACCTGACGGATAATACCCTACAAGTTTGGCTCATGGGAAGCGGGGGGCAGTGGGCTACCGTACCGTTCGGTGTTGCGACCCAGCATCCGATATTTGGGGACAGGTACTTGGCCATTCGGTTGAATGGGACTCCGAGTTGGGTCACTATTAATACCTGGTGTACCGCAAAGAAGTGGGTCGATAGGTCTTTGTAATTTCGCATACGGTATGCTCAGGGTCGGGGTTTTTTCGCTTGGAATCTGTACATCACGTGGTTGCCACTTTCCCACTGCCGCCAGGACGAGATCTTCAAATTCACCTCACTCCGCCCACCCTTGCTGATTGCAATCGTCTGACCGATGCCACGTTGCTTGGGCACAATGGTCTCCCTTTCGGGTGGCCTCACCTGCCAACGCCCAACGCCACACTTGAGGAAAGATAAAAAGTCTCAAGACTCGTGTTCGGTTCTAGGACTCGAAATTCTCTTCCCCCCACCTTCCCTCACCACTCATCGTCAACAAGAAACCCTACGCTCCTGAGTGACGATGTCTCTGCGACGCTATAATCGACGGATTTCGGATGAAGCCTATGACCAAGACATGATCGACGCGTTTCCCCGGACGTATACGGTACGAGATTTCCGACATCCACTATGTAACACCAATGAACTGGTGTTCCTGTAGTTGGGGCAACGTGCGAGAGAGAGCAGAGATGATCGCCGTGGCCGTGGCCGCGACGGCCAGCAACCGAAGAGGATCATACTTCCCGAGAGGTGTGCACATCATCCGCCCTTTCATGCCACTTGCCTGACGTTCAACCCAGTCGGATCATATCCGCCCTGAGCTCCGTCGTTCAATATATCAGAGGTGCATTGGCGGCACTGCCCTACTTTGGTTTCCTCGCTCCAGAGGAGCCTGAGCTTCAGGAGCTACTTGTTCGTACTGCTCGTGTTTGGTCGGCTTCACTTGATCTCATTTTCGCTTGTAGGGTTCGACTCGATCCCACTACCAGCCTTGCCCAGGAAGACAGCTCTCTTTCTACAAGGCCGAGCTGAGGCGTGTGCACCAGGAATACTCCGACACGGGGGACGTTTATCCCCGGCCTTTGCCATCATCCCTGACTTCTCCTGTCCAAAATTGGGTGGTCGACAAATCCCCGATCGTGTATGTACCACAGAATGAGGACCGCGCGGCCGTCGATTGGGTCGCTGAACCAGAGCCGGTCTCTGGGGATATTCACTCGTGCTTTCCTTTGGGCCGCCCTGTACACCACGAAAGGCCCTATTCCGCCACGTCATACGCTCCCCCGGGTTCCACCGTATGGTACACAACAGAATCATCGTTCAGGATCGAGCGCCCCCCGTCGATGGAAGATGAAATGGAGCCAGGATACATGTATGTACACCGCGACTTAACAACCGGTGAGCAGCAGGTATGGGTTTACCGCGGTGAGCGTGGTTGGGTCGCCGCGGATATGGACAAGGATTACAAACATACGAGTATGAGGTATCCTACCGACCAACTGAGGGTCCTCCGCATGCGTCCGACGTCAAAGGAACCCGGCTGGGTTCTCATCCATGGCTATCAGAATTTGGTCAGTCGGGACCGTAGACGCGAACGGGGGCTGCGTGTGGCACAGAATTAGCGCGATCATGAGTTCTCCTTCTATCTTGGTTCCAGTTCGTGTACAATTACTCCAATATGCTATTCACCCAAATCCCTTCCCAACGGTGTTCACTGTGGTCGCGAGGAGTCCTCCTTTTTCTGGGCCGGTGAGCTCTGTGTGACGAGATGCTTCGGGGTCGAGGTTCCGAAACGCGGAACGGAACAACCAAAAGCCGATGAGTGATTACTTATTTTGGTATGTCTGGACGTCGCGGCCCGGACGGGCCCGGACGAGGAACCCCCTTGGATCCCTTCTCTTCCGAGATCCCATCTCGATGTTGGAGATCGCCGTCCCACCCACGGATACCGCATTTCCCAATGACACTCGACCGGTGTTAGCGCACCGTATACCACGGCTACCACCCCCCGACAATCTCGGGTGGAAACGGAAGTGCCTATCCTCCCGTCCGAGGCGAACCCAACGGGTGATATCGTTGAACTTAGCCCAACAGCGGTCGTGACGTATACTCTATCGTTATGAGTCTGTAACGGGGCGGCGGGTCTGCCATGAGGCGGACACATGGCCTGACATTCAGGCACTGTTGGTCTGTCGTTAACCCCGGACCGGTGCAAGACTCGTGACCGGGAACGCGGAACATTACAGGTTGGTGTGTTCGCGAGCAGGAAAGACAGTAAGTCGAAGTAGCACATGTCATGACAAGGCACGAATTTTCAAGTGGTTACGACCGAACACTACAATCCCCCAGTCATCACCAACGACGGCAGACAAAACCTGCCACGTCCGACAGCTGCGGCAAGGCGTGTCCAAAGTCCGTCCGCCACAAGGCCCACCTCCTTGTCTGGGAGGTACCTCACTGAACCAAGAAAAGAAACGGTCAACCCGTGTTGACTCGTACCCTTGCTAAGTATTTCCCGCTCGTGAGTGGCACTACACCCTGAGTCCGTTCACGTCGTGGAACGGGTCGAGATGAAACGGAAGTCCAGTGAGGTGAGGACCGGAGAAGAAACTCGCGACCGCGACGTTTCCCCAGACCCAAGGACCGTAACGCAATGCGAATCTTGATTGGTATTGTCAAAGCGTACGATTCTAGGCTGGAACAAAAAACGAGCAAGGGAACTACATACTGAAATCAGAGATCAAACGGGAATATGAAAAGCGACGTGGGAATGAGCACGGTGGAATAGAGGGGGGAAAGAATGGATGGCGCCTAAGAACTCATCTGAGTATCCTCCGCAAGGACCTCTTGTACAAACTTCCCGGCTGTTGATAAACGTTCGCCGACGAGAGCAGTCCTATTCCATTGCGTGCGGTGGCGCCAGACGGCAGCAATGCGCGCAAGCGCTCCACCTTTTCGATATTGAATACCCAACCCTCCACCTACCACCACCAGTGTCGCTCCATCGCGCGAGACCACGGGTACAGCCCCCCATTCCGATCCGTAGTTCCTCGGAATACAGCGCATGACATAGACAAAACTCGCTCCATCCTTGTCGCCCATACGGCAAATCGAAAACGTCTGTGCACCCGAACTCGCACGGATACTACCCGGAGTGGACGAGGATTTGAAAGCTGGATAGTTGTTCGAGCCCCAGTCACGCCGGGGGTCTGATCCTGCCGACGACTGAAAACCTTTATGGAGCGTGGATATCCGGGTCGAAGTTGGGAAGGCTTCGCCGCGGCCACCAAGCGTTGGCGAATGGACGGATTCCAAGAGGAAGGTCGGACTTTGCCGAGATCGCCCCCGAACCATCACCACCTCCAGCAGTTTTTCATCCGACCCCCACAGGAGGGAACATAACTGGCTTGTGTCAGGAGTCCTGGTAGTCTGCATTCACCAATACACCCACAGTCGGCGGGCGTCGCTAGCAAGATCCGTCTGAGTATTAACTGGATTGTAACCCGGCGTAACTCAAACCACTGACCTAGAGCTACCGTAATCTCACTGGGAGGATCCCCGATATGCCCTTGGTACCGCCGCCGCCGCAGCTAGTACTTGCTTGGTGAAACTGAACGAAATGCCCCCGTCGTAGCGGTCGTTTCTGGGAAGGGTTTTCACGCGCCAACGATGACCAGTTCAACGGAACCTCGACACCCTGACTGAGTCCAAACGAAACGTAAGTCTTAGGCGTGTCGGCGCAACCAGGAGGGAGCGTCTAGCATTGAATATCGGTTGAATGGCAATGGCAGTAGACGTGTAGCATCTGTGCAACTGCAGGATTTCTCAGCGGAGCTGCCTCTCGGATGACTTGAAACGGCAGAACCTCTGTTGAACGTGGGTGACAGTAAGCCTGGCTGAAGACCATTCAATCGCAGTTCACGAGATGACACGCGATGAACCTTCCCCGAAGAGGTCCGCGCGTCGAGGAGGACGCGGATTATCGGCCATAAAGGCTGCGGTTACCGAAGCCCGGCCACAATCGACAGCGGACTGACCGTTCCTGGAACAGCGAAGCGGGGGAGCGATGATCGCGCCCGGCGACACCTGACTCAGTGACTGTCAAAACTTAGGTTGTACCCAGAAGTAACCTCCATCCTCTGGATTTGGGCAGACCCCCCTCGCATGCATACATGGTAACAGGACCAATAGCTATACGTCGAACGAGTAGAAGAGTCAGACCCTAGAGTCTATGCCACAAAAGCGATGATGGCTAAGGCCATATGGAAACACCAGCGAAGGAACCACACGCCCGTTTTAGGCAGCCTATATGCGAACATATTTCGCCATTCCACCAAGACCCGTCGCCGGTTTTACATAGGTATATAGGAATAAAGTGTGCTATGCAAGCCTAACTACAACTTGATACGCAAAAACCTCTCCAGAGAGTGCGCCAACGACTCTGTGACCCTTGCGTTTTGGACCCAAAAACTGGATCTGGAACCCCGGAAGCATGGTTCAGAGCCACCGGGGTACAGTCGGGTATCGCTCGGTGCGCTGCCGCGCACCCCCTGTCCGCTGGGGTGAGCAAACCGAGCAAATTAATTGACCTGAAGGCTTACGGGCCAGGATCTTCAACGCTTCCCCGTCCACCTCCAACAATACATTCCTGAGTTTCTCGTAACTTTCCTTCGCTGCCTCAGTCTCACGTTCGTGAAGATCCGGCTTGTGTTGCACGAGGTATCCGAATCCCCGGTCCAACTGCCCTAGGACGTGGTCGAGCCGTTTGATGAGAACTTCTCGATGATGCCCCATCCTGATTCCACCAAGGTCTTCCCTGATTGAGTCAATCATTACCGTTTCTCCGAGATCCCAAATGTAATCCCACTCGGACCAGACAACAAGGAAGTATGACTCGAGAATTTCGGCATCTCTAAGTTCTCGAACCCTGCGAACAACACTGACATTAGTTCCCAGCCACCGCCCCTCGCATATAGGCGGGAGAGATGGCCGCTTCTTCAACAACGCCCAGATGTCGATAGGAATGTGCGGTCGTAGGCGGTCAAGAAACGCGATTTGCAACAGTGTATCGACCACACTCCGGCCAACCTCCTCTGTATATGGGACTGCCAAGGCCGCTGTAGCCCATCGGGTGACACTGTTTGGGTCGGACTTGGACCCCCAATATGCGTACGGTGACAAAAGTGTCACGACCCGGTTTGGGAAATCGGGACTCGCTTCTTCAAACAGCGTGGTGGTGATTGTATCGGCCAGGAGCGTTCCTATCTTCGGAGCCCTGATAATGCCTAAAAACGCGTCAACCATCCTTTGGTCCCCATCTCGTTCCCGGTAGACTGCATATGGGAAGAGCCCGGTGATAGCTTTACACTTGGACAGGATTTCGTCCACGTTTTCAACCTCGGCCATGTTTTCAAGTTCCTCGATCATCAGACTCGAAACCTCCTCCAGCCGCGCACTAGTTGTTGGTCAGAAAGATGGATATCTATCAGATATGTACGCACCCCTCATCAAGGGCTGTGGTGCCGGAAATAGTGCAGCCCAGGTCCATCGCAATGATCGACAGCCAGTCAGCAACGACTGCGGCGGAAGGTAGGGGATCCTGGGATAATATATGATGTCCAATGCGGAGCATCCAGCGGGGCACCTTCTGACATCGTTTTCTTTGGTATTCGGACCGTGCAAGCTGGACGAGGGTAACATGTTCAGTGCTGGATGGTTTGTAGTCCCCCCACTGGATCTTTGGCCGGCGGTCAATCCGGGCCTGCCTCCAGCCCTCAACCCGTTTGAGAGATGGGTGGAATATGTTGTGGATTATGCAGAAATTGTGATAGGATGGGAGGCCTTTGAAGTCAGTCTCTATTGGGAAAGTCTTGGCGTACCGCCGGTGCATATCTTTGAAGATGCTTGATGCCGGATCCATGGTTGTGAGGTAGGACAATGTACGGAGGAAGCAGAGGGCAGATGCCACTGCAAGCTCCTCTGATCCTTGAAGGATCGCCACCCTGCCACCAACAATTGACACGCAACCGGCAAGAATATCAAAGCAAGCTGAAATGAGTGTGGGATTGAAGTCGGCCAGCGTTGTAATCGTTGCAAGTAATCTCAGGGTCAGTAGGTGGATACTCTTGTCCAACGACATCTGGAGCATCCATGAGATGCATTGCAAGTCCAACGAGGCGGTTTGTTGGTCCCATCCGCACACCCCACGAAACCAGCCACGTGCCCTAAGAGCATTTACAACAAATACTCTGACCATCGCTCTTGCAAGGAGGAAGGCATCAACAAACACACAAGCTGACAGAACAACTGGTGACACGAGGGTGGTTGTGGTGGCCATTTTGACGTATTCCATAGAACACCTGAAGCCCCTTATTTCCTTGCACCACCAATTGATCGTGTTAATGAAGTAGGAGTGGGAGGAAGCTGAGTGAAGCGCACTCAGGGCGAGGGGCAGGATGTGGCGGAGGATCTTTGCACCAGGGGTTTGGTATGGGCAGCTGGCGAAGGCTGCCCCTGCAATGATGAAGAAAGCGTAGGAAGCAAGACCACACGAGGTGATGCCGAGAACAACCGACGCGACGGTCATGTCAACCCCCCAAAGGTAGCGGGAAAGCGCACAACCGAGGAGCAGAAGTGCAAACTGCAGCATCAAAGGTAACGACTCTATCACATGGTCGAAGTACCAGGTGACGATGCCGTCCAGCTTCCGCTGTCGGTTCTGGCTGCGTTCGATGGCCGACCCTCGCATGTCAATGGAGGCGTAGCGGTTCAACCACTGTTTTCCGAGCATCGCGAGGAAGGCGGAGAAGAGTGAAGCAGCGAGACTTGCATAAAGGATCGCTTGAACCCGGACAATCGCATGAGGGGGACCGGTCCACTGTGGAACTGGAGGAACGTCATCACCGAAGGTAGTGTTGTCGATCTTGTAGATGAGGACGCGGAGGAGGGCAGCCGTCTCTTCGTTTGGGTTCGGCTGGAGCTCAGGTTGGACCTGGATAATGAATGCGGAAGTCACGGCGGAGAACAGACCGGCCTGTAGGCTGAGTCAGCACATCGTAGGCATGGGGGACGCAAAACACACAAAGATCAGGGTGGTACTCAGGTCTTCATCATACCTCTTGATGAACTCTCGGTCGTACTCCTCCGCTTCGTGGCGATACCTCTCGTAGAACCGGGTTCGGTAATCCTCCTGGCCTGACGGCGGCTCCTCTTTCCGACTGTACAAGCGTTTAGCCACTGTTCAAAGATGTGAGACTGAGCTGACCTATCCGCCGGCTGGGTACCCCGTACCCCGCTTCCGTTCTCCGATCCCCCCTCAGGATCAGGATCCTGGCTACGGTTGGGCATTAGAGGGATCTAACACCGGCAAATACGCAAACCCTACCCCAATCGGGGACTCTGGACATGCCCCAACATTCGGCAAAGTGAATGGTGGCGGTGTAATGGGGTATACCTTCTTCTGTTTCTTGGGCTTGTGGGCGGCTCTTCTCCGGTCGGACACACAGGCTCCTCGCCTTCGCCTTCTGGGCTGCGGGTGGGATTAGAAAAAAACGAAATTGCAAAGTGATCGAATGTCTCACCTCGGTGGCCTCTCCACCCTGACCTCCTCCAGATTGACCATGACGCTTGGGGGTACCAGATTGATTCGTTGGAGGGACCGGTGATAACGACGAAGGCAGGAGGTAGGAAGTGGGGCAACCGTCGAGCGCTCGAGCGATAAGTGGCCTATGCAAACGAAGTGATTGTCACGTCAGTGCGGTGGGTCAGGTGTTTACATGCGCGAGCCTACTAGTGCGCTAGTACGGCCCGTCGCGAGGTTCAGGGAACTAGAGAAACGCCGACTGTCAGCAGCAACCTTGCTTGCGTAGTCCGTACATGATTTTCCCTACAGTACAGCTATCTGCGTTTCGATAAACCGTCTCATACAGAATAAGTACGGCCAGATTTGTCCACTTTTTGATGGGATTTGGGCTCGGCCCCAGCATGACGCCTGATGCGGAGCAGGGTCATGCTATCGTGCGGGCTCACCGAAGAGTCTGAAGTCGACGATATGCTCCCCCATAGGCCGCGGGTTGCTGACGAGCCTACGGACCAGTGAGGAACGGGTGGGAAGACCGGGTTACAGACCTGCTGAGGTCGACGTGAACCGAGTGGTGTCGGATGCCAATGCGTCAGGCGACGTTGCGGCACGACGGCATGGCCCCGGAGCCATAAAGTTCTTAGCAATAACTCATTGTTCCCACCCTCGAGCAACTCACAAAAATCAACGATACACCCCTACCATGAACCTCGAGCTGACGAGGGCCAAACTGACCGAAGAGCGAATGGATAGACCGAGTTCCTGGAGCGCGACCTCGAGTTCATATCCTAGATAGCCTTGTCGCCTTCCCCAAGTAAACCTTGCAACTGCCGAACCTGAGTGAGGAGACTGCTCCAAATCTCGAATGCAAACTCTGTATGAATGATACATCATAAGGATGACGCCACGGCAGACGACCATAGACCGGGCACTGACCAACATCGTCTGCATGATGAGCAGCGTTCTCGGCGCGCAGAGGTTGGGCTGCATCCGAAGGACCGGCTTTGGATCATTCCGAGTCTCGCGGAATGCCAGCCGCTCTATATGACGCCTGCGACGGACTACCGTTCGTCACGGGCTATATGGCGAGAGGAGTTGAGCTTCCCACCATGTCAGGCAAGGACGCGAAAAAGAACGCACTTTTGGGCCAAAAGACTGCGTGAGTTGAGTGTTGTCCACGTCTCAGATCTCAGGTCCTGACCCATTTCCATCAACTCTCTGCACCGCTCGCAGATTTCAGAATCGAGATCCTGGTCGTCGTCCAGCTCCGGCTCCAGTTCATGAAGTTGGTGGACCCGTCATCGAGCTGGACTTGTTGGGAGGGATACATTGACTGAGTGCCGACAGCCGACCTACGTCCTCCACCGAGGGCAGTTGCCTTTAACGGCAACTTCACACGAAAGGGAGTTGCGACATGCTGCAGTCGTGGCTGATTTGGATCGAGGACTTTGCCGGAAAAATCGGGATCATGCCACTAAACCTCGAATATCCTGGCTAGATAAGGGAACTGTCAGGACCCCGACCGTTGTCTGGGGTTCGAAACAATACGATTCGTGGTGACTGGCACCCGGTATGAATTCGCAAACCCTTCTAACTTGGCCACGGAAAGTCACT